>Ga0209125_1000980_pt1 | contig 30698 bp, 26 predicted proteins | sample BarGraIncub1131A_FD_184503 | JGI IMG/M metagenome (GOLD analysis project Ga0209125, IMG submission 184503) | Arctic peat soil microbial communities from Barrow, Alaska - Barrow Graham LP Incubations 11-31A (SPAdes) (version 2) | ecosystem: Environmental > Terrestrial > Soil > Wetlands > Peat... | reverse complement strand
ATTAAAAATATCTTTCTCCTATATCTTGGACAAAATATAAAATGATAATTAATTAATGATATTGTTGTTTTAGTTGTTCTATATTTATTTTCCATAATTCATTATAATACTTTTTAGTGTATGTAGTCAATTGTTTTGTACACTTATTGTTAAACAAATTTCAAAACAATATGCTATCCATCCCACACCTTAAGGAGGGGGCTTTCCGCACAAATCTTGTAAATTTGATTACCATAAAGACAATGATACGCTAAGACCAGGTACAGCTAATTCTATCGCACACTCATTGAGATCTAAAGATGTTGAGGAAATGAAAAAATTTATAGATAACAATAAATAAATTTTTTCATTTCCTATTTTTACACGATTGCAAAATGAATTATTTTTCAAATAAGTGTATATTATTGTTAAGATTGGGCATACTAGAGATATTCAACGATTTAATATCTCTACCCCAAAGAGTCTAATTGCTACTAGGCTCTTTATATTTTTGCTTAAAGATAATACTGAAAGTGAATGCATTTGTCATATTTACAATCCAAATAAAATAATTTATTTACAGTTAATTATTAGTTTTTGGTATGAAATCTTAACATTCAAATGATACTATAAATATATTAAAGGCCCCCCTTTAATAAAAATTTGATAATAAAGGTTACTTGAACAGCCTCCATATAACCAGGCTTGTTTGAATTATGGAACAAAAGAACTAACTGAACTCAGCTAGTTCTTTTGTTGTGTTCGGGGTACTAGCAGCAAAACTCACTCCCCTTGAAATGATTATAGATTGTTTTTCACACTATTAAGGTATACGAAGCGCTATTAATTTACTTAACTAACTGTATTTATATTTAATTATTAATGTATTTTAAATCAATATAAAATATAATTTTAATATATTATTAATATATTATTATCTACCATTGAACTTATTAAGCAATTTGCAAAAGTAAGCAGATGTGCTCATATTTCTTTTACTAGCTTCTTTTTTTAAACTATCTGCGATATCCTTTGCAACAGAATATGTTGTAGCTGTTGAACTTTCTTGCTTAACAGCCTCTATCTCTATTTTAAAATAACCTGTTTTTCTATCAAAAATTTCTTCTAAAAAGTTATTAACAAGAGCATTTGCTTTTTTGTTTTTTTGTTTCACTATTATGTCTAAATCGCTTTTAGAAATTTCTTCTAGAATAATACTCATATTAGTTTTTTTGATTTTCGGCTCTATAGCTACATTGTCAAACCCACTTTTTCTAATTTCTGTTTTATATTCATTTACCTTTTCTTCTTCTAGTTTTTGCGGAAATGTATCTATAGGCCCTTTATTAACAACTATGCCTTTAGCGCCGTTTGGGTTAGTTTTTTCCATTCTTTGTTTAAATTGATTTGCCATTTATAACACTCCTTTTTCAAATAATTCTCCTATAACTGCGTTGTATTCTTTGTTGGATTTGCACTGTGGTGCATGAAAATTAATAGGGGTTTGACTAAGCTCTGCCTCTGCAAGTTTTACAGAAGCTTTTATATAATTATTTAAAACTATATCTTTAGTAAGTTCATCATTTTTCAAGAAATCTATGTAATCTTTACTCATTCTTGTTCGGTTATCTACTTTGTTAATAATTAGAGCTTCTATTTTTACATTTAAATCCGCAGCATCTACTAATTCTGTCAAAAGATAATCAAATAATTCTAGTCCCTTAAATCCGCCTATTCCCACATCTGTTATACATATAATTTTATCTACTGTAGCGAATATGCTCTGATTTATTTTACTCATGCTTGGGTTTGTATCGAAAAGGATATAACTATATTTGTTAAAAAATTGAGTATTTGCATTAAAATATTTTTTCAGATAAAGTTCTCCCAATGGGGCGTTGTAAAGTTTTCCTTCGTTTTCGGTCAAAAATATTGTACTACCTATTAAATCGAGATTCTCTATTTCTGTATGTACAACAATTTCTTCTGGATTTATGTTTTTATCATCATAAATATTTTTTATACTCTTATATCCTTCTGCTGTTTCATCAAGGCGCAAATATGCACTCGTATTTGCTTGGGCATCTCCATCACAAATAAGTATTTTATAACCTTTTTCAGCCAATATGCTACCCAATGTAACAATTACAGAACTTTTTCCCACGCCACCTTTTAAAGTTCCAACCGCAATTTTTATGGTTTTTTTCATAAATTTGATCCCTCCAATTTCAGCTTTTTTCGTTTTCATATTATAATATTGGGATATTATTTCATTTTAATCATTTCTTATTATATTTTTATTGTAATACCATTTTTTAAGAAATATAATAATAGTATTAGAAAATTACATATTCATTATTACACAATAATACTATATAGTATATATAAAGTAAATGTTATATTAACATTTACTTTAGTAATTACAATATAAAAATCTTCAATCTTTTATTATCATAATATTAGTTTATCTGCTTGATAATCCTCTTATCATTATATTAATAATATTATAATCTAATTATTAATAATATTATAATTTAATTGTTAATATAATTTTAATTTGCTTGGAATGTAATGTTATTAAATTATAAATACATTTTTAATAAATAGTAATCACAAATAAATCCTACTAATTAAGAATTTATGGCAATAGTGGCTGACAAGTTAAGATCACAAAATAGACTTTAACAACATCAACATCGTACATAATCAATATAAAGGTATTCAAAATAAAGTGTTATAGTAAATGCTTCTTGGGTAGTTTTGCCTATCCCGTCAAAAGGTATATTAGAGTCAAAATATATTATTAATGTGGATTTTGAGCGTTTTGAAAGTTACATAATTTTTATGTTGATCTTAACTCGTAACTTTCACTATGCTAATATACCCTTTTGGCGGGTAAGGTAAAAGGGTATATTATTATTTTTTGCATATATTGTACAGAGTAGTGTACAATATATATATGGAGGTGATTTTATGATTGCTATAGGTTACTCGAACGTAAGACAGAATTTTAAAAATTATTGCGACAAAGCTACAAAAGATTTTGAGACCATTATTATTACTCGCGAGCGTGGTGACAACGTGGTTATGTTATCTGAGTCAGCATATAATAACCTTCTGGAAAACTTGTATGTTAGAAGCGATCCCGCTTATTATAATGAACTGTTGAAATCTATTGACCAATTAAAAATGGGAAAGGGAATTAAAAAGGAACTGCTTGATGAATAAGATTTTTTCAGATGTATCATGGGAGCATTATATATATTGGCAGTCAGAGGATAAAAAAGTATTAAGAAAAATTAATGAACTTATAAAAGACATTGAAAGAAACAGGAATGAAGGTCTAGGAAAGCCGGAACCATTAAAACATGAGTTGTTCGGTTATTGGAGTCGAAGAATAACAGATGTTCATAGACTTATATATAGTATTGATGATGAAAATATCTATGTTGCAAGCTGCAAAGGACATTATCACTAACTTTAAAAGATAAAAAAGAGGGTTAACACCTTCTTTTTTATGGAATGAATTAAGACAGTTATAATACTTTCCATGTAAAAATTGCAACTATCAATCTAATGAGGATAGAATTGGTGCAATGAATCTTTGGAATAAAAGTATAGAATATATCGAATCCTAAAGAGTATAGTGAGTAAACTTGCTATATTGCGGTGGTGTCAATCACCGTATCGTAATCTACGTTTGAGATGGGAGAAATAATACTAGTCGTTAGTATCATGTGTAGTAGAGTTACAAGCTCCCACTTCTTAAGTGGTGAGTAATTGACTCTAGATTAACAATTGTTTTTTGATTTTTTCTTTAAGTTCAGCAAAGACTTTTTTATCTTTATTTCTTATATAATGTTCTGACATTGAAATATTATTTTTATATACTTCAAGAACTATTGTTTCTTTAGAATAATCATAATTACTTATTTCTGGTGTATTAAAATATATATTTTCTGCACTAATATAAAAATTCGGAGCATATTTCCAATACTTTCTATTTCTCCTATCGACTCCTGTATTCTTTTCGTATGCAACCATAATTTTCAATGCTTTATTTTTTTCGTTTTGGGTTTTATTGAATTCCTTCAATAAGATTTTTGCTCTATTTTCTGAATAACTAGCCACAAATATGTTAATCTTACTAAATTTATAAAACATTTTTAGTTCGGAAATCATTTTTAAATATCCAAAAGCAGTTTTCGTGTTTCCAGTATCAAGTATTATAAATACTAGTTCTCTTTCTTCAAAATAAGCAACTACTTTACTTTTATCATACATATTTAAAATTTTTTTCTCTAAATTAGAATACTGCTCATCAATTTTCTCGTTTTTTTCGTGCTCTTTTTTATGTTCCTCTACTTGATTTTTAAAATCATTATATTTCTTAAGAAGAATAGCTGATGGAGATTTAGTCTTCTTAATTTGTTCTTCAACTTTTCTTTCTAATTCAATACAAAAATTGTTTTTTTCTAATTCATGTTTTAGTTGAATTATTTCTTCTTGAATTTCTTTTTTTCTTTTCCATTCTAAAACACTTAAATTTTGCAATTCTTCTTCCAGGACTTTTAGTTTTGTGTCACCTTGAATTTTAAATTCATTTAAATCATTCTTTTGGTGCATAAACTGGACCCCTAATACCTCTTGTAGCAATTGTATATTTTTATTTTGCACTATAATTATTTTGTTATATTCTACTCTGATATCTTCCATTTCTTTTTCTATTTCATCAATTTTGATTATATTGTTTTGATTATAAAAAGATTCTTTCAAATTATTAATTAATTTTTCTTTTAAAATCATTTGACCTTTCCCCTTAGCAATAAGTTCAAATTTAAGGGCAGAGCTCATTAACACCTTCTCACTTGGGTATTTATTAACTTTCAAAACACTTATTTTATTCTTTACTACACCGGTGTAATCTTTAGGATCATCTTTAAGTAGAATATATTTCATGGCCGTATCTGTAAGATATATGTATTTGTAATTATTATTAAGTGTTTCGGTTTTTATAAGGCTCATGTCTTCCATGTTTTTAGCGATAGCTTCTCCTTTTTCAAACAATCTTTTAAACTGATCTAAAAAGCAGTAATTACCTGCATTTTTAAGGAATAACAAATATTTTTCATATTTAAACTTTGCTTGTACAAAACTCTCTAGGCTAATAATATCGTCTCTTACCATAGCTATCATTTAAACACACTCCATTCTGATGCACCCTAAATACTGAGTTGCTATTTCTTTTTTTAATTCTATTATTGAGTTTGTATAACTACTTCCAACAGATTCTATCGCAATAGTTTCCTCATTTACTTGTACGGTTGCATCTGTACACGTTTTTAACCCTCCGTTTTCACTTAATGAGGGATTTTTTTCATATATATCTTGTATCAGCTCACCTTCATGCCTCCAAGTTGCTTGAACACTCTCCGGTAAATTGTAGTAAGCTTCAGTTAATTTTAAATCATGGTTTAAGTGATTAGTTTGAGCTACGCAAAATGAGGTTGTTCCTAGTTCTTGTCTACACCACTCCTTGCCAACTTTATCTAATTGTATAATAAGTGTGTTTTTACCTCGTACAATATGTTTTGTAGTTTTAATATAACCCGATTTTTCGAGCTTTCCCAATCTCTCCCTCCCTAAATTACAATATCCCTTTGCTTGTTGTGCATTAGATAATCCTGTTCTTGATAATTGCTTTAAAATACTTGTGTCTCTACCCGTTAGTACTTTTACCTTAGTGCTTTCTCGTGGCATATTATATCCTCCTTACTAAAATTTTTTCATAATAGGTTTTTTTATCTAAAATCTCTATATCATTTCTATTTTCAAAAAACTTTACTATATCTTTAAAATCATACTCATTTACATCAGTTGTTTTAGCCTTGTCAGGATGTTTAAAAGTTTCAATGATTAGAAACACCTTGGACACCCTTAGAAGCTCTCCTAAAACAAAATTTAAGCGTTTTGGAGCTATAAACATAAGAACATAGTTACAAAGAACGATATCAAATATTTTATCCTGATAAGGAAGTCCATTTTCTATATCTCTTTTACAAAAATCAACTCTAAGATTTTTACAAGCAAGTGGCTCTGGAATATTTTTATCTATTCCCCATAAGCTTTTAAATCCCATTTCATAAAATAATCTTAAATTTCTAAAATGTCCTGTTCCAACATCAAGAATTTTATTATCTTTAATATTTAATTCACTGAAATATCGTTTAAGAAACAATAAATTATAATTCGAATAATGATTTCTTAAGTGATTATTTATATTTTTGGCCATGTATTAACCCTCTTCTTATAACTTATATTATGGCATTAGCACTCGGGATAAGTGAGTTATTTTCAGACTCAATTTATTGAGCTTGCTTTTCATTTATGGAAAGTCTTTAAATTGCAATATGAGTGCGCATCCGATTATTTCCTCTCTTAAACCCGAGTGCGTAACGAAAAAACAATATATACTTAGTACATATTGTTGGTATATCTATGTTTAAGCTCTAAATTTTGCATGTAAATTCTATAGCTTTATATATCTGTACCTAATCGAGTTCTATTTACATACATAATTATATACTTTTAACATAGAAAATACAAAGGCACAGAAGGGTTTCCGATTGCCTTTGCATTTAAATAACTCATTTAATATATACCCCTAAAATTATTAAATATGACTCTAACGAACTTTTTATCATTTAAAATATATAAGGATTTCAAGATAACTAATTTTATATTGAACAAAAAAAGCCGCCTGATATTAACTTGATTTTAATATTATTCTTTTAGATATTTTAATTTTTTTAATGCCTCATTGCTTGAGAAAATAACATCTTCTTTAGACTTTATATACTCTTGACATTTTTTTAAAATTTCAATAAGTTTATCATAATTTCCGTTTAATTGAGATTCATATAGAGAATTCCTATATTCCTTATTGTATTTTTCATCAATAGCTATTAAATCGATATTATTTTCTAGACATTGTTTAAGTAAAAGAAATCTTCCTATTCTGCCATTACCATCTTGGAATGGGTGTATTTTTTCAAAATTACTATGAAAGTAAGATAATTCATGTTGTTTGTTAAAAGTAACTATTCTTACATTTCTCATTAATATTATTTAACTACTTTTCCCGCTGCACTATCTTTTTTAACTCTTGGAGTCGGTTTCTTCTTCTCCAGTTCTTCTAATAGTGATTTATATTTACTTTGATATTCTTGTATCTCTACATTATGTTTCAATTGATTTTGGCTTAACTGATCCTGTTGTTCCTTTTGTAGTTTTAATAATGCCTTATCCATTGTTATGTTTGCCTTCTCTTTTAACTGTTCTTGGCTCTTAGTCAATTCATTAATAACCTTCTCATAATCTTCTTTTAAGTTCTCAATGTCTTTGCCTAAATTAGTAACAGTAAAATCTTTGTCTTTAATACTATCTTTTAATTCAATATTTTTAGAATGAGTATCTTCGAGTGACTTCTTATACTTTTCCACTTCAACTTTATATTGTTTATATTCTTCAAGTATGCCTGTAAGTGTATCATTTTTTCCTTGGTATTCCTTAATAATAGTTAGTTTATCCTGTAAACTTTCTTGTAATTGATTATATTGTTCTTTTAATGTTTTGTTATCATTGTTTACATTTGTTAACTTATTATTATTTATTGAATTCATTAGGTTTATTGATTCAATTTCATTTTCTAATGAGTTAACTTTATCTTTGTATATTTGCAAATTCTTTTGAACATCCTCTGCAATAGCACCTTTTTGGCTCTCCAATTTATCAATTATATTAATAAATGCTTGATGTATTTTGTTTGTGTATCCCTCTAATATATCAATGTCACCTACTAAATTAATGTTTTTTACCTTTCCTTTGTTTAACTCATATAAATTTAATAATGTATTAAGAAAATCTTTATTATTCTTACCTTCCTCGCTTACAAACTCGTCAAATCTTTTGCGTTCCTCCGTATCAATTCTAATTCCTAATACTTTACTTTTTTCATCAGCCATTATAAAATACGCTCCTTTTAATTATGTTAACATTTTTTTATTTTAAACGTTGGTAAATATATATTAACAGATGTTTACACTGAATTGTTAACATATATATTCTATACTAACATAATATCTTTTACAAGCTATTATGAGACCTACAAATATGATTATATTTAAATACCATGATAATTATAAAAAGAAGGATATTAATCTTTGACTGCCTAGGCACTCAACACTTGGTTTTATAAAAAATACTAGTGTTTGTGATACCTTCTATGTGTTGATATTACTGGCTTTAACAATTACACTATCAATAGGTTATATTTGTATATAATCTATTGATAGTATCAACGTCCTTATTTTTTCTGTTAATTTGTTCCATAGATCTATTAAACTTATAAAACAACAACAACTTAATACTTGTTGTTGTTTTATATATATTTAATAACAACAGTTTTAAATACTTTTACGCATGCCTCTAGGTACTGATATAACTGGGGTTGAATACCCCAAGTATAACCAAATGATAGTGAAGTATAACCAAATGATAGTGAAATCACGTTTAAGTATAACCAAATGATAGTGAAGTATAACCAAATGATAGTGAAATCACGTTTAAGTATAACCAAATGATAGTGGAATGTAACCTATTTTTTTTTGGTTATTGATAATTTTTCAAAATTAGGTTATTATTATTCTTATTGGGGGTGATCTAAATGGAAAATGAACTGCAAGATGTAAATAATAACTGGGTATATCAAAGTAACAGACTTGTTGAAGCCTCCTATACTTTAACTGTGGTAGAACAAAAAATAATAAGACTACTCGCAAGTATGATAAAAAAAGATGATGATGATATTAAAGAATATGTGTTTAAAACTAAGGAATTAATTAAAGTATTAAATACAAGTGATAGTAGATTCTATAGGGATATTGATAGTATTACAGATGTACTTATGCAAAGAATTATTAAAATAAAAAACATAGATACTTGTGAATTTATGAAATATCATTGGGTAGATACTGCCAAATATGTAAAGGGAGTATTAAAACTAAAAATAAATAAAGACCTAAAACCGTTTTATCTAGGATTAGATTGCTACACAAAATATCAGTTAAGAAATATAATGCAATTTAAGAGTACTTATTCTTTTAGGTTATATGAACTGTTTAAACAATACGAGAAGATAGGTCATAGAGTATTAAATATAGAGAGTTTGAGAACTTCTTTAAACATTAACAAAAATCAGTACCCAAAGTATGCTAATTTAAAGCAAAAGGTGATTAATGTAGCAGTAAAAGAAATAAATGCGAGCACTGATTTGATTGTTGACTACAATGAGATAAAACAAGTTAAAAAAGTTGTAAGCGTTCAATTTACAATCATGAAAAAAGATAAGGCCAAAAGTGAAGTTGCAGCAACCACAGTTGTTCCCATTTTTTTTAATGAAAGTAACATAGAGCTTGTTAGGCAAGTGATAAAGCAGGAGCTTACAGATTTAGAAGTTCATAGAATACTCGATGCTGCCAATTTAGATATTGAAAAAATAAAAGAGAAGTATAATATTATAAGCCAATTGAGTAAGGTAAATAACTTAGTTGGGGCTATGATAACAGCATTAAAAGAAGATTGGACAACTACAAGCAAAACAAAAGTAAGTGCCTTTAACGATTATGTGCAAAGAGAATACAATTTTGATGAATTAGAGAGAAAATTACTAGGTTGGGAATAAGGCTAACAAACATAGACGGCTCCACGGGCCAAGCCCACGTAGGTTCTTAAGTTTCTAGAAAACGTCAATACAGTAGGAATAGTATGCCATCTAAAGATTTTAGTATTTCTCACTAACTTAAATAATATTAGTCCACAAGCAAACCGCTGTTCACCTTAGCATGGAAATTTTCTGAATGTATATTAATTTGCATTCATATGGAGAACGTCATTCACCTCAACCAGCAATCTAATTACTGGAATTTTTATAAAATGGGTGTAAAATCGCTATCCTTGACTTTGAATATATTTTTCAATAATTTCATTACTTACATTTCAGGTATTACAAGCAAAATGACCATCTCGCCAAAGTCTACGCTCATTCCAAAAATGTTTTTTAAATAAATATGATTGTTGTTTTGTCTCCATATTCTATAGGTGGATATTTGTTTTAGCAATCTTACGATATCTAATATTGATTGAGTTGGATTATAATTTACCAATAAATGAATATGGTCTTTGTCAACTTCCATTTCCATTATTTCAAAATCTTTTTCTTCTGCAATATCATTCAATATTTGCTGTGATTCCTTAATGTAATCCATACACAAATCATTCATAAACTTATAAGGCGTTAATAAATCAACTCTAGGAATTTTCTTGATTTCGTTTAATCTTATATATGCTCCACCATTTTGAGTCCCCTTTAATACTATAAATTTTTCCTCCATACTTAACTAAATTATTTGGTTGATAGAAATATTTAACCTTTCTTATTCTTCTCTGTCCTTTTGATAGCTTCTTACCCCTATATTGTACAGATGTTTGCTCTTTTAATTTTGAATTGTTCTCTTTTATCGTTGTTTTAATTATTTGGACTACTTTGGGTGGATCCAATATTTAATAAGCATTTTTAAATAAATTAAATTCACATATTATTCATAAAGATTAGATAATAATCTCATAATTACTTGTTATTATAAATATATATAGTAATTAACAAGTAATTATATATCCTATAAAGTAGACAAGTTAAAATGTCTACAGCTATGAAATGTACTCAACCAGGAAATCAAACGGCTTGTTAGTAACAAAAGTGAATCATCCGTAACCAACAAAGTTGAAATGAAGATTAGCAATGTAAAACTTTCAGTAAACACTACTACAGCCATTTTAGTTGCTTGTAGTTGACAGAATCACAGATGAAGGTATAAATCATTATTAGATGAATACATATAAGAGTGTAGCAAATGTATCCTCATTTATCTAAATCAAGATATTTTTTAAAATTCTGCTAAAGTTATTCGGGAAGTCAACGATTATACTTATTAAGCGATGAAAAATTTTAATAACATTTCAAAAATAAATTATTTTAATCCATAAATATAGTCCATAAGTATAGACAATTGCATAGCAAACCTTGGAATATAGAGGGTTTAAAAGAATATTTTATAATAAAAAAGGTTTTTTGTGAAATATGTAGAATATATACATTGTAGAAGGTAAAACTGACATTCATTATAACGAAGGAAGTGTTAAAGTGAGAAAACAAGAGATGAGAAAGCAATTATCTAAAAAGAAATTAAAAACCATGGTTAAGTCATATAAAGATGATTAGCAGGCTATTTTCAGTGAAGCTATTAGCTGTATACCAGAGGATATAATTTAGAAACTAAGGACTTAAAGGGATTTACAGATTCTTGGTTTACAGAAAGTTGTATTAAATTTGAAGTGTAATAGAAGAAACGTAATTAATAGACTGGTTTTTAATACTTATGAAAGTTGAGGAAACATCAGGAATACGAATGTATTTACAAATGTTTTAGGGGATTAGTTTTAGGGGATTACCAAGTACAATGGCTTGTAAAAACGTATAAAGATAAAATTATGCAATCATTTATAAAAAGCATAAGAAAAGATAAAAACAAAAAAAATGTAAAGACGTTATTTTACATAGGGGGAATATATAAATGTTAAGTAAAAACACTTTAGTATCAATTTCTAGATCTTTAATAGTATTCGGACTTTTGACTTTCACAGCAACTCCAGGTGCTTATGCTGTTAATAAAACTTCTGTTGCCGTTAGTAAAGCTACTATTTCTTCATCACCTGTAGTAGTATATAAAAATCAAATTGGTAAAGCAACCGGTGAAGGAATAAGCATACGTAGAGGCCCAGGTGTACAATATGGCTGGCAGGCTGGTTTTCATCTAGGGGAAACATTTAAAATACTTGGAACATCAGGCTCATTCTATAAAGTAAGTTATAGTGGAGTAACTGGTTATGTAAGTAAGCAATATGTAAAAATAATGCCTGCAGGTACAGCACTTACAGCATCACCAGCAGCACCAGCAGCACCAGCAGCATCTACAGTAGTATATAAAAATCAAACTGGTATAGCAGCAAGTGAAGGAATAAGTATAAGAACTGGCGCAGGGACACCATATAACAAGCAGGGTAGTTTTCATCTTGGGGAAACAGTTAAAATACTTGGAACATCAGGTTCTTGGTACAAAGTAAGTTATAGTGGAGTAACTGGCTATGTAAGTAATCAGGATCTAATAATAGCAGATTCAGACTTAGCAGACATAGAAGTAGCACAAGCAGATGTAACTAATTTAGAAATACAAACAGCTAAAGATTTAACTGTAGAAGCTAACTTAACAACAGCAGAAGCAGCAGATATATTAGCAAATACTTCTGTTGCAGCAGTAGATATCCCAGCAGAAACAGCAATTTTACAAGATAAGATTACAGCAGCAGAAAAAACTATAACAGCTGCAAGAACAGCATTTGATAATAAAGTAGTAGCTGTTTCAACAGTAAGTGCTATTAGCGCTAGTAGCTTTAAAGCAACATTTAGCGGTGCAGTAGCAGATACAAGCAAAGTTGTATTCTCAGTAAAAGGTTCATCAGGAACAGTAGTAACAACAACTGCTACTTGGAATGATGCTAAAACAGAGGCTACACTAACAGCTACATCTAATTTAGCACCAGATACTTATGTTGTAGATGTAATGAATGATACTAAAGATTTAGGAACAAGTTCTGTTGCTATAACAGAACATAAAGTTTTAAGAATTAATATTACTTCAACAGTATTAGCACTAGATACAACTACAGGATTAGGATATGCAACTTATAAAGTTTATGATCAATATGGAGCTGATATAACAAATACTACATTAGGAAATGATATTACATGGACTCCAGGAGTTGGCGTATATCAATCTTCTAAAAATGGAACACTAGTTATAGGACCAAACGGTACTACTCCATTGTCACAATATATTAATACTAGTGTAGTTATTAATGGTTATGATACAGATGATTATGTAACAGCAAGTTCAACATTAACTGTACAACAAACAGGTACATTAAGTAATATTACTTTAAATAATTTAACTAGCCCTAACAATGATGATTTAAATGCAGGTAATACAAGTGGATTATGGTATCTTGATTTTACAGCAACTGATGCAAGTGGTAATCCAACTACAGATTATAATGTAATAAAGGCAGGGATTCAATCAGTTAACGTTGGGTCATTCTTACAACTTGCTTCTGGAACAACAAATGGTGTTGAACAAGATCCAAATGACAACACTAAAGCAGCAATACCAGTAGAAGTTAGTTCAACTGCATCTACTTTGGCAGCTGATACACCAGTTCCAATCACTATAATAACAAAGGGTGGTAAATCTTCTACAATGACTGTTACATTGAAAAAGGCTGCATCACTTAGTAGCTTTACAATATCTGCTCCAAGTACAACAGTAGCAGCAGGTAAGACAGTTACATTACCATTTACTGCATATGATCAAAATGGTCTTCAGTTAACAAAGTATACTGATTTTGTTAACTCTAATGGAACACCAAAAGTAAGTATTTCTGCAAGTCAAGGAACGTTATCAAATAATAATACTGGTATAGTAAGAAATTCAGATGGAACAGCATCAGTACAGTGGACGGCTCCATCTAATATAACAACATCAACAACAGTTTATATTCAAACTAATGTAATATCAACTGGAAAATCAAATCAGCTTACACTTACTGTACAAAAGGGAGCAATACCAGATTCATTAGCAGTTACTACTGCAAGTGGAAAAACATTCTTCCAAGAAGGTGCAACTGAAGGCATTGATTTTGGATATAGTAAGGGTGGATTAACATTAAACGACCAATATGGCGCAAGTATTGATGTAACAAATCAAGATAATGCTGCATCATACTATACAGTATTGGCTACTCCAAATGATACTCACATGAAGGTACAAGGTAATGTTGTATCATTAACTAAAACTACAGTTGGTACTGTAACAACAACTACAAAGGCTGAATTAGGTGCTGGTACTGTTTCTATAAATGGTTCAGGCGTTGTTCAAGCTGATTATACTGTTGGTGTTACTCCTACTACTTCATCTGCTAGTGCAACTGTAACATATGCAGTAAGAATAAATAATGATGCGAAAGCTACTCTAGTGGCTGGAACACCTGGAACAAGTACTGTAAACTATGAGACTTATTCAGTTGCTCCTGCTACTGGTATTCTAACAAATAGTAATATAAGTAAGAGTGTTCAATATACAGTTATGACTCCTTCTGACATTACTGGTTATACATTAGATACAGTTGCTACTCCAATTAAAGTATTGGGTACAGTAACTGCTGCTAATGCAACTAAAGATTATTATAGTGATAATTCAGCTGATCCAACAATTTGGGGTACAACATCTAGCGGATCAAGAGTTAGAATAAATCCAACTAGCATTGTATCTGCAAGTTTAGATGGTACACATTTCCAATTTGCTGATGGAACTACAACATTAACTAATACAGTTCCTTTTGCAGCTAGTGATTTACATGTATATGCAAAAGATGTAAGTACTACTGCTGGAACAACAACAGCATCAACTACTTTAACAGTTGTAGCGAAAGATTCAGATAATAATTATGTAACTGCAACTACACCTATTACTTCAAGTACAGATGCTTCTGTTGTTAGTAGCATAGGATTCGTAGCTACAAATCAGACTGGTACTGCAGGATTATCTGTAACTGGAAACACCGTTACTGCTGATGATTATACTTCATTACTTGGTAAAGCTCTTACAGAGATTGATCCTATTACAAAGATAGATACTACTTCACCATTATACTTCTTTGCAAAGGATCAATATGGCACTGAAGACGGACCAATAAGTTCTATATCTGTATCAAGTAAATCTACTAATTTTGCTGGAATTACAGTTACCGGAGATGCAACTAATGGATTCATATTAGGTGGTACCGTATCTGGAACTCCTACAACTGGAGATTACTTCGTATTAACAGCTACATCAGCTAATGGACATATTTCAACAGTTAAAGTTGTATTAAAATAAAAACTAGAAATTAAAATATAAAGCTTAACCTATTCGTAATGAATAGCCCCTAAGGGCACGAATAAATTGTATACGAAGAGTGATAAGTGAAATACTAAGAATCAGAGAAGGACAGTTGTGGAACTGTCCTTCTCTTTTTTATGTTTACTGCAAAACTTCAAAGAAATTCACTGCAAAAGAATTCTCCTATTCATCACCAAGTTATAGTTTTATTCATGCCAATAGTTTCTCCTACTTTCTCCATATTATACTTCACTTCATAATCTAAATAATGCAGTGAAAACCTCTAATAAGCCTAAGATAGAGTAAAATCTGTCTTAGGCTATTTTACTTCCTGTAACAATAATGAATTGAAATATATATTATTACCTTGAATAATAAAAATAGAATTCAAGGAGGAAATAATATGAGAAAGATAGCTCACAAAGTAGAGGTAGAAACCCTAAAAGATCTACCAGTAGAGGTAATAGCAAAAGCATTAGAAATAGTAACAATTCTTGATGACAACTACGGAAATAATAGAACAGAAAAGGACTTAGGTGGTTACATTCTAATAGTAGAGGATAAAGAGGATATTGTGTATATAAATAGACTAATAGACTTTGGTTTTACAGTGCCTGAATATATTGATGTAATAAGTTGCTCCAATGGTGAACGCTACACTAATGCTCTCATGATTCTAAGCAGCGATTTCAGCGTTAACTTAATAGTACCATACGGTCTTATTCCTGATAAATTGTTAAAGTACATGGAAGAATAGACATGGGTAATAATACTGAAATAGTATCTCAAAAATTGGTGTCTGACTTCGAGGAAACATTAGTTGCAGATGGTAAAGCACCTAAAACCGTAGAAAGCTATACAGGAGACATTAGAGCCTTTCTTGAATGGTTAGAGTCTAAGGGCAACATTTTCACAGGAAATCTAAAGAGATATCACATCACTTCCTATAAGAATTATTTAGTGCAGAATAACTATGAGATAAATACCATCAATAAGAAAATCAATAGTCTACAATTCTTCAATCAGTTTCTAATGGAGGGGAAATATCTAATAGAGCAAATAGTAGACCTAAGAAAAGATAAGGTAAAGTTAGCCGCAGGAAGTGAAAAAGAAGTAGAAGTATTCACCGATGCAGAAAGTGAAAAGCTCCTATTCTACATTCAATCAGAAGAAGTAACTTCAAGAGATAGGCTAATTGTTATTCTCCTACTCTACACTGGTGTTCGAGTATCAGAACTAGTAAATATAAAGTTAAGAGATGTAGACCTCCTATCAATGAATCTAACTGTAGCCTGGGGTAAAGGAGGCAAGCGAAGAGAAATGCCTCTAAAAGATGAAGTAATTGAATCAATAAAGGAATACCTTCAAGGAGAAAGGAAGGACAATAAATTTCTAGATAGTGAATATCTAATACTAACAAATAGGTCAGCGAATATGGATAGGGATTCTGTAAATAGACGACTAAAGAGGCTGGATAATAAGCTGAATATTAAAATGTATCCGCATAAATTTCGTCATACGTTTTGTACCAGTCTTCTAAAAAGAGGGATGGAACTAACTACTGTGGCAAAGCTTGTTGGACATTCTTCGATTCAGACAACAGCCAGTTTCTACATCAATACATCACAAAAGGATAAGAGAGAGGCGGTTGAGCTACTATAAATGGAAATAGATGTAATAATAAATATATATAATATTAAGGTAAGTACATTCATACATGATGGAAAGTACTCTGGAACATAGAGGATCATAAAAAGTAAGAATAAGTAAGCATCTAATCTCAATGAGTGAGGTTAGGTGCTTTATTATGCCCAAAATTAGAATATAAGAAATGTAGCAATTCAACATATAAAGAGGGGAGAATAACATGGCAAAATCAAGCTATTGCATAGAAAAAAAGGTAGGGAAACAATTAGAAATGAAGGTTTGTGAAAACTTGAAAGAAGATAAGAAAACACCTTATAAAAGAATCAATATAGTATCAATAAAAATGGTACGAGAGGGAAGTATTCTTTATGATGTGAGGAAAATTAATTCGCCTTCTGATGGGGCAGAACTTGGTAGAAAATTCATAGAGGATTCAGACAGGGAGGAACTTATAGTATGTTGCCTCGATACTAAGAACCAGCCATTATCAGTGAGCACAATAAGTATTGGTTCGTTAAATACTTCAATAGTTCATCCAAGGGAGGTATAATTCTTATTGAACCGCCAAGTACCGAACGGTATGCTTGGTGGTGTGAGAGGTCGCTAAATAAATTAATTATTTAGCTCCTACTCGATTTTACTGCAAAACTTCAAAGAAATTCACTACAAAAGAATCAATTCATCACCAAAGTATTTTTCCATTTTTTTAGCATATTTTATAGTGCCTAAGTCATTACTGTCTACCTAAAACAATGGCACTACTAGCAGTGTAAAATTGTTTTAGGTAGTGGAATAGGTAAAATGGATATATACTGTAGGAACTATAGAATAAGGGCAGTTCAAGATATTTGCAATGATTTTGGAGGGTGAATGCTTATTGAAGAATTCTCTAAAGCAGAGAAATAAAAGCACTACTGGAATTGGGAATACTTTAATAGACATATGAATATTTTATTTAAGGTGAAATTTGTTAAAGAGGTTGAACATGGGAGGTAAATCGCAGAAGATAGAAGAGATTAGAATAGAGACTATAAGACAATAGTATCACTAGAATTAAATGTATAACTCATATTCCGTTGAATGCATAAAAACACAACTTATTTAGTGTTTTATACGGTTTTTTACTTTAATTGGTACTCATTTACGAATATTAAAAGTATTTTATAATAAATTTTGTGTTACATTACGAATATTTAGGTAAGAAATTTAAATAAGGTATAAGGAAAAGGATAGTATAAAAATACTATCCTATTTTGAAAGAATCATTAACATTACATCTTTATCTAATGGTTGAATTATAATATTTGCTATATATTTACCTTTTTTAGCTGATATACTATTGGATTTTTTCGCTTGTGTAATTGTCCAACCATCTTTCTTTAAAATAGTTTGATAATCTTGATACACCTTATTATCTTTTGTATTTTTAATAGTATAATAAAGAACAGCAAATGGTTGTTTTTTGCTTGGAGCAGTATATTTGGTTAATGGTACTCCAGTGTATGATGGAATATAGTTTACTTCCTTGGTATAAGTCATCTTAGCATTAACAGGAGCAATAGTGGTAGCTTTGCTAGTTTTAACAGAATTTTTAGCTGTAGCCTTAGTGGTAGAGTTCTTAGCACTAGTAGGAGCTTTAGCACCGCATGCAACAAAAGATACTGAAATAGCTAATACCATGGAAATGTATAAAAGTTTTTTCATGAAAATCACCCCCTTAAAAGTTAAATCCTAACTTTAATTCTAGTACAATTATGGGTAATGTCAAGCTTTGATGTTGACTGGTATTTATATCGAATATTTATCTGTTTAGGTAAGTCAAATTCGATTTCACACCATAAATACATATTGACAATGCATAATTTTACCATTTTAGCCTATAGAGAACCTAACATTATAGTGTGCTATACAGACGATATTATAGGCCTTATAGAATGATTAGAATTAAAGTAAAATATTTTCTTGGTAATCTGAACGAAACTATATATACGTGAACAAAAATACCTATAAACTTTCTATGGACTAGGATATATGCATTCAATTTAATGATATATAGCTTGTTTTCTATTAAAAGATTTATAGAGAAATGAGGTAGAAAATGAGCAAAGAATACCTAGGGAAATTAGTGAGATACATAAAAGAAGTATGTAAGATAGAAAAAGGATAGTAAAAAATTACTATCCTATTTTGAAAGAATCATTAGCATTACGTCTTTACCAGATTTTTGAATTATAACATTTGATATATGTGTACCTTTTTTAGCTGATATACTAAAGGATTTTTTCGCTTGAGTAATAGTCCAACCATCTTTTTTTAAGATAGCTTGATAATCTTGAAACACCTTTGCATCTGTTGTATTTTTTAAAGTGTATTTTGATGTAGCAAGTGTTTTTTTGCCTGCAGCAGTGTATTTAGTTGATTTTACTCCATTGTATGATGGAAGATATTTTAATTCCTTAGTATAGACTATTTTAGTCTTAGCAGGAATATTAGCTGCAGCTGTCGTAGTATTAGTTGAAGCTTTTTTAGTAGTATTGTTAGCAGTTGTAGTAGCTTTATTACCGCAAGCAACAAAAGATAACGATAAAACTAATATTGTTGTAACATAAAGAAACTTTTTCATAAAAATCACCCCCTTAAAAATAAAGTACTAAAGTTAATTTTATGCTAATTGGTAGTAATGTCAAGTTTTAATATTGAATATTAAGTATCTTAATTTTTTTGTTTTAGTAATTAAAATTAATTAAAAATTGTTTTTTTGAAGGGAAATTAAACTCCTTTGTCGAATAATGGTATTATCGTTACAATAATATATATTTACCTGATAATTGAATGGTGTACAATTTTTGAATGTGCATCATAGATAATTATTAAGTGAATTCGGAAACTAATTACTTTACCAAATTTCTTATGGGGCTTTTTCTTAAATGGATGAAGGAAATTTTGACGCTTTTGTTCAATTTCAGGCTTTTCAAGCCACAACATATTAATAAAATCCTAATGACTGCCCGCACCAGGAATATTATTGGACGAACTGCACCTACTGCATAAGTGTTTTTTTATAAATATTAGAAAATTCAAAAGATTTTGTTTCGAATTTCTGGGGGGAAAAATAAAACCATCCCCCCAGGATTTAGATATAATGGCGGCCTAAGGGTTTCCGAATTCACTAAATTAGTCTGAGAAGGGACAAGTTTAAAGCACTAATAAATTTTGGGGGAGATTACAAGTGAAACGAAGAATGAAACGAGTAATAATACTAGTATTAACATTGGGGGGACTGTTAATTACTAGTATTGGAACGATTCAAAGTAACGCACAGGAACCAGCTAAAAATAATACATATTATGCAAGCTCAAAAATAGCGATATCCAATATTGCTAAACAGAATATTTTAAATATAGCACAAGCTAGCGAATTGGCACAAATCTCTGCAAATAAAGCAAAACAAGAGGAAATTGATAGAATAGCTGTTGAGAGGGGATATACATCTAAGCAGGCGAAAATAGCATCCGATAAATCACAACAGAAAGCTGCAGGAGTAGAAAATGTAAATCGGGCTAAGATAGAATCAGCTATACTTGCAACGGTAGGGCGTGATCAAACAATAACTGAAGCAAAATTATCAACGTACTTAAGCTCTTCAGCTAATATTAGCAGTGTATTAAACAAGGCTGTTGTACTCCATGGTGGAAATGCCTCAAACACTTGCGTTTATTTTTCAAGTCAAGCAATGAGAGAAATAGGTGTGGCTGTTCCAGTATCAACATGCAATACAAGGCAGTATTTAAGTTATCTACGTGCACATGCATGGATATCCTCAGGGAATATTGAAGATCTTGCACTGGGAAGTATTTGTTTTACAACTAACGGTTGGGATGGCTATCCAACTCATACCTTTGTATTTATGGGATGGGTTACTGCTGGAGACTATTCTTTGGCATATGTTGCAGATAACCAAGGTAACTCTGTTCATGTACGTAACATGGGTGCAACTGATGCCACAGATGCATTTGCCTTTTTTATGCGTACACCACCTATATTGGCACCAACACCAGCAACAGTAGCCCAAACTTTATATGGAGTAACTACATCAAGCACAAGTGTAAGAACGGGCGCTCATGTAAACTACTCAGTATATGCGACAATGCCTGCTGGTTATAAAATGGCTATAACAGGAGTTGCAGGAACTTTTTACAGAGTAACTTATAATAACAAAACAGGCTATGTTAGTAACTCAGATGTAACATTAATAACTTTAGAACCAACACCAGTAACAGTAGCCTTAAATTTATATGGAGTAACTACATCAAGCACAAGTGTAAGAACGGGTGCTCATGTAAACTACTCAGTATATGCGACAATGCCTGCTGGTTATAAAATGGCTATAACAGGAGTTGCAGGAACTTTTTACAGAGTAACTTATAATAATAAAACAGGCTATGTTAGTAGCTCAACTGTTATATTAACAGCTAAACCAGTCGTTGTTACTCCGGTTAAAGTTATTTCTGTAAGTTTAAACAAAACTACAGATACTTTAATTGCAGGAGATACTGATAATTTAACATCAACAATAACTCCAAACAATGCTGTAAATAAAGGTGTAACATGGAAATCATCAGATGCCTCCATAGCAACAGTAGATAACACAGGAAAAATAACAGCAGTAAGTGCAGGAACAGCAACTATTACAGTAACTACAATAGATGGAAGCAAAACAGCTACTTGCATTTATAAGATTAACAATTCTATTGACAATAACACTATTATAACTAGTAAATTTACTGATCCAAATTTTAAAACTCAGGTATATTCTTTAATAGGAAAATCTAGTTCTGATCCAATACTTTATTCTGATGTTAAAAACATAACAACCTTAAGTTTAAACATGCTTAATATAAGTAATCTAAGTGGTATTGAGTATTTTACAGGATTAATTACTTTAGGTTGTTTTGGTAATCAACTAACAACTTTAGATTTAAGTAAAAATACAGCATTAACATATTTAAATTGTAGTTATAACAATCTAACATCCCTCTATTGTAATAAAAAGCTTGTTTTGAGTGGCTATGTAAGTTATAGACCTCAGTATACAGATTTAACACACACAAGAACTGTAGATAATTTGGTTATAACAATTAAATAATATAAAAAATATATATTTATATAGACAGAGTTCGTTATCTATTCATTGAACTAAACCGCTAACGGCGGTGGCGGACGAGTGCTAATTAATTTAATTTAATTAGCACTTAAATAAAATATAAAGAATTATCTTAAATAACTAAGATAATTCTTTATTATAATATGCACTTCCTATAAACTTTTATTGTCGAAATAAAAAATAAGGGGGTGTTTTTATTGATTTATCCAAATGTATTTTTTGACACTTTTTGTAATCTTAGTTTGATGGCATTGAGCCTGGGGTAAAGGGGGTAAGAGAAGAGAAATGCCTTTAAATACTGTGAAACTCTATCTAATCTATCTTTAATCAATCTTTTTAATTGATAAAATCGAAGTAAAGTTATGGCATATCTTCAAATAAGCCTGGCATAACTTTGCTTCGATATGCAATATATAAAATGAAAATTTATTATCATTTTAATTTATGTGTTACATATATTGGTAATAAAATACATGTGTGTGAATGAGAAATAAGCATCCTTATTTAATTAAATTTAAATAAGCATACTTGCTAAATGAAATAGTGTCCGTACTGAAATTAACTCTTCTTAATTCAATTTTAATTAAATTTAACGACATTTCAGAAGGAAAGTCTCCCACTTCTATAAGTGGAAGTTACATACCTTAACAAATAGAAAACTTCAGTGGGTGTATAAATCTCCTTCTGAAGTCGTTAATATTGCAGCTCCGCAGGAGATGATTTAATCATTTCCTAAGATTTTTTAAAAATGATTGAGTATCAAAAGTTTCTTTTTCATCCGTTTGATCTACTAGATTAGTTCCTAATAATCGTTTTTCAAGTTCGTCGAAATCATATTCTCTTTGCTGATAATCAGTAAAACTATCTTTTTTATTTTTAGAATTATATGTACTCGTATCTTCGGGATTTAACATCTCTTTTCTAACTGTTCTCAGTGTTTTCTGGAAGTATTTTAAAATACCATTAGCTTTTTTAAATTCATTTATAGGAATTCTACGTTTAACTTCTTCTAATATATGCGCCTGTATTCCTTGAAGTTTATAGAAAGCCATAGTATTATTTATGGCAAGCTCAATGTTCTCTCTAGGGTCAGCGTGGGAGGATTTAAACACTATTCTTTTAATAGTATTGATTATAGGATTATCTAAAAGTGTGTATTCATTGCGTATATCACCACATCTACAAATCATATCTATATTAATTAAACCAATATTTTTAGCTAATTTTAATAATTCTGATACTCTGTTTTGAGATATATTAAGTTGAATACCGATTTCGAGTTGTGCGATTTGCACCTTATCGTAGCTAGATGTTGATGCCAATATATAAAGCACTCTTGTTATATTATCGGCTGTTATTCTTGCAAAATTACCAACTTTATTTGTGATTTCACCACTTATATTTTCACTTAACAAATCAAATTCTGTCATTAACATTAAAAATCCTCCTCAAGTACAAGAAAATAAACATTCTTGACACCAACTGAAGAAGATTTATATTATTTCATTTTAAAATACACTTTACAATTAAGAATATTAATAGTAAAATAAGTGTATACTTTAAATGTAAACAATAACCCCTTGGGGTGTTAAGTCCTGTAATCATTAACTTTCGTCGGGAAGTGATTACAGGCGTTGTTATTTTTTGTACTTTATATTTTAAAACATATTTTTAAAATTTTTGTAACTTGCTAATATAATACAATATAATTTAATATATTGTCAAACTTTATGTGGATAAGCTTTATTACAAAATATTAAATCATTCACATTTGTTATTGGGGTACTCCATTAAAGAAGCTGTATTTCAAAAGAATCTTGATTATGATATGATATAAATATAATGAGAGGTGAAGAAAATGGACGATGAAACAAAGTCTATGTTTTTAAAGCTACTGGAAGGACAAAACAATGTTGAGGCCAAGTTTGTGAAACTCCAAGAAGGACAAAACAGGGTTGAAACCAGGTTTGTGGAACTCCAAGAAGGACAAAATAGGGTTGAAACCGAGTTTGTAAAGCTACTAGAAGGACAAAATAGAGTTGAAACCGAACTAAAAAAGAATTCAATTAGACTTGAATCTATAGAATCAAAGATAGATGTGATAGCCGAAGTTCAAACAGCACACAAAGAACAAAATGTAAGGGCTTTCAAGAATTCAGATTCACTAACAGAAGAAAAAGTGGACTTATTGGGGACATCGATAAAAAGCGTTTCAAAAGATGTTAAGGAAGTCAAAGAAAACATGGGTGTAATGAAGGATGTATTAGGCAGAAATCAAATAGATATTGAAATATTAAAACGTAGACCAGTTTAAAAACATATAGTTGAGATCCATTGCAAGGCTTGTTGGAGCCTTTTTTTATTTAAAGTTATTTATAAAGTGATGAGTAGTTCACAAATTAATTATATGTGTCACAAAGTATACTTTGTGACACATATTTATAAGTATGCTTTTCATACTTCAAATATACAACAAATTTACATATGCAGCATTTCAATTAGCTTGTAGAATTTTTGAAATGGATTTATAATTTTTATAAAATCTATTTAAAGGGGTTAGCTAATATGAGAAGTTTTTTTTATGCAAGAGTAAGCAGTAAGAATCAATCTTTAGAAAGACAAATTAATGCAGCTAAAGAAGTTAAAATAGAAGATGACTATATTTTTATCGAAAAGGCTAGTGGTAAAGATTTTAAAAGACCTGAATATCAACTGATGAAGCGTATGCTTCGAGAAAATGATATTTTATATGTTAAATCCTTAGATAGACTGGGAAGAAATAAGCAGATGATATTGGATGAATGGCAGGAACTTATAGAAATAAAGAAAATAAATATAGTAGTTTTAGATATGCCATTATTAGATACAAGAAAATATAGGAATATGAATGGTTTAGAAAATTTAATTTCTGATTTAATATTACAATTATTAAGTTATATGGCAGAGGATGAACGCAAAAGAATAAATGAAAGACAAAAAGAAGGTATAAAGGCTGCAATTAGCAATGGTGTCACGTTCGGTAGAAAAAAAATAATCATTGATGAAAATTTTAAAACAATCTTTAATGACTGGAAACAAAAAAAGATAACGGCTGTAGAAGCTATGAAAAGAGCAGGGATGAAAAGTAATACTTTTTATAGACGGGCAAAGGAATATGAGTTAATTTGGAGTGTTAAAAATGAACAATAGACAAAAACCGAATTGGCAGTCTAATAGAAATTCACCAATAATTGTAGACATGATATAACTCTCTGATACTCCCATGCCTTACACCTTTATAAATTGCAATACTTTATTAAAGTCATTAACAATAGGCCATATTATGGAAGTTATATCCATCATGTGGCCTATTGTTAACCTTATGTTGCTTGTACCCGATTGGGAACATATGTTTTAAAAACCAAGTCACAAAAAAATATTACCACTCTCGTCCAGAATCATCAGCCATTGAATTAACTGTACCTTTAGGATATATGACAGAATAGTGGTCAATTAGAGGATCACTATTACTTTTTGATGAGTTGTTGAACACTAGTAATAATTTATACTCTTGACCTGCTTTGTATCCAATGATTTTTTGACCATTAACGTTTACATCATATGCAGGTGATCCCAAAGTCTTCTTTACCATAGAAAGAGAAATTTTGCTAATTTTACTATCAAAAGTTCTGACTTCAAAAATTTGAGATCCTTTGTTAAATCCGAAAGCTAGTTTGTATTTTGTAAACGTAGCATAATTTCCTTTGGCCTTTGCTACATAATCAACTTTGTCTGCGTTTCCTAATTTTTCGTAGACAGTATCAATAACAGTAGTTTTAGCAGGAAAATCAGAATTAATAACTTTTCCTTGTTTTGCTAAGTTGAAAATATTTGTAATAAGTGTTTTCTGTGAATCATCTTTTATATTTGAAGTATTATTAAGAGGTTTATCTGAGGTTAGTTTAGTAGTTGAATTAGATGTAGTGGTACCTGTATTTTTCGATGTATTATTTGTTGGAGTACTTGTATTTTTAACTACAGGTTTAGGTGCGCTTGAGCAACCTACCATAATAGTTAAAATTAAAGCTGGTATAGTCAAAATTTTTGAGATTTTCTTAAATGTTGATACCATTATAATTCTCCTCTTAATCGTATTTTAATTAGCATTGTATCATCTAACACTGATGTGAACCAGTACTTGCTGGTACATAGGGTAATACTCTTTTTCTTGATATAACCAATTTTTCTGTCACTTGTATTACGGATCTCATATTACCACCTCAAATTTATACATGCAACTAATTATATGTATTCAACATAAATAATAAAAAACCTTTTTTAGTTGATCTCCATTGGATAATTATATTAGGTATAGATACTTAATCTAAAAATAATTAATTTATTTATAAAAATAAAGAGGAATTTACCATGTAGTATAGAAAATAGAATAAAGACAAATAAAAGGTTATTTTGTAAATTTTACGAAATACATAAAGTAAAATTAATAAAATTTCCGCTTTATATGTGTTTTTTTGGTGTGTAATGAAATTGTCCAAACACTAATATACATTTAAATTCACGAAAGAAAAACATGGTTTCAGTATTCCGCGGTAATTTTATTGCTGATATAAAACTTGAGAATATTGTTGATAAGAAATTTTAAAAATTGTTTGAAATTCTGGAGGAGAGTAAAAATCATCCCTCCGGGAGTGCGCTATATGGGGAGCTGAGGGTTTCCGCATTCACTATATAATAGGGGGGTAATATGAAAATCATACGTGGTATAACATTATTAATTATATCTATTGGGTTAATAACTGGGGTAATGACTATACCAGGAGCGGCAGTAGCTTATAATAATGTCAGTAGCTCAAATGTAGCATTAATAACTTTAGAACCAACACCAGCAACGGTAGCTCAAACTTTATATGGGGTTACTACATCAAGCACAAGTGTAAGAACAGGTGCTCATGTAAATTACTCAGTATATGCGACAATGCCTACTGGTTATAAAATGACTATAACAGGGGTTGCAGGAACTTTTTACAGAGTAACTTATAATGATAGAACAGGCTATATTAGTAGCTCAGATGTAACGTTAATAACTTTAGAACCAACACCAGCAACAGTAGCTCAAACTTTATATGGGGTTACTACATCAAGCACAAGTGTAAGAACAGGTGCTCATGTAAATTACTCAGTATATGCGACAATGCCTACTGGTTATAAAATGACTATAACTGGAGTTGCAGGACCTTTTTACAGAGTAACTTATAATGATAGAACAGGCTATATTAGTAGCTCAGATGTAACAATTTTAGAACCAACACCAGCAACAGTATCCCAAACTTTATATGGAGTAACTACATCAAGCACAAGTGTTAGAACGGGCGCTCATGTAAATTACTCAGTATATGCGACAATGCCTACTGGTTATAAAATGACTATAACAGGGGTTGCAGGAACTTTTTACAGAGTAACTTATAGTGACAGAACAGGCTATGTTAGTAGCTCAGATGTAACATTAATAACTGTAGAACCAACACCAGCAACAGTATCCCAAACTTTATATGGAGTAACTACATCAAGCACAAGTGTAAGAACAGGTGCTCATGTAAATTACTCAGTATATGCGACAATGCCCACTGGTTATAAAATGACTATAACAGGGGTTGCAGGAACTTTTTACAGAGTAACTTATAGTGACAGAACAGGCTATGTTAGTAGCTCAGATGTAACATTAATAACTGTAGAACCAACACCAGCAACAGTATCCCAAACTTTATATGGAGTAACTACATCAAGCACAAGTGTAAGAACAGGTGCTCATGTAAATTACTCAGTATATGCGACAATGCCCACTGGTTATAAAATGACTATAACAGGGGTTGCAGGAACTTTTTACAGAGTAACTTATAGTGACAGAACAGGCTATGTTAGTAGCTCAGATGTAACGTTAATAACTGTAGAACCAACACCAGCAACAGTATCCCAAACTTTATATGGAGTAACTACATCAAGCACAAGTGTAAGAACAGGTGCTCATGTAAATTACTCAGTATATGCGACAATGCCTACTGGTTATAAAATGACTATAACAGGGGTTGCAGGAACTTTTTACAGAGTAACTTATAATAACAAATCAGGCTATGTTAGTAGCTCAGATGTAACGTTAACTGTAAATAATGTAAAAATCAAAGGAATTGATGTTTCCAAATGGCAAGGAACAATAAACTGGAGCTCAGTAAAAAGTGACGGTGTTCAATTTGCAATGCTAAGGTCATCTTATGGTAGCAGTAGCGTTGATCCTATGTTTGAAACTAATTATGCTGCAGCTAAAGCTAATGGAATTGAGGTAGGCGCTTATCATTACAGCTATGCTACAACAGTAGCTCAAGCTACTAAAGAAGCAAACTTCTGGATAAGCAAATTGAAAGGAAAGCAGTTTGATTATCCAGTATGCGTGGATTTGGAAGATTCAAGTCAAGGCACCCTTGACACTAAAACACTGATGGACATAGCACTTACTTACCTGAATATGCTTGAACAGGCAGGATATTACCCTATGATATATGCCAACAAGAACTGGTTCACATCAGTGTTAGATGATTCGATGCTTACTTCTTATGATCACTGGCTGGCACAGTATGCATCTTCCTATACATATACAGGTACAGTAGGAATATGGCAGTATACTTCAACTGGCACTGTAAAAGGAATAAATGGCAGCGTGGATATGGACACTTCGTTTGTCGATTATGCATCTCAGATAAAGGCTTTGCATCTAAACGGATATTAAAATTTCCATTTTAAGCAATTATTATAAAATATGTGGAGGTGAATTATACTCTTCATCTCCAATATATACTGCAGAAACAGTACATTAGAAAATGGAGGATAAAAGCTCTAAAAGATAAAAAAGAAAAACAAAAGGAACTAGTTGCTCTGTATAACACATAGAAATATATATTTCTATGTGTTTTTTTGGTACGGCAACCATTCATGGTGCGTCCCGACAGGGCGTATATTCTAGCAGGCAGGTATCCTGCCATGACCACGGTGACTACATATATTATACTAGGAGAAAAGATTTTTTTTAGAAAAGGAGAAAATAATATGGAAATATTATTGGGCCGAAAACTTAATATTAGAGATACAAAAAGATATTATAGCGAATTAAACAACACTGTATTAAATGGGTTAGAAATGGTGACTTTCAAAGGTATAAATAAAAATTCAAGAAATGACGAAGAGGTAAGTCATATAAAAACTCCTTATGTAGATTTTTTAATGGGATTCTTGAAATTTAATCCAATTACAGAATCCGGCGAGGAAGTAGGTGGATTCACTATTTCGTTAAACGAGATTGATATGTATGGTGAAGGTTCTACAATTGAATCTGCAAAAGAAGATTTGATGAATACTATCTGTGAGTATGTTAGTATTTATTTAAATCAAATAAATATATTTGGCAAGGTTGAGAGCATCTCTAAACAAGTGTATATGCTAAAATTAATTCGTTGTGATGGCAATAGAGATAAAATAATGAAAGAAATAGGTTTATAATAATATGCCAATAAGATTTAGCATGGGCCATATAAAAAGACTATTAGTACATTTCAATATGAAACTTCTAAGAAAAGGCGGATTTATATATGGTGGCTTAGGGAAAGATGGTATTTGGAGAACTTCTGATACTCCCATGCCTAAAGGCATGGGGTTCTTAGATAAATTAACTTCTCCTATACTCTCATCTATTAAGATTCTAATAAATTACAACATATAAGAACTAATTAACTTCTCTAATACTTTCACTATCAATTATCCTAAAGGACAAATTAACGATAGTATACGGCTCATATCAAAACCTTTTATTTGATTCTATATACCCATACTACTTATCAAACTAATACCACTATTTTGTATTCTTAATATTTCTTTATCATGAAGTTCTTTGAAATTATCAAATTCCTTTAAACATAAATTTTTATCTACTTCTTCTAGATTATCTTTTACATTCATTATAAGGAAACTACTATAACAGTCTCTTTGTATTTTAAATTTCCCAAAATCATTCCATCTTTCAGATAGTTCTTTTTTTATAAATTTATCCTCTATATGGTTATACTGACTAGCCTTAACTTTATAAGTGTTGATTTTAGTTAACTCTGTATTATTCCATTTCAATTTATTATTAAGTATTGTTAAAAACATTGATGGAGCTTTACTGGATAAACTTTTACCAAATCTTTTTTTCTTATTATATTTACCATTTTTATTCTTAGTAGTTTCTTTTGTTCTTAATTGAAGTCCTTTATAATTCATAGTTTCAACTAATATTCTATTACCTAAAGAAATTATACGATTAGCTAATTTCTCATGACTTTGCTTTCTCATGCAAGCTTGTTTGCGTTGAATTTCCCTTAACTCATTTTGGGTTCTAATATATTTTTTAGATTTGATCCAATTCAATTTAACACCATATTTTATAGTGCCATTTTCATTGAAGTTATTAGGATTATTACTCCTACGCTTTCTATCCAATTTTCTCGATAGTATCAATTTTTCATGTTCAATATTTTCAATATCTGGACATAATTCTAATAATTTAACTTCTTTTTTGCTTGATATAGCTAATGTACGTGTGCCAATATCAATTCCTACATTTCCTTTACCTATACTGTGTTTAACTTCTCCAGTTTCTTTATTATATTTAATTGGTGGACTTCCTTCTAAAACCAATTGGACATAATACTTATATTTACCGCGAATTAACTTTCTAACTACTCTACAATATTTAATTTTATTTAATAATGATA
>Ga0209125_1000979_pt1 | contig 30711 bp, 28 predicted proteins | sample BarGraIncub1131A_FD_184503 | JGI IMG/M metagenome (GOLD analysis project Ga0209125, IMG submission 184503) | Arctic peat soil microbial communities from Barrow, Alaska - Barrow Graham LP Incubations 11-31A (SPAdes) (version 2) | ecosystem: Environmental > Terrestrial > Soil > Wetlands > Peat... | reverse complement strand
AACAATCCTATTTGAATTTATTCAAGTAACACCTTGCCAAAAGAGGGAAATTTAGGTACACTGGTACAGATATGCCAAAACGAACTTTTCAACCACACACCCGACACAGGGCACATGTACACGGATTTCGTGCACGTATTTCGACCAAAGCCGGACGAGCTGTTATAAAGCGACGCCGAATCAAAGGTCGAGCACTACTTACTGCTTAATCCAAAAACGACGCAACCCGCGTCGTTTTTAAATTGACCCAATAAAACACCACTCATTACTAATTCCACCCACCATCTAGCACTTCCCATTTCCCACTCCCGAAACCCCATCTGTTATACTAATTACAAATGATTCCTTTCAGAAACCGCTTCCATGGCCATAGTAGCTTAGGTTATGTTTATAAAAACGGACAAGCCGTCCGTTGTCATTCGATGATTATTAAGACTGTCGCCAACAAACACCGGCAGGATTCTCGAATCGCCGTTGTTATTAGCAAAAAAACACTCAAGAGTGCTGTTGGACGTAATCGAATTCGTCGACGAATATACGAAGTCATTCGCAACATACTTCCAAGACTTAACAAGGTGTACGACATTGCACTTATCATAACGGCGAGTGATATTATCAACGTCTCGCAGCAGGAAATGATTGATCAGATAGAACAGCTACTTGACCAGGCAAAAGTACTTGTAAAAAAATAAGACCGTACAAAAACGTTGGAAACTGTTATAATGGGCTAATAATATTAGTGCCTTTTCGGAGTTTTTACACCTGTGGATATTTTTCAAGTTTTTATCGTCCAACCAATTTTTAACCTGCTAATCGGAATCTATAGCTTTATACCAGGCCGAGACTTTGGTGTTGCTTTGATAATCTTTACGGTGTTAATTAGGTTTGCTATGTGGCCGCTAGTTAAAAAGCAGCTTCACCAAACCAAAGCAATGCAAAAAATGCAGCCAGAACTTGCCAAGATAAAAGTTGAAACCAAAGGTAACAAACAACTCGAAAGTGCCCGAATGATGGAGTTGTACAAAAAGCACGACATCAACCCGTTCCGCTCAATCGGCATCCTGTTTATTCAACTACCTATATTCATAGCACTCTATCAAGTTATCCAGGTTTTTACGCTACATCGTGATCAGATAGATAAAATGACCTATGGGTTTATGAAGTTTCTTGGGCCAGTTCAAGATATTATTGCTCACCCAGAACATTTCAATAACAAGATGCTAGGCTTCTTGGACTTAACCGGCCGTGCTATTACCTCTAATCCATTTGCTGTAAACATTGTTCTACTAATCCTTGCCGTCGGTGCAGCTTATACACAATATGTCATGGCAAAACAAATCACACCAAAGCAACCTGGACCCAAAAAACGTCTACGCGACATTCTAAACGAAGCTTCCGATGGCAAAAAAGCCGATCAGTCCGAGATGAATTCCGTCATGATGGGATCGATGACTAAGTTTTTGCCAATTATGATGCTTTTCATTATGATCAGCTTGCCTGGTGCTATCGCACTTTATTACACCGTATCTAACCTAGTTGCCGTATTGCAACAACGCCACATTCTAAAAGAGGATGCCACGGAAATGATTGAAATTGCCGACGAGGCACCAACGGCTGGCCTTCATAAAAAGGCAACAGCCAAAGCGCGGGAGAAAGAGGCTCAGACGGCACAAATTATCCGTATCAAAGCCCGCGATTCATCTTCTTGGAAAAGTAAAAAAAAGGAGTAGTTATGGATCCCGTTAGAAATCAAAGTAACACAACAGATTCAAACAACGAACAAGAAATTATACCTACAGAGAGGAGCTCTAACGGGATGGATAGGGAAGAATCAGTAGCATTTGCACAAAAATATCTCGAGGACTTATTGTCGTTCTTTGGTGCGAACATTACCGTATCGTCAACTTGCGACGAAGATGTAATTGAACTATCTGTCCCGTCAAATGAACTGAACAGTCTACTAATTGGTCGCAACGCCGAAACCCTCCGTAGTTTGCAATACGTTGTTTCGACTGTCCTCCGCAACAAAGAGGCCGAATTAACTCGCGTCAATATTGATATCGCCGATTACAAGAAACAGCGAGCCGATCGCGTTGCTGCCCAAGCCAGAGAGTGGATCGAAGAAGTTAAACGTACCGGTGATTCGCGAATTGTTAGCATGAACGCCGCCGATAGGCGTATCGTCCATCAAGTTGCCAGTGAATATGGTGATATCCAAACCTTCTCGGAAGGCGAAGGCTTTGACCGAAAGCTCACTATAGCTCAGATTTCCAGCTAAGGCCTGATATAATTTCGAACTGCGTCTAAATAGACACTGTGTGTCTGTTTGGCTGTGCGTCTCCAGGAATACTTAGCTATTTGTTTGTAGCCCTTTTTAGCTAGATCTGCTCGCAACTTATCGTCCGTCAGGACCTCGTCAATGGCGCGTGCCATGTCATTTGTGTCGAGGGGGTCAAAGTAGTGTGCAGCGTCTCCGTAGACCTCTGGCAGGCAGGTAGCGGTGCTGCTGATGACTGGAGCGCCATATCCCATAGCTTCAAGCCCAGGCAAGCCGAAACCTTCCATTAGCGATGGGAAAATATAGGCTGCCGTGTTGGTGTATAGCCAGTCACGTTGAGTATCTGGCAAAAAGTCCGTAAACTGGATATTTTTATAGCCTTTGCTTTCGAAATACTTCTTGTTGCTGGCGGCGCTGGCGTTTATTCTGCCTACTAATATCAATCCCAAATCTGGGTTATTTGCTAATAATTTTTGATGCGCATCGCCCAGGCGACGGATATTCTTGTAATCGCTTTGTTGGCCAACGTACAAGATAAACTGCTTGAAAGGATGTTCGTAGGGAACTAATTTGTCAACGCAGACGTCGGCTGACAGGGGAGTAACGGCAATCTTATCAGCATCAATTTCCGTGAATTTTAATAGTTCGTTTTTGGTAAATCTACTAGGTGTCAGGATGTATCTGCTGGTTTTTAAGACTCGTTTAAAGACATATTTACCAATCAGCTGTTTGATGTGGAAAATTAACCAGTTTTTGTCGGAATTATAAGTTCTCAACAGCGTCAGATCGTGGAATGTCGTGACATGGGCACCTTTATAAAAAATCGGCTGTTGTGGCATCATAAAGTGTACCAAATCAGGCGATAGTTTATCTAAGAATATCTTGAATCCAATTTGTTCGGCCAGTGAATAATTATCGAACTCAGCAACTTTAACCGAAAAGTTACTAGCGGTTGGCTTCCAGAAATCTTTATCCTTGGCTCGCACCAAAACTGTGTATTTGGTGGTTTTATCGATTTGTTGCAGATAATGTAACAAGCGCTCGGCGTAGGTTCCGGTTGAGGTGTTCAAAATTCTGGCATCAATAGCAATGTGGCGCATTAATACAAGTATATCATCAGAACTGGCGTTTTTGTTGACGTGAATATTGATTAAAAGTTTGCCTTACATCAGCGTTGTCTAGCTTCCAGAAGTCTCGATCTCCAGTAGGGCTTACTTTTTCAAATCTGTGTGTAGTCTGTTCGGGTATAATGTTTCTGTAAACTACGGTGCCGTTTTTTGAGTCGTGATCCAAGGCTGTTACTGAGCCGCCTTCGCTATAAGTAAAAGACATGTGCTCACCCGAGGTTTTGTCACTGAGGCCACTGTCTGTTTGATAAGCTCTACCGACTATAATACTTTCTTGACCTTCGCCGATATATCCAACCAATTTGGCGTCTCTACCTGGGCGGTGGTGGGTTATAGCTATCGAGTAAAATTCCTCCGCATCGTGGGTGGCCGTTGCCTTGCTTGTGACCCATATATCAACAATGGAAAAAAAGTCGCTTCTACCAGCTCTTGCAACCGCACGAACCGACTGTTCGATTATGCCATCCTCATCTTCTTTTATGCAGCCGCCCATATCTGGGCTAGTTTCACTTGCAGGTGGTATGACTAGGCCAATGCCGGCTTCTAGCGAGTATTCATCACAAACTAGCCTCAAAGTCCTTGACAATCTCGTCAGGGGATTCCATCAAAGCTTCTGAGCTTAATTTTTTTAGTTCTGGTGACATATTTTTGTTTTTATAAACCTTTATCAATACAATATCACAAAAAGTACATTTTGTCTAATGAAGGGGACTGTGGTTGTTTGAAAACAAATTTACGGTATAAAATATAGTTCCATATTAGCGATGCTATGGTTGCAAAACCTTTTCCAATTAGCAGCACTAAATAGCTGGCCTTAAACCATAAACCTAATAAATCACCAATCCACGCTACAAACAGGCTGTCTGTAAACCACGAACCTAATAACAGATTAGTTCCTGTAATAATTATCGATTGTATTACCCAAAGACCAAATAAAGTGATAATTAAAAAGTAAATAATCTGCCTTCCATTTATTTTATCTTTACCCTTAAAAGTAAAGGTTTTATTGGCAAAGAAACTAAAAACTAGCGCGACCGATGTTGAGATTATATTACTTGGAATATCAGGTAGGCCAAATATACGCAAAGTAAACAAGATGGCGACATCGATTGCAGTATTTGCGACACCTACAATCCCAAAACGGATTTTCTCAGCGTGTTTTTTTATCAGTTTTTGCATCGTGGCTTTCCTCGACAAAATAAAGTGGGCGACCTTTTACTTCTTTGAAAATACGACCGACATATTCACCAATTATGCCGATTGATAACAGTTGTACGCCGCCAAGGAATAACATTACGGCCATTAGTGACGGATATCCAGCTACGGCATCGCCGAACATTGCGGCCTTTGCAAGGACAACTATCAGGTAGATAAAGGCAGCCACTGACACAATAATGCCCAGTGCCGTTGAAATGCGCAGTGGCGTAGTTGAAAATGACGTGATTCCGTCAAATGCCAGATTGAAAAGTTTCTTGTAATTTTGTTTGACTTCGCCGGCAGCCCTGGGGTCGCGGTCGTAGTTTATCTCTTTTTTCTTGTAACCTATCCAGCTAAACATGCCTTTGGTGTAGCGTTCAGATTCGCGCAATTGCTTTAACGCTTCAACGCAACGTTTATCTAGCAATCGGAAATCACCAGTGTTCTTTGGAATGTTAATATTAGGCGTCATTTTGCCTAGCAGCCAGTAGTAGGCATTGGCAGTTACTAATTTAATCCAAGTCTCGCCTTCACGGCTATTCCGTTTGGCATAAACATCGTCGTAGCCTTCTTCCCAATATTTAATCATTTTAGGGATTAATTCTGGTGGATCCTGCAGGTCGGCGTCAATAATAACTGTCGCATCACCCGTAACGGCGTCTAGGCCGGCAATCATACCGATTTCTTTACCAAAGTTTCGCGACAAACTAACGTAGCCGATGCGATCATCAGTTTCGGCGTAATCTTTGATTATTTGTAGAGTATTATCGGTACTGCCGTCATCGGCGAACATGAACTCAAAATCATAATTTTTATTATCGTTGGCCAGTTTGCCAAGCCGTTGATATAAGTGCTCTAAAACATCTTCTTCGTTGTAGGCGGGGATAAGAATACTAATCTTTTTCATTAATTCCAGTATAGCATCTGGGCCATAAGACTAATGCTATAATCGAAGGACATTATGTCAGAATTATTTAAAAGCCTAGCAAAAATCGACACCAGTGAAACCGTACCCGAGAACAGAATCGTTGAGCAGATAATAAAATGCATTAATGACTCCGGCTACACATTTAACGATATTAATGTTAATAAACCTTGGGGCGCTTATTTCAGATTCGGCGAGCAGGACGAAGAGAAGTTTATCGCTGAGTTTTTCCCTGGAGTTAATCCAGCGCAATCAACGCTAGGCAAGGGAGGCAGGCTTAACATCAAGATACTATTGGCCGACCCGGGCCAAGGCTTGAGCTGGCAATACCATCGACGCAGAGGTGAAGCTTGGGCGTTCGTTACAGAGGGTGCGTACAAGAGAAGCATGAAGAACCAAGAGGGCGAGCTGCAAAAAGCCAATGCCGGCGATATCGTTCAGTTTAAACCTCTTGAAAGGCATCGCCTCATTGGTTGTACGAATGCCTACACGATAGTCGCTGAGGTTTGGCAACATACCGACCCCGATAACCCATCTGATGAAAATGATATCGTACGCTTGATAGATGATTACTCGAGGTTATCAAAAAAGGAACTATTTATTGCTCAGGCTTCTGGTTTTATTGTTAAAAGTATGAAGGTTTTTAAGTAATAATCCCAACTACTATCTACTATTTACCACCTACCAACTTCCGTAATTTGCGCAATCCGGTTTGTTCGGGCGGTAGATCATTCCACAGCATATTTCTTATATATTTAGTTGTCACCTGTTTGTTTTTTTGAATTTCACGGCGTTCACCCAGTTTCTTAAATCCTAGGATGAAACTCATCCAAGCTCCTTTGGCGGCTGATTTGCCATTACCTTTGACAATAGCGTTAAAAAGCATCAGGAGGTAGGCGAAGTAAAAACGAATACCAATAGGAAATAACAGGCCAGTTGGAATATTTTTGATAAACAGCAGAGGCAAGTTTTTAAATGTTTGATAAACGGCAAAACCAGATATCTTGTTGGCCGTTGCACCCTGTTTGTGATAGGCGATTGCCTTGGGCTCGTAGGCTACTTTCCAGCCGGCTAGCTGCGCCCGAAAACTAATATCAGCGTCTTCGTAATAGGCAAAGAAATCTTCGTCGAACAACCCAATGTTTCGCAGCATTTTGGTTTTATATAAGCTAGCTCCACCGGTTGCGCCAAACGTTAGGCCACCATCTGGCGCTTTAGTCCTTTTATGATCACGACTGCGCGGAAACGGCAGTCCCCAATTTGAGTATTGTTCACCTGTGCTATCAATAAATTCACCAGAAGAGTTTAGCAATAGACCGGTTACGATTCCAATAGAATCGTCTTCTTCGGTTTTTTGTGTCAACATTGAGGCCCAGTTTTTATCCGCTGTTGCATCATTATTAAACAAAGCAATAAATGGGTAATTATTATCGATAGAATACTTTATACCAACATTAACACCACCAGCAAAACCAAGATTATGATTCTGCTTTAGTACTTTAATATTTTTATATTTTTTTTCTATTATTTCGGCTGATCCATCTACTGAGCCGTTATCAACTATAATAATATCAACCGGAACAGACTGGTTGAGCAAAGAGTCTATACAATCGATGGTATCTTGTGGGCCATTCCAATTTAGGACTATAACTGCTAGGTTTGATGTCGACATATCTATCATGGTCATCTATAATAATAGCAAAGATTATGATTACATATTTATCAAAAGAGAATAAAGCTCTTTTCAGCGAGCTAGTTAGAACTGATTTTAAGCTTCGATATCAAGGCTCAGTTCTCGGATACACCTGGTCGCTATTGAGGCCCTTGCTACTATTTGTCATTTTGTATGTGGTATTTGTTTATTTTCTAAAGATTGGTAAAGGGATTGACCATTATCCAGTTTATTTACTTCTTGGAATTGTTATCTGGAATTTCTTTTCAGAGATGACCATGCAGAGCCTTGGTTCTATTGTTGGTCGCGCCGATCTAATACGTAAAGTCCGCATACCGAGATGGTTAATCGTCTTCTCGAGTAGCATGTCGGCTACCATTAACTTTGGTCTTAGCTTAGTAGTGGTGTTTGTGTTTATGATAGTTAATCAAGTCCCTCTTACGATTGGGGTATTGATGCTACCTGTGTATTTTGTGATGATTTATGTATTTGCCTTAGGCCTGTCACTTTTCTTGGCCGCAGCATATGTAAAATTTCGTGACATTAGGTATATATGGGAGGTGATATTACAAGCTGGTTTTTATGCGACACCAATCATCTATCCATTGCAATTAATAAATAATCCATTAGTCGAAAAAATTATTCTTATGAACCCATTGGCACAGGCAATCCAAGGATCGCGCTATTATTTAATAACCCATGAAACTTTGACGACTTACAATATGTGGAATGGAGCATGGTATGTAATTTTGCCATCATTATTTGTCCTAGCTATGTTTTTAGGTGGAATAATGTACTTTAAGAGCCAGTCTAAGTATTTTGCGGAGAATATATAAGTTATGGATAACAGCGATATTGCAATTAAAATCTCTCATTTATATAAAACCTTTAAGCTTCCGCACGAGAAACACGGAACCTTAAAATCGGCAATAATAAATTTTGGCAAAAGAGGCTACGAAATTCAGGAAGTTCTAAAAGATTTTAATCTTGACATTAAAAAAGGTGAATTTATTGGTATTCTTGGACGAAATGGCAGTGGCAAGAGTACCTTACTGAAAACATTATCTGGAATTTACACACCCAGCCAAGGTTCGGTAGATATTTATGGTAAATTAGTGCCATTTATTGAACTTGGTGTTGGTTTTAATCCCGAACTATCAGGGAGAGACAATGTCTACCTAAATGGTGCCCTTCTAGGATTTTCTCGTAAAGAAGTAGGAAACATGTACGACGATATAGTTGATTTTGCTGAGCTCGAGGAGTTTATGGATCAGAAGCTCAAGAACTACTCTAGTGGTATGCAGGTACGACTGGCATTTTCTATCGCTGTTCGTGCGAATACAGACATTCTTGTGCTTGATGAGGTTTTGGCAGTGGGCGATGAGGCATTTCAGAGAAAGTGTTATGACTATTTTGACAAAATAAAACAAGAAGGAAAAACAGTAGTTCTTGTTTCGCATGCTATGGCTGCTGTAGAGCGCTTTTGTACGCGTGCAATCGTAATTGAAGAAGGCAAAATTATATTCGATGGTGATCCAAAGTCTGCTTCAGACACTTATCGTAGGCTTAATTTTGAAAGTACTGAATCTTCCTCGAAGAAAAGCAACAAGGGCCGTAAATTGTCAAAGGTGGACCAAACTGGAGTTTGCAGTATTATAGGCCTAACTACTATTGATTCTGATGGGATAGAAAAAGTTCTCTACAAGCCACGCGAAAATATAATTGTGCGATGTCGAATAAAAGTTAATAAAATCGTCGATAACTTACATGTATTTCTTACCCTTAACAATCCAGGTGGCCTGATATTAACAGCATTCGACAAAACATTAAGCGAAGCTAAAGTAAGAGCCATTAAACCGGGCCAAGAGTTAATAGTTGAATGGACACTCAGCGGCGTCTATAATGACGGAAAGTATCTTGTATCGGCAACGGTATCGGATGCAGTCAGCTATAGCGAGTATAGTCGCTTAATCGAAGGCTATGAATTCGATGTGGTTGGATGGGATATGCCTAATATCTTAATTCACCCTAAGGAAGAATATTCTATGAAAGTAATTGGTTAAATAAATATATGGTTAAAAAAACTAAGAAAAAAAATTACTTCAAAAAAACCGTTACTATTCTGAAGGACGAAGGGTTAGTAGCCTTCAGCATGAAGGGCCTTCAGAAAATACAGAAAATTCAGCAAAAACGTAGCCATAATCTTATGCGAAAGAAGAGATTCACTTCTCTAATAGATAAACAGAATGTAATAGACGCTGACTGGTCTAATAAGCCCTATGTTGGATCATCGCATAAAGCGATTGCACCTTACACAATAAATTGGGTAATGTCTCCTCCGGATAGCGGAGGTGGCCACCAAAACATTTTTAGATTTATTGAAATATTAGATCGTCTGGGCCATAAAAATAATGTCTATTTGTATAGTACAGAAGATGACATGACCGTTTCTCAAGCAAGGGATAATGTTGATTCTTACTGTAACGCCAAAAGATTATCTTTCTATAAATTTATGAAAGGCGATATGGAGAAGTCGGACATCTTGTTTGCTACGGGATGGGAAACGGCCTATCCGGTATTTAACGAAAAGACTGATGCACACAAAATGTATTTTGTACAAGATTTTGAGCCATTCTTCTATCCAATGGGAACAAATTACATTCTTGCCGAAAACACATATAAATTTGGTTTTCATGGTATTACCGCCGGGGGCTGGCTAGATGAAAAATTGACAAATGATTATAGGATGAAGTGTGACCATTATGACTTTGGAGCTAATCCAAAACATTATCAATTAACAAATAAAAATAAAAGAAAAGAGATATTCTTTTACGCAAGGCCTGTGACGGAGCGCCGTGGTTTTGATCTAGGGATTATGGCTTTAGAAATATTTCATAAAAAAATGCCAGACTATATAATCAATTTTGCTGGGTGGGACGTATCCGAATGGGGCATAACTTTTCCTTATGTAAATCACAAGACAATGAAAATACATAAGCTGTCAGAGCTATATAATGATTCTGCAGCGGCGCTCGTTATTTCTCTAACTAATATGTCACTTTTGCCACTTGAACTACTTGCATGCGGAACTATACCAGTTGTCAACGACGCCCCAAATAATAGGTTAGTCAGCAATAATCCCTTTATCGCATATGCCGAACCCTCTCCTGAAGCTTTGGCCGACAAGTTAATTGAGGTGGTTAATAGGCCCAATCTGTCAACATATTCAACTAAAGCATCTAACAGTATTGCCTCCAATGGCTGGGATGTGGCTGGTAAAAAGTTTCTGAAAATTATAGACGAGGAATTATCAAATGGCTAAAACATTAGTGTTGGGCGCGAATGGATTTATAGGGAGCCATCTGGTCGACTCTTTAGTTAGTGACGGTCATACAGTTAAGGCTTTTGACAAATTTGGCCATGGAGAGCAGAAGTTCAATTACAATGAAAACATAGAGGTTATTGCAGGCGATTATCTTAATCTGAATGACTTAAGCGAAGCGCTTAATGACACCGATTACGTATTCCATTTTATATCAACTACAACTCCCGCTAGCGCAGAAAACGATCCTGTAATGGACATAGACACTAATATTAGGACTAGTGTCGAATTATTTAAGTTATGTGTTAATAAACATATTAAAAAAGTAATTTTTGCATCAACTGGCGGTGCGATATATGGCGATAGAGATAATTTAGAATCCTTGAAAGAGACTGACGCTCTTCATCCCATATCGCCTTATGCAATTGGGAAATTGGCAATTGAGAATTATTTGAGTTATTTTCGCGTAAAGCATGGATTGGGATCTTTGGTATTAAGAATATCTAATCCCTACGGAGAAAGGCAACCGTTCCATAGAAAACAAGGTGTAATTCCAATATTTTTAGAAAATATTTGTCGTGACAATCCAATTACAGTATTGGGCGACGGTACTATGGAGAGAGATTATATATACGTCAAAGACTTAACTGATGGCATATCGTCTATGTTTGAGAAAGATACGCTCGAGGACGTTTATAATATGGGCTCAGGGACTGCAACTGATATAAATGAATTGGCTTCCATTGCAAAAGAGATTTCGCAAAAAGAAATCACTATCGAACATCAGGATGCACCCGCAACGTTTTTGAAAAGATCTGTTCTGGACACGTCCAGATACAGTAATGAATTTGGTAGCTTGTCAAAAACACCACTCGAAGATGGAATGAGAATGACTTACGATTATATAAAACATGAGATTAGTGAGTCTGAAGTTGAAAAATAATAAAGTTAAAGTAACTATTTTTATACCCACATATAACGGCGGCGAGTATTTAGATGAAGTGCTCGTTGCTATTTTTAAACAAAAAGTGGACTTTTCCTATGAAGTTTTAGCGATTGATTCGGGCTCGAGTGATAATACGCTTGAAATTATTCATAAATTCAAGAAAATTCATAAGAACATTAGGTTGGTGGAGATACCTAGTAGCGAATTCGGCCATGGTAAGACCAGAAATTATGCTGCACAAATCGCCAGTGGTGAGTACGTCGTTTATATTACTAATGACGCGATACCTTCGCATAGTCGTTGGCTTTATGAAATCATTAAACCGTTTGGTCTAAACGACAGAATAGTCGGAGTTACTGGAAAGCAAATTCCTCGTCAAAACTGCCCCCCTTTGCTAAAATATGAAATTCAAAGTGTTTTTGCTAATCTTGGGCCAGATTTTGGCACGACAATATTCTATAAAGATGATTTCGCGAAAGATCAAGGTACCTATGATGCAATTAGCTTTTATTCTGATGTTAATTCAGCCGCTAGACGCGACTATTTAGTTGGACGGTTCCAATATAAAGACGTAGCATACGCAGAAGATCAATTGCTTGGCAGGGAGATTATAGACGCTGGCTATTACAAGGTTTATGCGCCAAGAGCAAGTGTTATTCACTCCAATGATTTGAAGCTTAGCGAATACAGGAGCCGTATGTTCGATGAAGCTCTTGGGCTGAGAAAGCTGGGTTTCACAAAGGACGTACTTTCAAAAAAATACATTATCAAACTGATTTTTTACGGTGCTATTAAAGATTGTGTACGAATAATTCAAGACGGTCAGTTATCCTGGAAGCGGAAGATATATTGGTTCGTCATAAACCCAATGTTTCATATTGAAAAGTGGCGTGGAGTTAGATTAGCTAGCGTGGTTGACCTACGCGACTCTATCACGCTTAATAAACATTCACTTGAAAAAAAGCGCGCCAAGTAGCCTAGCGATATCATGCTACTTATGTTATAATTAACAGTAAAGATACACCAATTTACGCGCGTTAGGAGATAATCATGAAAACAAAAAACTCGTACAGGTCAACTAAGTCAAAAAAACTTATCATTTTTGCGCTTATCGTGCTTGCTCTTGCGATAACCTTATTTATTCTTGAGATAACCAATACGACGCACTTTTTAAATTCCCCTAATGTTAAAACAACCAATCAAAAACAGGAAGATGCAGCAAATACTACTAAAAAGCAAGAGTTTATAGATAGCGATACTACATCGAATTCGGGTAGCAGCACTTCCCCAAAATTGAGCGAAATTAGTTTGTCTACACGTCGAGAAGTGGATGGCAATATTACTATCACTACGCAATTAAAAAATTATAGCGATGGAAATTGTATTTTAACGATTAAAAATGGAGTTGATGTGTATACACAGACAGCCACTGTCTTGTATCAACCATATTTTTCGGCCTGTCGTGGTTTTAGTGTTCCATCGAATGCCGTAGGCTCTGGAACTTGGCAAATTTCCCTATCAGTAATCTCAAAGGGCAAGACAAACACCAAGACTATTTCTTTAGAGGTGAAATAATGTTTAGGAAAGTCGGCATCTTAATAATTATTTTTAACATTGTTTGCGTAAGTCTATTGGCTAATATTTCACAAACCGTCGGCGCCGTTACGGCTTCGGACTGGAAGTCTGGTAATATCATTAACGACTTTGTATTTACCGACAAAGACGCGATGAGTGTGTCTCAGATTCAAACATTTTTAAATGGAAGGGTTGGAACTGGGACAAATGGCATACCTGGGCAGTGCGACACTTATGGGGTTCGTACATCCGAGTATGGCGGTGGAACACGAGCGCAATATGCAGCCAATGCATCACTACACCCAATAATGGGAGCTTTCTACCCTCCATTCACCTGTTTAAAAGATTTCTACGAAGTGCCAAAAACAGTACCAGGACCAAGTGTACCAGCGAATAATTATGATGGTAAAAAAATACCAGTCGGCGCAAAAAGTGCGGCCCAACTAATTTGGGATGCGGCCCAAATAAATCACATTAGCCCCAAGGTTTTATTGGTAAAATTAGGGACAGAATCGGCAGGTCCGCTTACGTCAGATGACTGGCCAACATTAAGTCAATACACATACGCCATGGGGGCTCATTGCCCAGACTCTGGGCCTGGTGGAAGTGCAAATTGTGATGCAGATTATAGCGGCTTTTCAATACAAATTTCAGAATCGGCCAAAATGCTTAGAGGTTATTTGGATGATATGGACCAGGCATGGTGGGGATGTATAGAGGGTGGTGTAAAGGTACAATGTGCTGCCAATCGTAGAACTGGCTCAAACCCTGGCGAGGGTTATAAGGTACCATATACTACTAATGCAATTTTATGGGACACAACTAGCGGCTGTGGGACGGGTAATATATATATAGAAAATAAGGCGACTGCTGCACTTTATACATACACCCCATACCAACCAAATCAAGCAGCTTTGAATGATATGTACGGGATTGGGGATAGCTGTAGTTCCTTCGGAAACCGTAATTTTTGGCGAACATATAACGATTGGTTCGGCTCCTCGTATTATAGCGACATAGTTCGAACTATTGGGAGCGCCACAGTTTACCTGATATCTGGTAATAACAAGTATCCAATTTCGAATAGTCATATATTAAGTGCACTTTTCCCATTGGGTCATCTTTCTTATGTCCCGCAAAAATATCTAGACTCAAAAGTCACTGGCCAAACTATGGGCAGAGTGATTAAGGGTAGTGGCAGTGCTTTATATTATTTTGATGCTGGAATAAAGCTAGCGTTTACTAGTTGCGATCAAGTAGTTGATTATGGTTATTCTTGTGGCTCGCCAATATCGTTAACAGATTTTCAGATTGGAGAATTTTCAACCGGCCCCAATATGACAAATGTGTATCGCACGACAAGCGGTAAGAGATTCTACATTACGGCGGGAGAAAAGAAAGAAGTTTTTGACGATAGCTCACTACAACAAATTGGGATATCTCTCAATACTAATGTACTAGGAGAGGCTGCCATATCTAATCTTGAATACGGATCACCAGTAATTAGAGAGGATGTTGTTGTGGTGTCCAGGGAAACAAACAAAAAATATTTATTTCAAAAAGGGACATTTGTCAGCCTATCTACGGACATATCAAATTATAATGGATTTTCTAAACTACCCAATAATAAATTAGACATTGCGAGTATAGACACTCTGACTATAATAAGTGATTTCAAAGGTTTCGCTAAAGACGGCTCAAATAATAAATATGTAATTGATTCTATCGGTAAAGCCCTGCTTTCTAATCCTGACGACTGGACGGCTTCTTTTATTGAGCTAAATGACACATTACTGGGGAGTATGGACAATAGCCAGCAACCAGTAAATAGTGGTTTTATAAAAGCCGACAAAAGTTCAACCCTATATTTCGTAACTGGAGGTAAAAAATATTCAATTTCTAATTGGATAGATTTTTTAAATTTGCACCTAGACGGGTCTGCAGATTATGCAAATATTTCTAAAACAACGTCGGACGCAATAATTCAAGATTCGACAATTTATTCACCAGGTAGTCTAATCAAGTCGGCTAGTAACTCGACCGTGTATGTAGTTAATGGGATATTGAGTAAAATTGCACTAACGTCATTTGCTATTAGCGATGATTTAGGGCTGAATTGGATCAGAATTGTGTCACAGAGTGATTTAGACGCTCACGTATCTGATAGCGGAAGTTTAAGTAATTTCATTTCGTGTGATAACAAGAACTATCTAGCGAACCGGGGAATAATATATGAGATTGACACTCAAGCTAGTTCCATGTACGGCTACGATACTGTCTCCTACGGCTCCTGGGACAGCGTAGGATGTGTTAATTTGAACAAGTCTCCAGTCGCGCTGTCGAATTATTCATTTGTGAAACTGAGCGATAGTAAAAGCATCTATTATATAAATGGAGGACAAAAACATTCTCTAAGTAGTATGACAAAATATAAAAACCTCGGCGGCCTTTCTGGCAATCTACTGATAGTATCGCCAAAAGTTCTTAACATGATTAGTACCGGTCCAGCCGCTTAATAGAGGTATCTTCAAATTGAATCGCTCGTCTATTATTCCTAGTGTATAATGAAAACAATTGTTTATGAGAAAAAAGTTTGATAGATTGTATAATTTTATTCATAAAACTGTAGGCAGTAAAGGCTTTGCAGTTTTTCTAATTGTCTTATTTGTTCTACAGTCAATCTGGATTGCCATCAGTTATCGCTACCCGATGCTTTATGACGAAGCCTTTCATCTTGACGCTATAAAACTGTACAGTCAGCAGCTTTCTCCTATTATCACTAACCAGCCTACATACTATGATATGTATGGTAGTTTTGCTCACGGCGCCGCAACGCTCTACCATTATCTGATGAGTTTCCCGTATCGGTTTGTTATAGTATTTACTAATAATTTTGCCACGCAGGTCATATTTCTCAGACTAATAAACATTGCCATGGTTGCTACAGGTTTATCATTGTTTATTAAATTGTTTAAAAAAATAGGCATAAAACAGGTGTTTGTAAATATCGGAATGTTGATATTTATACTTCTGCCGATAATACCCTTTGTATCTGCGACTGTAAACTACGATAACCTTCTATTTCCCCTGACCGCACTATTCTTTATTACATGTATTGATATTATTTTTGAAAAAAGGGTGAGCTTAAGCCAGTGTGTATGGCTTATAATAATTGGCTGCACGGCTTCAGTAGTAAAATATACATTCTTACCAGTATTTGCTATTGGTGTCATATATCTAGTGGCAGTAATGTACAGGCGACATGATTTACATATATTATCTAAAATTCGAGTGACGCTAAATTCTAAGAAAAAGTTTAAAAAAGCCGGATTAGCATTTATTTTGGTATTGTCTTTAGGAATGTTCTCAGTTATCTATTTACAAAATATAATTGTTTATAAAACACTTCAGCCTAATTGCGAACAAATAATGAGCAGAGAGCGCTGTAGTAATAATTTAATGTCTATAAGAAATGATACGGCAGAAGCCACAAAGAGCACAAGGCCACTGATGCAAATGCCGAGCTATATATCCGACTGGACAATTCAAATGGTGGATTGGACAAATATGACTGGTTCGCACCCCGCTGGAGGAGGAACTGTCGTAACTCAGCCGTTACCGATTATTTATACAACGATATTCATGGGTATATTTGTTGGAATGGCTGCCTTGTTGTATTCATGGCGATCATTAAAAAAGAATCCAGCCTGGTATTTTCTGATTGTCATATCCGTAGGTTTGATATTAATAGTTTTTATGCAAAATTATTTGATGTATATAAAGTTGCATATGCCGTATGCCATTCAGCCTAGGTATTTGCTAACCATTGCTCCTATTATGATAGTCATGTCAGTAGTGGCAATAGACTTTATTTTAAGAAAGTCCAAATTTGCAAAATTTATTATTTTCGTAATCGTTTTTCTACTTCTAAGTCAGGGCGGTGGAGTGGTAACTCATATTTTAAGGAGTCAGGATAATTGGTATTGGAAAAACACGACTTTGCGAAAAGTTAACAGTACGACGCGCAGTATTTTAGAGCCAATTGTGAAAGAGCATTAACGATAGGTTAGAGAATGAACAAGATACAAGTATTTTTTGGCAAGTTTAATCAATCAAGAACATTATCCAGACTTTTTGAGATGTTAGGCAAAAGACTTTTTTTTGTATTAATTATTATTAGTTTTATGTTCCAGGCTGCATGGATGGCCATATCTACAGTTTACCCTATGATATTTGATGAGTACTATCATTTTGGACTTATCAAGATATATAGTCAACAACTATTGCCGTTTATCAATACCCAGCCACCTGGCGTATTGGTATACGGAGACGTTACAAGGTATGGTTCATATTTATTTCACTATCTAATGAGTTTCCCGTATCGTTTTATTGAAATCTTCACTCATGACATGGCTCAGCAGATAATAGCACTAAGATTTATAAACATAGTATTTTTCGTTTTAGCTCTTTTCGTCTTCCGTGCAATTCTGAAACGGGCAAATATTTCGCCCGTGGCAATAAACTTATCGATATTGTGTTTTACACTTATACCAATTACTTCATATCTTTCTGCGAATATTAATTATGACAATTTACTTATATTAGGATTTACTTTTTTTGCTTATTTTGGACAATCGATTATTTTTGGCATATCGAAAAATAAACTGAAATTCTGTGATGGCATGTCCTTTTTAATAATTGGACTTTTATCAACATTAGTTAAGTCTTCTTTCTTGCCTATATTTATTGCTGGAGTACTATTTATTATTTATCTAGTTGCAAAGAATCGAAGTAAAATAAAGTTCGCAAGAGTTATTCATCAGAGCAGTGCTTTATGTAGAATTATTCTATGTGTCACCTTTGCAATTTCATTAGGTTTGTTTGTCGAGCGATATGTTGTAAATACAATCGTGTACAGGTCGCCTACGCCAGATTGTCAAAAAGTACTTTCTATAGGAGCATGTTCAAGCGATCATCCGTGGATAAGAAACTATGTTCGCGAGCAAAAAGTAAAAAACATGGGGACCAGTGACCTAGTGGGCCCCGTTGATTATTTCGTAGACCCTTGGCTGGTATCTATGGTGAGCGGAAATAATTTGTCGGCTGCTAACTCAAAAGATGGAGTACCGCAAAATATTGGCAGAAAACTCCCTATAATTGAGGATGCGATCTGGTTGCTGTTTATCGTAGTTGGTATTGTACTAATTATTAAATTCAGGCAAATGCTAGCTTCAATACACGTAAGATTCATGTTAACATGTGTAGCCTCATATTTCATCGCTTTATTCTATATGAACTATTCCCAATATATACATCTTCACACCCCAGCTGGTATTGGATCGAGATATTTCTTACTTTTTATACCATATTTTATAGCAATCGGATTTAATTATACGGCAAATATAGTAAAGAATAAACTTGTGTTGTTGATATTGGGTATCTTATTAATCGCAATGATGACCCAGGGAGGTGGCTTTTCTTCGTACATAATAAACAGCAATTCTACCTGGTTCTGGGATAATCAAAGAGTTGTCGAGTCAAACAGTGTGATGAAGAGAATAATTAATCCTCTTGTTAAAGAAAATATCTAATGACACATAATATAGTAAAAACTTCGAAAAAAATCTGTCTGGTTACTTGTTATAAGGATCCTAATTATGTACGCGTCAAGACCTTAGAAGCTGGACTAAGATTAAATGATGTAGATTTAACGATAGTTAGAAACAACCATAAAGGGATTTTGCGTTATCCAGAAGTCGTACTTCAGCTTATTAAAACACGAATAACAATCAATCCCGATGCTTACATTGTTACATTTAGGGGATATGAAATTTTACCTGTCGTTCTATTAATAGGATTTGGGAAAAAAGTTATATTCGACGAATTTATTAATTTGATAGAGTGGATAGTTTATGAGCACAAAAAATTGAAATCAAATAGTCTTCGAATATGGTTTATCAAAGCTGTTTACAAATTATTCTTAAAAAGCACAACGTTAATTATTACAGACACTAATTCTCACGCAAGGTATTCAGCCGAACTAATGGGCATACCAATCGAAAAATATCAATCAGTATCGGTTGGAACTGATGAGACTATTTCAAATAACAAAAAACTTTCAGGAAAAAAAAACAATTCATTTCAGATAATATACTATGGTAGCATGTTGCCCCTCCATGGTATAGAGTACGTAATACAAGCCGCAATTGAAGTAGCTGATAATAATATAGAGTTCTTTCTTATTGGCGGCGGACATGATGTCCAGCGGGATATACGCAGCGCTATCTCTAAGGGTGCAAGGATTAAGTATAAGAAATGGGTTCCTTATGATAAATTATCTGCCTTAATCACAAACGCCGATGTTTGTCTTGGTGGACCCTTTGGAAATACTGTTCAGGCACGCTTTGTAATCACGGGTAAGACATTCCATTTTTTAAGAATGGGTAAACCAGTTATTGTAGGCCGTAATTTGGAAAGCAAAGTATTTGACGACAAGGTAAACGCCCTACTTGTTGACCGAGCAAATACTGAATCATTAAGAAATGTTATTATGTGGGCTTATCATAATCGAAAGGAAATCGGTAAGATTGGTATTAATGGCAAAAAACTATATAATACAAGTTTTTCAAATCACGCCATAGCTCAAGACATTGCTGAACTGCTTGAAGCTATCAGTATTTCCTAAATAACATTAGCAAAAGTCCCCTTATGATACCAATAGAGAAACTTGCTATTGCTATTGGTAAAATAACTAACGATAATGAAAAGTCCATAGGGTCTTCAGATATATATAATGTTGCGATTAATAATATAGTCGCTAATAAACAAAACTCGTAGACAAATAAAATCGGATTGAAAAAAGTAATTACGAGATTTAATATAACAAAAGCTACAACCCCCATAATCAGCAAGAAAAATCTACTACCAGGGTTTGTATAAAAACTGACAAATTTTGGACCGCGGTTATATAGATGGATGATATTTTCCTTAAAACCTGTCCTATTCAAGTATTCAATCTTTGCAGACGACGTTTTTAATACTGGCTCAATCTTTGCAAGTTTTAATACGAACAAATTATCGTCGCTTACGTGTACGCCCGTAGGCATTGTTTTTGCTACTTCTAAATAATACTTTCTTAGAACAAACATACTGCCACCGCCGCCCTTATTTTTGAATTTGGCATACTGGTCGCTGTTAAGAGTAATATCGTCAAAAGTGTGATTGAAATATGGATAATATAGCTTAATTCTTATTAATGACAAAACACGTCCCCATGCGCTTCTTGTTTTATTGACATAAGGGTTGCCTATAATGATATTTCTGTTTTTGCTAATTAAACTTTGTAGATAATCGTTATCAGGTCTACCTTTTTTATCAATAAATATAAGATATTTACCCTTTGCGACTTTCGCTCCGTCAATTCTTGTGATTGTATGGCCCTGTCTTTCGATATGCTTTACGATACTTAAGCTGTCATAATCACTCAGTAATTTTCTGTGTTTTTTTAATTCAGTCGTAGTATTGTCGGTTGATCCGTCATTGACTATTATAATTTCAACATTCTTTTTATTCACGTTAATTTGTTTTTTTAGGGATATAAATAGATCCTTGACATCCATTTCTGCATCCAAAAGGGGAATGACAATAGAGTATGTAATTTCTTTATTATTTCTCACCATATTTATTCAGTTTTTTAGAGCATCTTATTTTGCTTCATGGCTCTATTATATAGATTAACCGCGGTTTGGGTATAGATATACCAAATAAACCACACAAGAGATGACAAATCGACTATAATAAGTTGGATGATTAAATTAAATGGAAAAACTGTCAGCAGAACGGTAGCAGTCGTTTTGATTATTCTATTCGTATGGTATTTTTTTGCAAATATTAAGGATTTCTCGTTGCTTCTAGGAATTAATCCCATTTTCATTATATTTTTGGTAATGATTTATGTTTTGACAATTTTTACGAACGGACTTTTTTTAAAGATATCAACATCGCTTTTTGATAAAAGAATAAGAATTGGCGAGAGTGTTAAGATGTCTTTGGTGTCTTCAGCGGGAAATTTCTTCGCTCCCGCAGGGAGTGGATTAGGATTAAGGGCGATTTATTTAAAAAAAAGCTACGGACTGTCTTATAGCGACTATGTATCAATAGTACTCTGCAATTATATTTTAGTATTATTCGTGAACTCCATTCTGGGCCTTATATCATTATTCATGCTTGATTCTTTTGCTAGGCCTGGAAGTGTAATTTTAGGGATATTCTTTGTTGTTCTAATCGTGGCGTCAATCGGAACGCTTTTTATTAGGTTCAAAAAAGTAGATGTAAGCACTACCTCGCATGGTATTAAGTGGATTAAAGTTGTTTTCAGCGTATTTGTAAAAATATCAAGCGGTTGGACAATTATTATAAAAAATAAGAAAGTTGCGTTAAGACTTTTCGTAGTTGTTGTTGTCAACACCTGTCTGATAACCTTGGGTACGTATTTTATTATGAGTAGCTTGGGCATTATATTGTCACTAGCCGGGGTGTTACTATTTAGCGTCCTTGGCGCACTGAGTCTGTTTATAAATATCACCCCAGGCAACCTTGGAATTAAGGAAGCGGTTTTCATTGCATTTTCATCCATAATAGGCCTAACGACACCACAAATATTATCTGCAGCATTAATTGATAGGGCGGTGACATTCATAGTATTATTATTATTATGGATTGCATATGGAAAAAGCATCTACGCTTCTATGAGTACAGAAAGTCATGCATTTGATCAAAGTTGACGTCTCTCAAATGTATAATATATTAATACAAAAGATTGGAAAATAATGAGTAAAATATCGATCCTGCACAATATTAGGAATTTAAAGCTCATTGAGCGTAACAAAAGATGGCTTTCGAACAATGGTGTTTCAAATATGCAAAAACTATCATATTATGTCCAAATCGCAATATCTTATGTGCTTTGTACAAAAAAAATTAAATATCTTGGATCAACTATATATTACGATAATCCGGCTACGCCACTTAACCTACAGAACTACCCTTATGAAATAAAATCTAAGGTTCTCGCTAATATGCTCAAGAAACCAAAAACCGTTCTAGATATTGGTGGCAATCTTGGACAATTTTCACTCACAATCAATCATATGTTAAAGAGCGATGTAGTAATCGATATCTTTGAACCAAATAGTTATGTTTTTGAACTACTAAAGAAAAATATTTCAACAAAGAAAAATATGCATATTTACAATTATGGACTTGGTGATAGCAATGCAAAAAAAGTCCTTCATTTTAATCCCAGGCGGACTGGAATTGGGTCACTTATTAAACAAAATGCAGGCGACGACGCAAACTTGCAACAAATAGTATGCATAACACATGATCCTCACGAGATTACTAATAGAAAAAAATATGATTTAGTCAAAGTGGACGTAGAGGGCTATGAATTGCACGCCATAAGGGGCCTTGCCGGCATATCCTGCGACTACCTTTTTATTGAACTTTCTGGACAAACAAGAAAAAAGGACTATTTTCACTCTGAGATGATGGCACTTCTAAGCAAGCAATGGGGAGAGTACGACGTGTATTACTCCGGTGGTTTTGATAGTAGAGAAGACGAATCTTTCGATGTATTAATTAGATTCAAATAAACTTCTAATGGTATATTATGTGTTTTGGTCTTCTATATACCAACACCCTTATATACGATGCCCAGGTTCTTTATAGAATCACTCTTGTTTTTTAAGATATTTCTTCCGTCAATAATTATTTTAATATCTTTGTCTAGTAATAATTTTATGTCTACATTTTCAAACTCATCGTGGCCACTAGCGATAACTATTGCTTTTGCGCCCGTTAAGGATTCATCTAATGATTTTGTTGTAGATTCGGATTTAAAATATGGGTCATAAATAGTTAAATTAGTACCCGCTTCAATTAAAAGATTTTTGATTACTTTCGCTGGACTTTCTCGATTATCACCTACATTTGCTTTGTATGATAAGCCAAGAAGCGCAACGTGCGTGTTTTTTAGCGGCAATCCTATTTCGTTTAGAGCTTCTGCAAGAAGGTCAACTGTAAACTGTGGCATTGATTCGTTAATATCACGCGCTAGGCGCAAGAAGCTATGTTCAAAGCCATGATTGTGAGCATATTCGATTAAGTAATAAGGGTCAACCGGAATGCAGTGTCCACCAACTCCACAACCTGGACGATGTGGCATAAACGAGAAAGGTTTTGTCGCAGCCCCATCGATTACATTCTCTAGATTTATTCCTAGTTTATGGAAAGACATAGCAAGTTCATTAACGAATGCAATATTGACGTCTCGAAAAGAGTTTTCTACGATCTTAACAGCCTCGGCCTCTTTAAGGCTGCCCATTGGTTTAATTTCTGCATCAATTAAGTTTTCATACAAGTCTACGGCCGCATCTAGCTCTTTTTTACTATTGGCACCAACAACGCGATTGATATTACTAACGTTCCATTTGGGGTCACCGGGATTGATTCGTTCTGGGCAATGTGCCAAATATATATTCTTGCCAATTGTTTTACCAGATTTTTCCTCTAGAAGTGGGGCTACTACGTCATCACAAACGCCAGGATTAATGGTGGATTCAATTACTACAAGGGTACCATTTGTTAGAAATGGCGCAACTCCAGAAACCGCACCAATTACTGGTCCTAAATCAGGTATTTTATCCGGACTAACGGGCGTAGGTACGCAGATAATAACAGCGTCAACGTTGTTGACTACTGACATGTCATTACCGAATATAGTTTTTGTTTCAGTAATTTGCTTATCGGACACATCGTCGATATACGATTTCTTATTTGCAAGAGACTTTATTTTTTTTGGATCAATATCTATTCCAAAAACCTTAAAACCTTTTTTGTCTGCCAGTAGTGCGAGCGGAAGTCCTACGTAGCCTAATCCAATAACTGCAATTGATTTTATTGATGTCATATTTTACCTTATAGTTATTACTTGATATGATATAAGAAATATATCATAGACGAAAGTGTTGTTATCAACATCTATTATATACATAATTTACCAAATAGATAACTGGAGAATATATATGAAACTTGCCGTTGTGTCGATTTGTAAAAATGAAGCCAAGACCGTTAAAGAGCTCATTGGACGTATTCCAAAGAAAATTAAGGGCATCACCTCGATAGAGGTGATTGTCGTTAATGATGGTAGCACTGACGATACTGCAAAAATTGCAAAAACAACAGGCGCAACTGTTTATGGCGATAATCATCCTAAAGGACTTGCGTCTAGATTTCGTGAAATTGTTAACATAATTCTTGAGAGAGATTTTGATGTTATGGTCAATATTGATGGGGACCTACAATTTAATCCAGAAGATATTCCAAAGTTTGTCTCGAATATAGTGTCCGATAAGGCAGATTTTGTTGCGGCAGATAGATTTACTGATGCTAAAACTGGTAAGGCTAGAAAACCCATTAATATGCCCGCTGTCAAATATTATGGAAATAAGTTGGGTTCATGGGTTGTCGGTAGATTAAGTGAAGAGAAGTTTCGTGATGTAACGTGCGGTTTTCGTGCCTATAACCAAAAGGCACTTTACGCACTTAATATAAACGGAACACATACATATACCCAGGAGTCATTTCAGATTCTGGCGGCTCGCAAGATGCGCATTAAATCGATTCCAGTAGAGGTTAAATATTTTAAGGATCGAAAATCTAGAGTTGTAACTAGTATTCCAAAATATATGGTGACAAGTCTAATAAACATAATGCGTGCCTTTAGAGATTTTGCTCCACTCCGATTTTTTATAATGTTAGGGTCTATACCATTTATTGCTGGCGTACTGTGCGTAGTATTCATAGTTATACATTGGTTGCAGTTTGGATCTTTTTCTCCCTTTAAATTTGTTGGTTTTACTGGGCTGTACTTGGTAACACTCGGTATATTTTTATGGTCACTAGGGCTGACGGCCGACATGCAAGTTCGCATACTTAATAATCAAGAAAAAACCTATGAAGAACTGCGAAGACTTTCAAATCGTAAAAACAGATAATTTATTTGACTAAGTTATTTAAATATTTGCCGTAACCTGATTTTACTAATGGTTCAGCCAACTCGACTAGTCTATTTTTACTGATGAAACCTTCGCAATATGCCGCCTGTTCTGGGCTGCCGATAATTTGACCTGTGCGAGTTTGAACTACGCGTACGTAATCAGCTGCATCGGTCATGCTGTCGATTGTGCCGGTGTCTAACCAGGCATCGCCGTCGTCGAGTGTAGTAACTGATAGTTTGCCACGTTTTAGGTATTCTTCGTTAACCGTAGTGATTTCAAGTTCACCGCGTTCGCTTGGTTTGATTGTTTTGGCAATTTCAACGACATCATTATCATAAAAATACAGACCAACAACGGCATAATTTGACTTTGGCTTAGTTGGTTTTTCTTCGATTGAAAGGGCTTTGCCGTTATTGTCGAGCTCGACAACGCCATAGCGTTCAGGATCGGAAACTTTATATGCAAATACAATTCCGCCATCTGGGTCAGCACATTTTTTCAACGATTCGCTAAGTCTGTTGCCGTGGAAGATGTTATCACCAAGCACTAAGGCAACCTTGTCTTTACCGATGAACTTTTCGCCAATAATGAATGCCTGGGCTAGGCCATCGGGAGAGGGTTGGACTTCGTATGTAAGTTTGATTCCCCATTCCACACCATCGCCTAGTAGGCGCATAAATGAAGCCCGATCCTCGGGCGTAGTGATAATAAGAATGTCTTTTATGCCAGCAGATACCAGCGTTGTTAGTGGGTAATAAATCATTGGCTTGTCATAGATTGGCATTAACTGTTTACTAATACCTTTGGTAATTGGCCAGAGTCGCGTTCCTGAACCGCCCGCTAGAATGATGCCTTTCATTATTTTGTCTCCTCTTTATTTAAATAATCTTTAAGTGATTGTCGCCAGTCAGCTGGCGTAAATCCCGTCGATTTAATTTTATCAAGGTTTAGGGTGCTTTGAAGGGGGCGAGGTGAAATCTCAACTTTACCTGCATAGTATTCATCGGTCGTTACACCAGTAACGTCATTAGGGGTATGTCCAGTTAGTTCGTACACCTCGGCAGCCATATCAGCCCAACTGGCAGGTTCGCCATCACCTGATAGATTGTAGGTACCGTAAGGAGCCTTAACTGAAACTAAGTGTTTAATGCCTTTCGCTAGATCATCTGTAAAGGTTAGTCGTCCGATTTGATCGTTGACGACAGGTGGTTTGACGCCTTTTTCGGCAAGGTTCTTCATAGTTCGGACGAAGTTATTGCCTTCGCCGATTACCCAGCTAGTTCGGGCAATATAGTGCTTTGGAACCATTGCTGCGGCGATGTCACCAGCGGCTTTGGTTTGGGCATAAACTCCAAGTGGGCTGAAGGACTCTTCCTCGGTGTGTTCTGAGGCGGTGCCGTCGAATACATAGTCACTCGAAACGTGAACAAGCGTGATGCTATATTTCGCGGCTATTCTGCCAAGGTTAGCGACTGCCCCAGAGTTAATTCTCCAGGCGGCCTCGCGGCCCTCGGGTGTTTCGGCCTTATCGACGGCTGTATAGCCAGCAGCATTTATGATAGTTTCATATTGATTCCAGGGTCGGGAATCCTCGAGATTTGGACTGGTAATATCTAGTTCGATATAGTCTGTAAATTCAGCATCGGGAAATTCAACTTGCAGAGCTTTACCAAGCTGCCCATTTGAACCAGTAACTAGGGTTCTTTTTGGTTTCATAGGAATAACTTCAGATAAGCGAGGATGGTTTTTGTCTTTGTTGGACAATTCAGCCCGGTCAAGAGGTATGGGCCAATCAATACCAACTGTTTCGTCGGCTAGATTTAGGAATGTGTACTGCGATTCTGGGCTCCAGTGGTCATTAACCAAGTACGAGTAGACTGTGTTATCTTCGAGAGCTTGAAAAGCATTGGCAACGCCACGAGGTACATAAATAGCCTTTGTTGGATCAATTTCGGCGGTAAAAACAGCGCCAAAGCTGTCGCCTTCGCGTAAATCAACCCAAGCTCCAAATACTCGTCCCGAACCGACTGAAATAAATTTATCCCATGGCTCGGCGTGAATACCACGAGTCACACCTTTTTCAGCATTGAACGAAATGTTATTTTGAACAGCGTCAAATTCAGGTAATCCGAGTTTGGTCATTTTTTCTTTTTGATAGTTTTCTTTGAACCAACCGCGCGAATCGCCGAATACTGTTAAATCACCAATCAAAAGGCCAGGGATGGTAGTTTCTTGAAATATCAGCTCTTTATTAAAGTCTAGTTCGCTTGGGTTTTCTGGCATCTGAACTATTGTCCTTTTTCCGCATATGCAGCTTCGACCTTGGCTTTTTCATTCTTCCACCAGGCTTCGTTTTCGCTATACCAGTCTATGGTAGCCTGTAGCCCTTCGCGAAGGTTAGTGTATTTTGGTTTCCAGCCAAGTTCTGTTTGAAGTTTTGTACTGTCAATAGCATAACGCTGGTCGTGACCTGGGCGGTCGTTAACGTGTTCGTAGGCCGTTTTATCTTTGCCCATTAACTCTAGGAGAGTTTCGAGGATATATTTGTTGTCTTGTTCGCCATTGGCACCAATTAGATATAATTCGCCGATTACGCCTTTGTCCAAGATGGCATGAACGGCACTGTTATGGTCGTCAACGTGAATCCAGTCGCGAACCTGTTCGCCGGTACCGTAAAGTTTAGGTGAAATATCACTCAGAATATTAGTAATTTGGCGAGGAATAAACTTTTCAATATGTTGATATGGGCCGTAGTTGTTGGAACAGTTCGACAGGGTGGCTTTGATACCAAAACTTCGGACCCAAGCTTTGACAAGTAAATCTGAACCAGCTTTGGTGCTGGAATAGGGACTGCTGGCATTATATGGTGTGGTTTCGGTAAATTTAGCTGGATCATTAATTTCAAGATCGCCATAAACTTCATCTGTGCTGATATGGTGCAAGCGCTTGCCGTGTTTGCGAACTGCCTCGAGGATAGTGGCCGTACCGATGAGGTTGCTTTGGATAAAAGGCCACGGGTCACGTAAGCTGTTGTCATTATGTGACTCGGCCGCAAAGTGTACGATAACATCAGTTTCGCCGATAAGTTTATCCATCAATTCGCGATCGCAAATATCACCTTTCACAAAAGTAATCTTATCCAATGCATCCGTTAGGCTGTCCATATTGCCGGCATAGGTTAGTTTGTCGACGACCGTGATATCATATTCTGGTCGATTTTTAAGAGTATAGTGCACAAAGTTTGATCCGATGAAGCCTGCTCCACCAGTAATAAGTAGTTTAGTCATGAAACCATTATATCAGCAACGGCCGATGGGTTATAATGTAATAATGATTACAGTTATTATCGCTGGCGGATCAGGTACACGCCTATGGCCACTATCAACTCCAAAGTATCCAAAACATTTATTAAAACTAACAGGCGAACAGACATTACTGCAGACTGCATATGAGCGCGCCTCAAAGGTCGGGGAAACTGTCTATGTTGTTACCGAAGCCAGTCACTCGGACCTAGTTCGAGAACAGCTACCTGAACTATCTGTCGATGCTTTTTTAATTGAACCGGGCAGACGCGGAACGGCGCACTGTATCGTATTTGCGCTGGATTATATTTCACGCAGACATGATCATGATGAACCAATCGCGTTCATCCATTCGGATCATTACATCCGTGATATCGGAGGTTTCGCCAGGTCATTTACAACGGCCGCAAAAGTATCACAGGCAAACAATGAGATTACATTAATTGGTATTGAGCCGACTTTCCCTTCTACGGGTTTTGGTTATATTCAGCGCGATGGTGCGATTGATGCCAGTGCTGGCGTATTTAGTGTCGAGTCATTCAAAGAGAAACCAGATTTTGATACTGCTAAAAAATATGTAGAATCAGGAAACTACCTTTGGAACTGTGGATATTTTGTTGGATCTGTCGATACATTTTTAAGCGAGATGAGACTGAGCGCTCCTGATTTATTAGATGATTTTGAAATTTTAGCAGCTATCGATAAAGTCGGAAGTGAAAAATATAATGATGCCTATACGGCATTTGATAATCAGGTTATTGACATAGCCTTGATAGAAAAAGCCAAAAGCCTAACTGTAGTATCGGCCAGTTTCGACTGGATGGATATAGGATCGTTTAAGGACTTGCACGATGTGATCCCGCATGACGAAAATGGTAACTATTTTTATGGTGACAATATACATGCGATGGATGTTGAGAATGTATACATTAGAAATGAAGAGGATGACAAGCCAGTTGCGGTAATTGGCTTAGATAACATCGTGGTCGTAAACACGCCTGACGGTATATTAATATCCCGCAAAGATGTCAGTCATAGAACTGGGGAAGTAGCTAAAAAACTCCAACAATAATCAAGGAGAATCTGAATGTGTGGAATAGTAGGATGTATCGGCAAAAAAGAAGCGAGAACTTATTTAATAGGCGGTCTTCACCGATTAGAATATCGTGGGTATGATTCGGCGGGAATTGTCACAATTGGAAAAGGCGTCGCAACGTTGTTGCGCGCTAAAGGAAAGGTTGCGAAGTTAGAGGCGATTGCCGATAAAAAACCATCGACTGACACGATTGGAATCGGTCACACCCGTTGGGCAACACATGGCGAACCATCAGAGGTTAACGCTCATCCACACAAGGCTGGCGATATTTACTTGGTCCATAACGGCATTATCGAAAACTACAAAGAACTCAAGACCACACTTAAAAAACACAAATTTATTACTCAAACAGATACTGAGGTTTTAGCGGCATTGATTGATTCGCTGTACGACAAAGATACATTGTTGGTCGATGCCGTTACTCAGGCTCTAAAACTAGTTGTCGGCACATACGGCATCGCGGTCGTTTCGGTGCGTAATCCAGATGAAATTGTCGTTGCCAGGTCGGGCAGCCCACTTATTATTGGTGTCGGCGAAGATGAAACATACATTGCCAGTGATGCCTCAGCGTTGATTGGCTACACCAACCAGGCAATCTATCTGAATGATGGTGAAATGGCTATTTGTCGTCGAGATGGTGTCGAGCTGAGAGATTTGGCTGCTCAACCAATTTCAGTCAAAGTTGAAACAATAGAAATCGATATGCAGGCTATTCAAAAACAAGGCTATGATCATTTTCTGTTAAAAGAGATTTGCGAACAGCCATCGACACTCCGCTCAACCCTGAGTGGACGAATAAATGTCAAAGATAAGTCCGTAAATCTGGGCGGCTTGAACCTAAGCCCCGAAGAGTTGCGTGAAATCGAACACGTTACAATTATTGGTTGTGGCACGGCATATTATGCAGGATTACTAGGTTCATACTATCTGGAGCAATTAGTGGATGGCCTAACGATTGATGTGGCGGCTGCATCCGAACTGCGCTATCGTTCATTTCATTTACCAAAAAACACCGTTGCGCTAGTGATATCTCAATCTGGTGAAACAGCCGACACATTGGCTTGTCTGCGCGAGATTAAACGACGTGGCGTCAAGACATTGGGTATTATTAATGCCGTCGGATCGACTATTGCTCGCGAAGTTGATGGCGGAGTCTATGTTCATGCTGGCCCAGAGATATCTGTAGCCTCTACCAAGGCTTTTACCTCACCA
>Ga0209125_1000977_pt1 | contig 30754 bp, 32 predicted proteins | sample BarGraIncub1131A_FD_184503 | JGI IMG/M metagenome (GOLD analysis project Ga0209125, IMG submission 184503) | Arctic peat soil microbial communities from Barrow, Alaska - Barrow Graham LP Incubations 11-31A (SPAdes) (version 2) | ecosystem: Environmental > Terrestrial > Soil > Wetlands > Peat... | reverse complement strand
CTATGGAGTAGCATATTACAGAAAATATAGTTGATATAGCAAATGTCTTTCCAATTTGTTTATATCCAATTATGAAAAATGGTATATTTAGTACAAGTGTAAGTACCCCCAGTGGTACTCCGGTAAAATGATTTGCCATAATTGATATTCCAACCACGCCCCCATCAATTATGTGATTTGGTATTAAAAATATTTCTAAACCAATTGAATACAGTGTTGCGCCAATCATAATAATAATTACTTTGATGATGTTAGCGTAACAGTTTTTAAATTTTTTAGTCATCTAATGAACCTCTCCTCTTTAGCTTATACTTTAATAGTAACCTAATTTTGCATTTCTTTCAACTTAGTTATTCGCCGTCTACCACTAAATAATACTGTGAATTTAGCCATATGAATTTCAATATATATAACTAAAGTAAATCCTTGAATAAGCTTTTTATGATATAATTTTCTTGGAGTGCGAGCTATTTTCTCTTGGAAATGGAAAGCAATTCTATTTCCATTAGTTAGTTAGTAATATATAGTAGAAGAATTTGTTTACTTAAGAAAGAAATAATAAAAATTTTATAGAGTAGTTTTTCACATTGGGGGCAGGAACATGTTAAATCCAGGACAAATACTAGAGAATAAATACGAAATAATAAAAATTCTAGGACGAGGCGGTATGGGCACAGTATACCTCTGCAAAAATAACAGGTTAGGAAATCTTTGGGCAGTTAAGGAAGTAAATAGCCATTGCAAAAATGAAATAAACTTTCTTGCTGAACCTAATATACTAAAGAATTTAAGTCATATTGGAATTGTACGAATTATTGATATTTTTTATGAAAATGATAATTTATACATTGTAGAGGATTACATTGAAGGAAAGACTTTAAAGGAACATGTAAATGATAATGGTGCATTATCTTCAGAATTGGCAACAGATATATCACTTCAGCTGTGTAGCATTTTAGGTTACCTTCACAGCTTTAATCCACCTATTGTATATAGGGATTTAAAACCCTCTAACATAATGATAAAGCCTAACAACAAAGTAGTGCTTATCGACTTTGGAATAGCACGTTCCTACAAGGCAGGCCAAGAAGGCGACACAATGATTTTAGGTTCTATTGGATACATAGCACCAGAACAGCTTGAGAATGTTCAATCCAATGCTCAAACGGATATTTATTCACTTGGTGCCACTATGGTTTTTATGCTTACAGGAAAATCCATAATCCTGGCCACAGATATTATGCATGAGAAGAATTACCCCGAGAATACACCTGAGAGCTTAATTAAAGTTATTCAAAAGGCTTCAGCTACAGATCCTAAAAGTCGCTATAGTGATGTAAAGTTTATGATTTCTGAGCTTAATGCTATTATATCTGATAGAGAATATGCAAGAACAATGTTTATGAATTCCAAGGAATCTGCTGCTGAAGTCACCAGCACTGTTTTGGTAGGGACAAAAAAATCCTGGAAGATAATTAAATTATTTATAATAGCAGTGTTTGCTTGTATGATAGCTTTGATTATTCTTTTAACCGCCTTCATGAGCAATAAAGCATCAGTTAAAAAAGATTCTAAAACTTCTACTCCTAAAATAGTGGAGACAACTAAACCAAAAGGGGTTGTGGAAAAGGTCACTCCATCAACGAGGTCCGCTAATAATCTAAAGAATGTTAAAGATCAACTAAAAGACCTTTTGGACCACTATACTTCTTATTCTACACAGGCTATTAATACGAATAATATTTCATTAATTGATCCTTATGTAGCTTCCGGAAGTGATATATATAAAGCACAGCATTCATATATCCCGAATACATATAAAAATGGAATACAAATAAACATTATTTCTGCTAATATTACAGATTACAACATTAGTGATGATAACAAATCTGGAAGTATAACGACTTCTCTAGTTTATAACATTATAGCAAAAGATGGTACTTCTTCTAATAAAACTTTTTATTATGTGTATGAATTTCAATATAATGCTTCTACTTCAAGTTATCAATTTGTAAGCTTCAAATGAAGCTCATTAAATCACACAACTTGTTCAGGAATATTATCCCAATAAATGAATATTATTATATTAGTTAAATTAATTTTTATGAGGTGCTTTTATAAATGAGAATATCATTAATAATGACTTTATTATGAATAAAATAAGAAATAAGGATATAAAAAATAAGGCTCTATTAAGAAAACTTTGTTACCAATTAGATTTGGATTTTTACAATATAGTAGGATTTAATCCAATGTTTAAGTTTTATGGAAGTATGGAAGAAAATTATTCCATTCATACTAATATATTATATTCAAAAATTATAAATTATAATATTGATTTTAGGTTTACTATTAATTATATAGGTAGTGATATTTTAACTATAGAAGAATTACATTCAAATTTGAGCGATGAAGAACTGGAAATAATTTTAGATAAACGAAGAGATCTAAATTATATTTTTATTCAATATGTTGTAGTTAGACCACATAGGCAAGGTATTGGAACACAGCTTGTAAAAGCCTTTATTAAAAGGATTAAAGCAATTGATAAAATCAAAATAATTTGTCTTCACCCCGAAGGACTAGAATTTGAAAAGTTTTGGACTTCAATAGGATTTAGGCGTGTAAATAGTAATGATATAAAGAATAAGAACAATTTCTTTCCGTGGTATGATTCAGAAATGATGTATGTTATGAATGAGCGCTAGCATTTGATAAATTATTAAAAGAATTATATGATGATAAAAAAGGAAAATAGATTTAATAAAGACCAGCAAATGCTGGTCTTTATCTAAGGTTAACAGTTTTATCCCTAACTTTTATTTTAAAGTTTTTAGTTCATTTATATCTTTTTGCATGTATATCAATTCTTTAGCAAGACATAATATGGTCTCGGCAGACATTAGCTGATCTTCTGCATGCATAAGAAGTAATGAAAATTCTTGCTTGTTTCCTTTAGCTTCGTTTTGGATAAGCTCGGCATGAGATTTATGTCCTTCTCTCATAAAAGTTGAAGCTTCTTTTAGCAAGTTTTCTGCCTCCTGCATTTCTCCACTTCGTCCTTTAATTAAAGCCTCCATTCCCATACTCTTTGCTGTTCCAACATTACTAATAATATTAAAAGCTATTAACTCTAATCCTTCCATTTTAACTCCTCCTTATTTGATTAAATCTAGAGCTACGGTTAGCACTTTATCAGCATTCATTCTGCCATAATCTATAGTATTTATAACCTCAACTGGTATCTTATTTTCTACTGTGTCTTTTATACTATCTTTCATAAATCCAATTTGTGGTCCGAGTAGAATTACATCTGCACTTTCCCAACACTGAGATAAATCAGTTGACGGAACCGCATCGATTATTACCTCTATACCTTTTTCTCCTGCTACTTTTTTCATCTTTTGTACTAGCATTGATGTTGACATACCTGCATTACAAACTAATAATATTTTTTTCATGTTAGAACATCTCCCTTTTATTTTTACGTTTATTTATAATTGACTATTTCTTTTTTCAGAAACTTTTAAGAAAGGAATATATAATAAAACTGTAAGTGTTATCATAATTATTTGGAATACTGAAGCTCTCCAGTCTCCTCCTGTTGCTAGAAATCCTGATAGAACCGGTGGAGTTGTCCATGGAGTTTGAATTACTACACGTGACATCCATCCCATCTTGGTTACAAAGTATGCAGCTGCTAGAGAAATTGGTGAAGCTAATACGAATGGAATCATTAATGTTAAGTCGAATACTATTGGTAATCCAAAAATAATTGGTTCATTGATATTAAAAATACCAGGTGCTGCAGATAGTTTAGCAATATCTCTAAAGTCTTTTCTCTTTGAGACTAAGAATATAGCAATTAATAATGCTATAGTATTACCTGATCCACCCATAACACCGAATGTATCTTTAAATGCCATATTAATTATGTTTGGAATAACCTGCCCATTAGCATATGCAGTCATGTTTTGATTCATAGCTATATATAATATTGGATCCATGATTGGTGCAACTACTCCACCTGGATGTATTCCCATTGCAAATAATAAATTAGATAACAACATTAATATTATAAATCCTGGTAAACTAGTAACTAATGATACCAATGGAGCTTGTATTGTCTTTAAAATTAACGTATTTATATCTGTTCCTGAAATTTCCTTTACTCCATAAGAAACTATAGCAAAAGTTATAATTGTAAGTATTATAGGAATTAGAGAATTAAAAGATTTTATAACAGCTGGAGGTACTCCTTCCCCACCAATGTTAATCTTAAGTCTTTTATTTTTAGATAACCATATAAACAATTCTGTTGATAATATTGAAGTTATTATACCAACAAACATACCACCAGAGTTAGTAGCGTTAAAAGATATAACTCCTAATACTTTAACCGCTTCTTTAGCTCCTACTGGTGTAGCTGAACTTACAAGTGGTAATAAAATAACAAATATAGAAATAGCTAAAAATGCTGGTGCAATAGGATTTCCAAACTTTCTATTTACTGCTAAGTGGTATGCACATGCACCTGCAAGTAATACTGCTAGAAAATTTAATGTGCCATTAATAATGGATGTTCCAATATCTTGCCAAGAAGTTAATGTTACCGGATTAATAACTTTAGACATAAATCCTGTTGGTATAATAATAACGTTATTCACAAAAATCATTAAACCTGCAATAATAATAAATGGAATTAGTGATGCAAAGGCATCCCTAACTGATCTTAAGTGGATTTGACCACCCAATTTTTGTGATACTTTCCCTAGTTTGTTAAAGAGCTTTTCCATTTATACTCCCCCTCTGTTATTCTTCAAACCCATTATTTTCAGATAATAGCTTATAAAATTCTCCACTTTTCTTTACAGTTCTCTTTTGCGTTAATAAATCTAAACTAACTAACCCATATCTATTTTTGTATGCATTCATCCATGACCAACAATCAATAAACGTCCATAAATGATAGCCTTTTATATTACATCCTTCCTCTATTGCTTTATGTATATACTTTAAATGTCCCTTAAGAAATTCAATTCTATATTCATCATTAATTTGTCCATTTTTAATAAATCTTGCCTCATCTGTAACACCCATTCCATTTTCTGAAATAAAGGCTTCTATATTGCCATAGTTTTCTTTAACATCGTTACAAAGATCTAAAATACCTTTTTCATATATTTCCCATCCTCTATAGTTATTAAACTTTCTTCCTGGTAATATATAAGAATCAAAGAACCACTCTGGCATAAATGGTGAATTGGGATTTACCATATTATCTTTTGCTTTTGATCTTCTTGGTTCATAATAGTTAATACCAAGTATTTGAGCTGTATTTTCTTTTATTATTTCTATGTCTTCCTGAGTATACGTAGGCATTTGTTCATATTTTTTGAGAATCTCTACTAATTGATTAGGAAACACCCCTTTTACACAAGGATCTAAGAAACTTCTGTTGTAGAATAAGTCACAAATTCGTGCAGCCTCAACATCACATTTATTTGAGCTTCTTGGATATGTTGGACTAAGATTTAATATAATCCCAATCTTAGATTTTAGATTATGTTTTTTAAATTTTTCAACAGCTTTTGCGTGAGCAAGAATAGTATTAAATGCTACTTGCGTTGCTCTTTTAAAATCTATTATATTTGGATAGTGGAAGTCTTGCATATATCCTCCAAGTACTGGTCCTAAAGGTTCATTAAACGTAAACCAATATTCAATTCTATCACCAAATAGTTCGAAACATTTATCAGTATAATTTACATATGCCTCAACAACTTTTCTACTTTCCCACCCACCTTTTTCTTGCATAGGCATTGGCATATCAAAGTGATATAAATTAACAAAAGGCTTAACACCATTTTCGATAAATGTATTAATTACATTATTATAAAATTCAACTGCCTTTTCATTAACTTCTCCATCTCCATTTGGAAATAATCTTGCCCATGAAAGAGACATTCTAAATGAATTATGAGAAAGGTTCTTCATTAGCTTTATATCTTCTTTATATCTATTAAAAAAATCTGAAGTAACATCTGGCCCAACTTCATCAAAAAATCTGTTTTTCTCTATTTCAAACCAATGATCCCAAATTGTTTTTCCTTTTCCAGTATTTCCTTTTCCTTCTGATTGTTCTGCAGATGATGCACTACCCCACCAAAATCCTTCTGGAAATTTATATATCTTTTTCATAAGTAACCTCCGTTTTAAATCTTATTGTGTTTCACAACTTCTTTGTAATCATTTTCATTTTTATTATATATGCATTTTATATAATAGTCAATATCTTTTTATTATTAATATATATCATATTAATTAAAGGTATATATCTATTATAAAAGGTATATTTTTAAACCCATATGATATATAATATATTCATATAAATAAAATAAAGATAGTATTTACACTATCTACTTAAAAAGGTAGGGTTATATATGTTACCCAAATATAAAGTAGTATATGAAGATATGAAAAACAAGCTAAAAAATCATGTCTATGAGTCTAATGAAAAAATTCCAGATGGAGGATCTTTAGCTATAGATTATGGTTGCAGCAAACTTACAGTAGCTAAAGCATTAGATTTATTAGTTCAAGAAGGCATGTTAATAAGAAGGCAAGGTTCCGGAACATATGTAAAAGAAAATTTCCCTTCTAGAACAACTATAGATCTCGAGCACCTTTCTGGTTATTCAAAAAAATTCGGAAAGAAACATCTAAAATCTACAGTAATTGAATTTTCTATTATCACACCAACTACAGAAATTGCAAAAAGGCTTAATATAATTGATGAATTTGTCTATAAAATCCTAAGGTTACGTTCTGTAGATAATATTCCTCAAATATTAGAAGAAACTTATATGCCGATTTATGTTATACCTGGACTAAAAGAAAAACACTTAGAAGAGTCAATTTATGATTACATAAACAATGAACTTGGTTTTAAAATTCAAAGTGCACATGTGTCTATAAGAGGTGAGAAGGCTAACTCCAATGATAAGAAGCATTTAAACTTAACAGATTATGATTTTGTTATGGAAATTGAAAAAATAGCTTTCCTGGAAAATGGTAAAATATTTGAATATTCCAAGACTCATCATAAATACGAAAGTTTTGAATTTAATACAGTATTAGTAAATAATATCTGACAAAAGATAAGAGATACAGACAACTACGTTTATCACAATTATTTTCAAGGAAAATTAAAAAGAAGTCATCCGCTTTTTAAAATGGACTCAGTATCAAGGACATCAAGGACATTTTAAAAAATACCCTTATATCACATTTGTGATATAAGGGTATTTTTCTAAATTTTTATAGGATACTTATCTATTTTAAAGTAGCAAACATAAACTGGAAGTTTTTACTTTCTATTTTGTTGTATCAGCACCTTTTAAATCATATAATGCTTCAGAATTTTGACCACCAGATTGCTGAGATCCTGAACTTGTAGTCGCAGTTGCCGCCTTGGTAGTTGTATTAGCATCCTTCCATTTACTCTCTGCAACTAGTGTACCAGCTTTTTTAGTCCATGTCATGATATCGTCAGTTGAACCTTGACCGCCTACCATTACATATCTGACTGCGCCACTCTTAACTAGTGCTTTAAACTGAGCGAGAGTTATCACTTTATCAGTTCCAAAGAAACCCCAAGTCATTACAGATTCGCCAGTTTTAATTATTATATTCGATGCACTACCACTCGTAGATGATGTTACAAGAATATATTTTTCAGTTGTTTTATTAGCCTGTAAGAATTTTATTAACTTCACATAACTGTCACTTGAAGACTCCGTTGAACTTCCCATACTTGAAGATCCACTTTTAGTACTAGAAATTAAACTTAGTCCTGCAGCTGGCAATGTTCCTGATTCAGCTCCAAACAATGTAGTTGCAGACCAAACCGTAGGGGTTATTAGAAGTCCTATTAAAGCAATGGCTACTAATATCTTTGAGAGCTTCAAATTTTTATTATTCTTTAGCTTAAGAATAATAAGTATTATTGAAGATGCATTGCATAAAACAGATAAAGCTATTATTAAAATCTTAGTAATACTAGAAGTACTGTAGAAGTAAGATAAAACAAATAACTGAAGTGCTCCATCTACAATAAGTGTTACTGGTAAAATCCAAGATTTCCAGGTGCCTTCTGCGAATAGTTCCCACATCGAAACAATTCCGATTCCAGCAAGTGCCGCAATTGGTGCAGCAAGCATAGTTAAGTAATAAGGGTGAAATAAACCTGTTGTGAAACTGAAATATATAAATTCAGGTATTAACCACATTGTCCATAATAGTAAATCTAATTTTCTCTTATTATTAAAAGCAGGCTTGAATTTCTCCCCCTTGAGTGCTTGTATTACTAGTAGCGGTAGTGCTTGTTTTGCTTTCTTCAGTAATTTTAACCTGAGTTTTAGCGGTACCACCAGTTGTACTGCTTCCAAGTCCAAGTCTTTCAAGTCCATTATGTCCAATTATAAGTTCTAATTCTGAGTTATTTGTACTGCTTCCAACATAAGGTCTATTTGCAGCAGGTATTAAATCTACTACTATAGCCCATGAGAATGAAACAACAAGTAAAACAAGCGTTCCACAGATAAGATGAATTATTCTCTTTTTAAGAGAAACGACACTTGATAAAAGGTAAACTAGGTATATAGCTGGAATAACCATATAAGCTTGAAGCATTTTCACATTAAAACCAACACCTACAATAGCAAGACCTATTAGAAGATATTTAAACTTACCTTTCTGTGCTGCTATAGAAATAGCCCAACATCCAAATAAAATAGTCATTACAAGTAAATTATCACATGTATTATTTCTACTTACTGCTACAAAGATTGGGGTTGTTGCAAGAAATAGTGCTGATAGCAGACCAGCTGTTGTTCCAAAAGATCTCTTAACAATTTTATATATTAACTAAACTGATATTACTCCTGCAAGCGCTTGCGGAAGAATGATACTCCATCCACTATATCCAAAGATTTTAGCGGAAATAGCTTGAAGCCAAAACCCTAAAGTGGGTTTATCAATACTTACAAAACTGGCTGGGTCAAAAGACACGAAGAAGAAATTCTTTAAACTCATAGTCATGCTTTTTACACCAGCAGCATAATACAAATTTGAATAACCCTCTATGCTTAGATTAGCAAAATTTAAGATTGCGGATAATAATAATATTAATGACAGTGATAATTTTTCTTTAGAAAGTTTTAATTTTTTCATTTTAATTTGCTCCTTTTTACAATGCCAGAATCTTCAACTTATTTTTATGTCTATCATAAATCTTATAATACACTAGATAAAATACTCCTATTCCTATTAAAGAACCTGAAAATGTATTTTATAAATATATCGTATATAAAGGCCACTACTTTATACTTTTAAGACCTCATATTAAAATAGTTTCCACCACTGGCTGCTTGGTTTTTACTCACTAGCTGAGTAATGTTAATCTCTAGAGGTGGCTAAAACAATTTCCGTTTGCTAATCTTATAGAATTACTCAAAAAATATTAAACATATATGCACTGCAGGTATTGCGTGATTACATATTAATGGTAAACTTATTAGAATAGATAATAATAGCATTATGAGTAAGGAGGATTTCAAATGAGTACTAAAGTCGAAATAACTACGAAGAATGAAGTGAACCACCAAGGTGAACTCAAAAGGAGTTTACAAGCCAGACATTTAAATATGATTGCGATTGGTGGCGCAATAGGTACTGGATTATTTTTACTTAGTGGTGGAACAATAAGTAAAGCAGGACCAGGTGGCGCAATTGTTGCATATTTAGTTATGGGTGTCTTAGTATATTTTTTAATGACGTCTCTTGGTGAGATGGCAACATTATTACCAATTTCAGGTTCCTTTGAAACTTATGCTACAAGGTTTGTAGATCCTGCATTTGGATTTGCTTTAGGTTGGAATTATTGGTTTTGCTGGGCTACATGCGTGGCCTGTGAATTAGTCGCAGGATCCATCATTATAAAGTTCTGGCTCCCTAATACTAATGCAACTTTGTGGAGTGTATTGTTCTTAGTTGTTCTATTTATACTTAATCTTACATCAGCAAGAGCTTATGGAGAAGGTGAATATTGGTTTTCCAGCATTAAAGTTATTACAATAATTGCATTCATAATAGTAGGTACTCTGATGATATTTGGTATAATGGGTGGACATTCACCAGGTTTCTCTAACTTTACACTATCTGATGTTAACGGTAATAAGGGCCCCTTCATAGGTGGCATATTTGGAATGGTAAATGTGTTTCTACTCGCAGGTTTCTCTTTCTCTGGTACTGAATTGGTAGGCCTTGCTGCAGGGGAATGTGAAAATCCACAAGTTAATGTTCCAAAAGCCATCAAGATGGTGTTCTGGCGTATCCTTTTATTTTATCTTGGTGCAATCATAGTAATTGGGTTCTTAGTTCCTTTTAATGATCCCAATCTTTTAAAAAGTGGTACAGACCAAATAGCATTCAGTCCTTTCACTATGGTGTTTGAGCGGTCGGGCCTAGCATTTGCTGCAAGCCTCATGAACGCAGTTATTCTTACAGCTGTTCTTTCAGCAGGAAACTCAGGATTATATGCTTCATCACGTATGCTTTATTCAATGGCAAAGGAAGGGAAAGCACCTAAACTTTTTGGAAAAGTTAATAAGAGGGGTGTTCCAATGAATGCGCTTTACCTTACAACTCTTGTTGCTTGTTCAGCTTTTCTGGCATCTCTGGTTGGTGATGGTAAAATATACTATGCACTAGTTAACATTTCTGGTATAACAGCTTTCTTTGCATGGTTAGGTATAGCAATATGCCACTACAGATTCAGAAAAGCATATATTGCACAAGGAAGAAAACTTGATGATTTAAAATATCGAGCTAAGTGGTTTCCATTCGGTCCAATTATGGCTATGATACTTTGTACTATTGTTATATTCGGTTCAAACATATGGATATTCCAAGGACCTACCTTTGATTGGTTTAGTTTTATTACAAATTATATGACTATTCCATTATTTGCAATTTTTTATTTTGGTTATAAGTTTATAAAGAAAACTAAGATAGTACCGCTTATGGAATGTGATTTTGAACATAAAGAATATTAAGAAACGAAATAAACAAGTAAAAATTAATCTATTGAAAGAAGGCAAGTTGTTATGAATCCAATAACTAATATTTTAAAAGATTTTCCATTAATTATTTTAGATGGTGCATTAGCTACAGAACTTGAACGCCTAGGGTGCGATATTAATGATTCTCTCTGGTCAGCTAAAATACTTGCTCAGAATCCTGAAATAATAGAGAAAGTACACTATGACTATTTTGCTTCTGGAGCCGACTGTGCAATTACCTCAAGTTATCAAGCTACTATTGAGGGGTACGTAGAAAAAGGCTTCACTAAATTAGAATCAATATCCCTTATTAAGAAATCTGTTGAAATTGCCAAAAAAGCAAGGGATGATTTTTGGAAAAATCCACTACATAGAATAAATAGACCAACCCCATTAGTTGCCGGTTCTATAGGCCCCTATGGTGCTTATCTTGCAGATGGTTCTGAATATCGTGGAGATTATAAAATTAGTGAAAAAGAACTAATTGAATTTCATAGACCAAGAGTAAAAATTTTAGTAGCTACCGGTGTAGATATTCTTGCTTGCGAAACAATACCTAGTCTTATAGAAGCTAAAGCTATTATTAAACTGCTTAAAGAATTTCCCAAGGTATATTGTTGGATGAGTTTTAGCGCTAAAAATGATTTGCTGATAAGTGATGGTACATTAATTTCTGATTGTGCCAAATATTTAGATGCCTTTACACAAGTGGCTGCCATCGGAATAAATTGCAGCGCACCGGCTCATATACAATCATTGATTGAAGAAATTAAAAAGAATTCTAAAAAGCCTATAGTAGTTTATCCAAACTCAGGAGAAGAATATGACGCCTCCTCTAAAACATGGCATGGTAATTCCTCTAGTGAAATTTATAGTCGTAGTACCAAAAGCTGGTTTGACAAAGGTGCTCAGCTAATTGGTGGTTGCTGTAGAACAACCCCTGAAGATATTAAAGCTATTGCTAAATGGGCTCGAAAATAGCTATATATAATTGATTTTATATCCTATACAAGGAATCTGACTGAGAGGCCTCTTCCTTGTATATCCTTGATCTTAGGTAATAAATAAGAAGCCTATCACTAAGCTCCTTAATGTTATTTATATTCACTATTCTCCAAATTAAGAATACTTTTAAATATTAATGATTTAATAATCATTATATCCTTGCAACTTTTATATTAGCTTGTATTAGGTTTTTAAAAATTTCATCAATATAATAACCAATTTTAATTTTTTTATAACCTTGTATGTCAATATAATTCTTTGAATCTGTTGTTGCTTGAACATCTTTCACATTATATTTGTCCAAACTTCCATTAAAAATATCAACAAAATTTTGCATTGCTTTACTAATAATATTAGTATCAATTCTCAATTCTCTAAACTGCAAAGCTAGTTGTTCTTTCCAATCCATTTCTTCTTCCCAATCCATTTTCCTTTTTCCTACCCTTTATAGAACTACTATATACAACACAATTCTATAAATGGAATTATATCCCTTTATTCCAAATACTTTTAATTTTGTCATATTCTTTATTCAATTTCCGTTTATGACACGAAACCGACGTTTAACGACATTTGGGCTGTATTGTAATCTTCTATAAGATAATATAAAAATAACAAGTATTGGATATAAAACTAGGATTGCCCTGGCTTTCTTACATAATTATAAATACTAATTAATGGAGTTGTGACTATGACTAAAAAAAAGAGAATTAATAAAAAGCCTGTAAAAATAAATTTAATATCTAGCTGCATTTTTTTAATTTTAATAAGTACAATTATAATAGGTAAAAGTTTTAATAAAGAAGAAGTTAACGCTGAAGCTGTTAATGTACCAGTTACTGCTTCAGTTACTGCTTCAGTTACTGCTTCAGTTACTGGTACATTAAAGAATAATAATGAAATTGCTAATAAATCAACAAAATATCACACCGTAAATAACGAAGGAGAAAAGTATATTTATGACGCTACAAAGGTAAGTGCTATATTAAATTACAAAGAAAAAAATGATAATCAGAAAATAGCATTTCTTACCTTTGATGATGGTCCATCTACTACTGTGACCCCTAAAATACTAAATATTCTAAAAAAAAATAACGTTAAAGCAACATTTTTTTTACTTGGAGAAAATATAGAAGCAAATGAAAAAAGCAGAGAACTTGTAAAACGTGAATTTAATGAAGGACATGCCATAGGTAATCATACTTATTCTCATAATAGAAACAATATGTTATTCCCTAACAACAAAGTTAATGTACCTGTTTTCATGAACGATGTGAAAAAAACGATACTGCATTAAAAAATGTTCTTGGTCAGGATTTTAGTACAAGGATTTTAAGAGTGCCGGGAGGATATATATCAAGACGATATTATAAAGATCCTAATTTACCACAGTTTGACGCAAAGTTAAAGAAAAAAAATATTATTAGTATAGATTGGAATGTTGAGATAAAAGATGCAGCAGGTAAGCGCAATAAAAAATCAGCAGAGTTATTTAGCATATTAAAGGAAGAAGTTGGAGCAAAATCAAAAGTAATTATATTGATGCATGATACTTATGGTAAAGTGCAAACCGCTAATGCATTACCTCAAATTATAGAATATCTAAAAAATCAAGGATATGAATTTAGAACAATAAAGTAAGTGCTAACGCGGATGGCCGCATTAGCACTTACTTACTTTTTATCTGGTTGCCATCTTCTAACACCATTTTTATTTATTATAATAGTCTTTACATCACCACCCACATATCTTTTATCTTCTTCTAAACCTAAACAAAAATCTTTAATAAAATTTATTATCGAATCACAAAGTTTTATACCATCTGCCTCGTTAAGATTTTTAATATATTTTCGCCCTATATAATCTAGAGTTGCATTCTCACTTTCACCAAATTGATTACGCAGAAACCATTCAGCTTCCTCTTCGTATGTCCCTTTAATATTTATCGCCCCTGGACTATCCCGATACCAAAGTGATGTTTTATCTAATTCACCATTACAAAATTTTAAGAAAATAAGATTACATGTATTATAATACCCACCAATAAAAATCCCTAGTTTATCGAAATCTTTATAAATAATTGGAATTCTTAATTTAAAATAATCAACGGTCTGTTCAAATGTTAATGTTTTTGAATATTTACTACTAGTAAGTCCTAAAATTGATTCATTTATATCTACTACTGTATATAATATATCATCTACTTCATTACAAGACTTACTAATGCTTAAACTACCAACAAAAGAAACAACATTATTACTTGGTAAAATATGAATTTTCTCTTTATCATCAATATAAGCTGTTTCTATTGATATTGGACCATAATTTACATTTGGCACTGCTCTTGTAATTGTTTCTCTACTATCAATTGACATAATCACATAATCTTTTCCAATAATATTAACAGCTAATGTCATTCATATTCCTCCAACCAACATTACTTTAATATAATATAGTAATGTTGGATAAAGATTGTTCCTTTTAATACTTACTTTATATATTCATATCATAAGGCGTTGGTTATTCTCTTTAAAGATAATGAAGTTGCAAACTAAAATATGATACAATTAACTTATTAAAGGGAAGTGAATATTATGAATTTATTATTAAACTATAATTTTCAAATTTTAGATCAGAATGAACTTGAAGATATTGATGTGGGGTCATTTACTACATAATTGAATTCTATAATGGTAAAATTAGCAAGTTAATAGTGGATTTATAATCCTTATTTTGAATCTTATGTAATTTTATTCACGGGGTTTATTGTGGGTACCTTAAAACGGGGTTTATTTAGTTTGCATCCCCTAGAACTTGTAAAACTGTATTCACAATTTTATCAATTGATGGGAAATGAGATGGATGCTCCGGCTTACCATTTTCGACAAAAATAAAACCGTCATTCTTTAATGTCCGTATATTACGCTGAACGGCCGGGCTATTATACATCATGTCGTTGATATGAGTAGCAATGACCTTTGGTCCGCGCATTGACATAATGGTTGTAGACACCAAATCATCTGAGATACCATTAGCAACCTTACCTAAAATATTAGCGGAAGTGGGAGCAATTAAAAGTAAATCTGTACCTTTGGAAAGTGATTTATGGTTATTGTCCCATGTTTTAGGTGGATCAAAGGCTTGTATTTGGATAGGATGATCGACACTACGTTGCACCATAAGTGGTGTAACAAAATTTGTTGCATTTTCAGTCATTACAACATATACATCAGCATGTTGTTTTTTTAGTTCACCAATTAGAATCAAAGCCTGCACGGCAGGGCTACAAGCATTAATAGCAACTACAATTTTTTTGCCATTCAACATATTTACACATCCTTTTTATATTTTATCTTCATTTCTTCTTTATTTCCTCAATTTTCTTAATTTTGTCAATATTAACACTATAATGATCATGCTGTCAAGGTTAAATCATCTCCTGGGTCTCTGCAGTATTAACGAGTTCAGAATGATATTACAATATAAAATGTCTGGAAATTTCAATAAAAACATAATGTTAATCTTGAAATAGACCACAAATATATTAAATAATCAGGTAATAGGAGTTATGGGTGTACAACATTTCATATTATATATATATATCCTACTAAACAAGTAACTAGTGGGAAAACATAACATAATATTGCATATGGAATATAATCAATTTGATGTACTCCAGTAATTATAGAAATAAATAGGACATTTACATTCCAAGGTATTAAAGGCGCAATTATAGTTCCAGTATCAGATATTGTCCGGGCTAAAATAGTGCTATCAATGTTCAATTCATTAAATTTGTTTTTTAATAATCTTCCTGGTAATATTATACCTACACTCTGATCACAAGTTAGTATAGTTAGTAAACTACTCATACTTCGCAGGAGAAAAATACTTGCAACTCATTGTGAATTAATACTTGTGTAGCTTAAAATAGCATTGATATTTGCTTTTAGGCTACTTTTTTAACTCTAAATCTCTCAGCAAAATGTTTAGGCAGTTTTATAATAAAACTTTCGATAAAATTATCTATTTGTTCGGCAGTTAAAAACAATAACTCCTATAGAACTTCCTTTAAAATATCAAGAATAACTTTTAAAACCTCTGAAAAATTAACGTCTTGAAGTTCGCCATGAATAAGAAAAAACAGTTCACCCAGGGTGCGTTCATCCTTATTATTTCTATTTTCTACAGCTAGCATAATATATCTGGTCATTACAATTGTAGTATGTGCAGTCATTGAATCATAAGAAAGACCCTGAAATTCTTTTCCAAGATTCAAATAAGATTTACATATTTTAAAGAAAACTTCGATACTCCATCGTTTCCCATAAAGTGTGATAATCTGTTCTTCTGTTAAGCTTAAATCAGTACAAATGAATCCAATCCATTTCTTTTTATTATTGCGGTCTCGAACAAAAACTAATCTTACATCCAATTTATCATTATTTTTTTCATAAATCTGTGCCATTACGGATAAAAGATATTTTGATCTTCCAGGGCGTTTTTTTCTTAAGCTATATATCTGCGATAATGTTTTTCTTTCACCGTCAAAAATGTATTTTATTTTAGTAGTATTTTTAAGTCTACCTACGGTATGTAATTTAAGTTTACTAATCTTTATTATTGTAGCAGGATAAGAAAACCAGCTATCAAATAATACATGCTTTGCAGGTATACCTGCCTTTACAATAGTTTTAAGCATTTCAATCATGACATCTGTAGACTTTGAGATTGCTTGTTTTCTACGTTTATAAGCAATAGAATTTTTGTTTAGGCCGTCCTTCATTTCGCAAAACCTATTCTTTTCTTTCTCAGAACTTTGTAAATTAAATGAAAGAGGTACGAATATATTGCCATCAGTCCATCCAGCTGTAAGCATTCTAAAACCTCTTTTATATTTTGCACCTTTGCTTGCGTGGTCAAAAACGTTAGATAGTAATTCAACTTTTTTACTTCTAGTTCTACCGTAAAATGAATCATCAACTATAATAGTATTCAGGCGATCCTCTGAAGTTAAGTTTAATAGATGTGTTCCTATAACAGTTCCAGATAGTCGAAGTAAAAATGTTTGCCAGTTTATATACATAGAATTTAAAAATCTATACACGGTATCTTTTCCAAATTTAGGCTCACCATTTTTAGTTTGATAATTCATATACATACTTTTACCAGTGTAAACTAGCTGCAATAGATAGCAAAAAATATCGTGGACAGATGTCCCTTTTTCTTTATAGCAATTTGATTTTTTTAAAGCATTAATCACCTTGAATTTTTTAACAAAACTTATGATAGATTTCATAAAGTCATTTTCATTTTCACTAATTTGTGGTATATTAGTCATATAAATAAGTCCTCCTAATTTTGATATTATTTGTATGTGTAGTTACTTACATTATATCATTTTTAGGAGGATTTTTCTACTTATTAATGCTTTAAAACGTTGATACAACAAGCGCCTATGCCAGTTTTACATGTGCGAAGTTTGAGTAAACTACTAATCAAACCAGTTTTTAAAATCAACTCGCCTTTAGAATTCACTTTTTGAGATATATTATTAATTATAGGATTTATAAGTCCAGTTGATTCCAAAAGACTACTTAAACCAATTGCTTCGATTATTATTAGTAGAACCTCAATCATTGAGATCATTCCGCCACTAACTAATATTTTATTTAAATCTGTAGAGTGGGTTATTGCCTTATATCCACTAATCATAGAAGAAAAAATATTAATAATATCTAATTTTTGCAATGAAAAACTAACAACTATTCCACAAAGTAAACCAATAGATATTGATTTAAGTATTTTCACCCCTAAAAAACACATAACTATAATACATACAGGTAATAAAATCAAAAAAGGTGAAATATAAAAGTTGTTCTTTATGGCAAAACTTAGCTTATCTATCTCAGAGCTTTTAATTGATATCTTGTATTTTGTTCCTATTAAAAAATATATAAATCCGCATATTAAATAAACTGGAATTAGTGTTTTAAACATGGAATTTATTGTTGATTTATATGAAACCTTTATTGTATCTAATGTAAGGTTTAGTAACCCTGAAATTGGAGATATTTTGTCAGCTATAAATGCCCCTGAAATTATAGTACCTAAAACAATATTATTAGGAATATAAAAAATTTTACCTAATGCTAAAAATACAACACCAATCGTACCTATTGTTCCAATAGAAGTTCCCATAAATACTGAAGTAATTGATGTAATTATAAAAATTGCAAATAGAAAATTCATTCCTTTCATATAATCTAATCCATAGTATATCATGGTGGGAATAATTCCTGAAGACATCCATATAGATACTGTAGCTCCGATCAATAATATTAGAAGAAATAAACTTTTACACTCAAGAATTTGTTTTTTCATTATGTTTAATAAATTAATTAGTTTAAATCCATTTCTCACTGAAAATCCTAGACATATGCTAATACTTAGAAAAAATCCATAACATAGGGATATCTTAAAAATAACGCAACTTCCTAAAGAGATAAATATAAGTGAAAAAATAAGATATATTTGTTTTTTATCCATAAATATACTCCCTCTTGTTGTTTTAACTTCCATAAGCTATGATTCTACATTAATTTTTAATTTCCTTTATCTAGATTATCATTCTTTCAAATAAGTACCAATTTATCGTTTTAAATAATTATAAAAAGCCTACCCCATAGATTTCTCTATAAAATACGCCTTTAATGTTACATATCTCCATTGCACTTCAATTTGAATATCTATCTTATTTCATTAATTTTATTTTATACTCCCAATTCTTCTTCGCATAACTTCATCAAAATCAATACTTTAATTAAAATCAATTTATTGACCCCTGTTGTTTTTACCAACTAAACCTCCACCATTACCTGAAGATGGGCTTTGTGTTCCATGAATCGACGGCCTTTTAGAATTCTTTTGCATGGAAGATTTCGCTTTTTTTTCTTCAATAACTTTTTTCATTATTTCCATATTTTTGTTTATATCATTTTTCATATCTTTACCCTCTTTTTTTTATTTTTACATTTTAAAAACACTTTATAACCGATACCTTATATATTAATATCCACAATAAATGTTTTCAAAGTATCTCTTGTTATTTCACTAATTTATTATACCTCACAAACGGTCTTTTGAGTAGCACCTTTATTTTAGTATTTTTCTTATGAGTTTCGCTCTATTCCCATAAGGTGGGAAAATAAGCTTTATATCTATAAAAGTGCTTTTCTTTAGTATACTTTTTCTATGAGAGAAGGTTTCAAAACTATCCTTACCATGATACGAACCCATACCAGAATTTCCGACTCCACCAAAAGGCATATTAGAACTTGCAACATGAGATATAGTATCATTTACGCAGCCTCCTCCGAAGGATACTCTACTTAAAACTGCTACTTCGACATTTTTATCTGCTGTGAAAACATATAATGATAAAGGCTTTGGTCTATCATTTATCATTTCAATAACTTCTTCTAAATCTTCATATTCAAGTATTGGCATAATTGGCCCGAATATTTCACCTTGCATAACTGCATCCTGCCAATTAACTTTATCAATAATTGTTGGTTCTATGTACAAAGTACCTGCGTTCGTTTTTCCACCATAGATAATTTTATTCTTATCTTTCTGAATTATTGAATTCAATCTTTCAAATTGCCGGCTATTAATGATTCTTCCATAATCAATACTCTTAGAGGCATCCACACCATAAAAACTTACCACCGTGCTTTTTAACTTTTCTATAAAACTCTCTATTACATCTTTGTGCACAAGTATATAGTCAGGAGCTATACATGTTTGTCCTGCATTTATAAGTTTGCCCCATAATATCCTTTTAGCTGCTATTTCTAAGTTTGCGGTTTTATCCACGATTACCGGACTCTTTCCACCTAGTTCAAGAGTTACAGGCACTAGGTTTTCAGCTGCTGCCTTCATAACTATTCTCCCGACTGGTACACTACCTGTAAAGAATATGTAATCAAAAGCTAAATTAATAAGAGTTAAAGTAGTCTCTTTTTCCCCTTCAATAACCCGTATATATTTTTCTTCAAAAGTTTCTTCGATGATTTTTTTTACTAACCCCGAAACAGTAGGCGTACTTTCAGAAGGTTTTAATATAGCACAATTTCCAGCAGCTATAGCCCCTACCAAAGGTTCAAATAAAAGCTGAAATGGATAATTAAATGGACCTATAATAAGTACGGTCCCATAGGGTTCATACATTATATAACCCTTCGACAAAAACTGATGCAAGGGGGTTGTCACTCTTTTAGTCTTAGCCCACTTCCTTGAATTCTTAATAAAATTACCTATGCTGTCCAAAACAAAACCAATCTCAGTACCGTAAGCTTCAAATTCATTTTTACCTAAATCCCTGTACAAAGCACTTATTATCTCTTTTTCATATTTTTTTAGTGAGTTTTTTAACTTCTTAAGCGCAGAAATTCTATAATCTATCTTTCTTGTTTCACCTGTATTAAAAAACTTTTTATGTTCGTTAAGCATATTTTCCGTTGCTACTTGGTCAAATATGTCCACATTAAAACCTCCATCCGTTTATTATATTAATGCTTCCAATAAGCAATCTAGAATCTGTATAAATTATACAGCATATTATTGTATTTTGTTATAAAAAGATGAAAAGCATTTGCTGTTCGCGGATATCCATCTAAAATAAATATCCTTTTATGTAATTCTGGCGAACTTTCTAACAGTGCATCTATAATCCTCTCAGTCCATTTTTCTGTATATCCAAGCTTAAAATATTCTTACTTATATTGTATTTTTGTCCCAATGTAACTATTAAATGAAACTTAACAAAACTTAACGAGATAACAATCCTGACTACATATCTTGCATGTATATTGGTAGTAAATAAAAACAGTAGAATACAAGGAGGAATATTATGAAAATAAATAGAAGAGATTTTTTAAAGTGGTCTGTTGCGGCAGGAGTTGCTTTAAATATAACAAACGTAAGCACCGTTCTTGCTTCAACGAATAAAACATCATGGATTAATTATCGTGGAATGAATGTAGGTATATATCAAAAGTTAGTAGAACAGGATTTTATAGATTATGCAGCTACTGGTGGACAGATGCTTAGAATAATATGTACTGATTTAAGATCTACAACAGCGCCTTACGCTTTTGATGAATCTAAATTTACCATATTAGAAACATTCTTAGAATTTTGTCAAAAGTATAATATAAAAGCAGTTGTAGATGTTCATACAACACCTGGAATACAGCAAAATTTTGATGGAGTATTTTGGAGTGATTTTACTTATCATGATTTATTAATAGGTACTTGGGCTAAGATTGCTAGTAAGTATGCTAATACCTATTTAGATACTATAGTAGGTTATGATTTACTTAATGAACCTTATATACCTTATTCTATTAAGAATTCAAAAACACCTGCTGATATAAACTTATTATATTCGAATATAACTAACACTATTAGAAAATATGATACTAAGAGAACTATCATCCTAGAAATTCCAGATGCAAGACCTTTAGGTAATATTGGATTAATAAAAAGAGTATCAGATTCTCAGTCTTTAAATGTTCCAACAGATTCTAATACAATATGGTCTATTCATATGTATGAATCTGCTTATTTTGTATTCCAAGGTATGAATATAGGATTTCCAAACTCAGGTGTTACCTTTCCTGGAACTGCAGAAACTTTAAACTGGGATAAAGATTATTTTAAGAAACTTTTATTACCCTTAAAAGTATGCTCAAATTTATATCAAATACCTATATGGGTGGGTGAATGTAGCTGTGCCAGATGGCTAGGCGATAGTTTTGTAACTGACCCGACTTTAACGAATTCACAGATATTAGCAGCTAGAGTAAGCACCGATTGGGGTGGAAATTACTGGTTGCAATGTGCATTGGAAATTTTTGAAGAATGGGACTGGAATTGGTGCTACTATGCTTGGAGAGAAAGTACTGGATGGGATGCAGAAAAATCAAATACGATGCAAACAGATGAAACCCGATACGCAACAACTCCAAGACTAGATTATTTAAAAACATACTTTGCAAAAGCAAAAACAGTACCTTTTCCTGACTGGTTTCACTAACTTTTTCGATAAAAATATATTTATCTTCTATTTCCATTTATTTAGTTGCATTTACTTAGTTCAAAATTAAATCATCTCCTGGGTTGCTACAATATTAACGGCTTCAGAAGGAGATTGACCCCTTTGTAAACCTCTGGAGTAGATAACAATTCTTACTTGTTATCCCCCCACCTTATAGAAGTGGAAGACTTTCCTTCTGAAATGTCGTTAAAAACTTTATTTAAGTGTAAAGTTTTTATAACGAAATTACTACGTTATTATTTACTTAATTCAAAACTAAATATTTGAATATATGTAAAGGGAGTTCATAAGTGAACTCCCTTTACATATATTCTTTAATTCTTCTGGAAACATCGCTTGTCTTCTTCACTATTAGTGTCTATAAACGGTCACGACAGATTTATTTCTGTTTAAGTATTTTTTTTCTGTTTAAATATTCATCCTCTTCAATTTCGCCTTTTGCATATCTTTCATCAAGAATCTTAATTGCTGACATGCTATGGAAATTATGTTTTTTAATTATCTTATATGCAATGAATATAATTGAAACTAAAATTACAAACTTTAAAACCATTGCTACAATAATCCAAGGACCATAAGCACCACTAAACTGACTTATTCCATGCATTCCATTGAATCTCATTCCCATAAATTTAAACACCACCTTTATTTATATATATTTAGTATACTATATATTTAGTATACTAAATATATATAATTTTACAATGTCAAAGCATATATATCTGTATGTTACTCGATATATATAAATATTTTATAATATAAACCTGTAACTCTTCAATAATATACTATACACTCTTTATTTGAAGATGTATAATTCATAAGGATGCTTTGAAAAAAGTTTATTTTAATATGTCACATTTAAATCGAAGAGGGTTCTTAAAATGGGATCTGATATTAAGCTTGTAATCTAAATAAAAACTAATTTAATCATTGAGGATCAATGAGAATGGAGTAAAGTTAAATGTTTCAATATCACTTAGGAGAAATAGCTGCACTCATCACTGCATTATGTTGGACAATGACTGCTATATCATTTGAAGCTGCTGGTAAAAAAGTTGGTTCTATATCTGTGAATTTAATAAGACTTATTATGGCATTTGTATTTATCTCAATATATAATTTTTTTTCTAGAGGAATGATTTTGCCCATAGATGCATCAAGTTCTACATGGTTATGGTTAACCTTTTCAGGAATAATTGGTTTTGTTATTGGAGATTTATTTTTATTTCAGGCATATGTTGAGGTAGGTGCACGTATATCAATGTTAATTATGTCAACAGTACCGCCGATAACAGCAATTTCTGGGTTTATTATTATGGGCGAGAAGATTACATCATTAGGGTTAATCGGCATGATAATAACAATGGTAGGTATCTCACTTGTAATTCTAACTAAAAATCCAAGTAATAAAAAAGTTAAATTTTCTCATCCAATAAAGGGATTAGTTTATGCTTTCATTGGTGCATTAGGACAAGCTTTTGGACTTGTTTTTAGTAAATTTGGCATGGGTTCATATGATCCTTTTGCTGCAACTCAAATTAGAATTATAGCAGCAATTATCGGCTTTTCAATTCTTATCACAATATCAAAAAATTGGAGAAAAGTATTTGTGGCCTTTAAGGATAAGAGGGCTATGAAGTATATTGGGATTGGTTCATTATTTGGCCCATTTATAGGTGTATCACTCTCTTTGCTAGCTGTTCAACATGCACCAACTGGTATAGTTTCAACAATAACATCTATTACTCCAATACTACTAATACCGGTATCAATTATTGTATTTAAGGAAAAAGTACTTCCACGAGAAATATTTGGATCTGTTATAACTTTGTTAGGTATTTCACTTTTATTTATATAAAAATAACAACCTGAGATTTTCAATCTCACTTCCAAACACTATTTTAAAATCTTCCCTTTTTTAATAATTTTTCCACCTCATAGACGGGCAATTGCTTTAAATAATTTAAAGAAGAATATTCTGTTCCAAAATCATCGATTGCAATTTGAATACCCATTTTTTTAAAGACGCTTAGAGTTTCAATAATATTGCCTTTCCCTTTCATTGCAGCACTTTCTGTAATTTCCATTTCTAAATACTTACAATCTAGGCCCGTTTCCCTTAAAATTCCTTCCACATCGCTGACAAGATTTCCATTCTGAAATTGCTTTGCAGAAAGATTAACTCCTATACGAATTAGGGGTAAACCTGCATCTTCACCATCATTTGGGTATATAGCGACACCAATGCTAGTAGTAATAAAAAAGTCTTGATTATTAAGGGTAAAAGGCTTATTTAAACAGTTAAGAACTTTTTTTGATTCTATATCAATGTAATTCATGTCTTCTATATCTTGAACCAAAATAATGAATTCATCTCCACCAATTCTCGCAACAATATCACCTTTATGCAGTGTGTTTACCAATCTTTTAGATACTTCTATCAATAATTGGTCGCCTATGTCATGTCCCATGTAAAAAGAACTGGATTTATACCAATCATAAAATAAAAACGCACCACCATAAAAATTAACGTAGAGGATAAAATAACTTTAAAAATATACGCTTTTAATCTTTCATTTTTGATTATTATAGAAAAAAGTTCCAAAATTAAAGAGAATCTCATTAAATAATCCATTTGGAACTCCATCTACAGACTCATAAGCAAATCTATAGGAATTTTGCCTTATTGAGTCAGTATATTTAATAGCAGAGACATAAATGCAACCGTCCGTAACCAAAAGTTTGGGTAGCATTTTCTGCAATTTTCCGCCAGTTCCATAAATATTTAGAATCGGAATAACCACGGTATTCTTATGGGCAATCCGTTTAATAAAGGGAACTGTATACCCCAGAGAATACCCTTTCCACGTCGTTTCTACCTTAAGTCCATTTTTCTGAATACTTTCGAGATGTTTACCTCTGGCATACAACATAATATCTTTCCTCGCTTTCGCCATATAGGCTCCAACGCATACCATAACCTCCCATAAATATTTTCATCATATTATATAGTATTTAGATATAATTATACATGATTTTCCTTATAATTAAAATATTTGAAATTTATACTAATATTCTATATAATTGTATAGTAACACAATTTTAATAAAACTAAATTACAATTCTTTAAATTAAATTTACAAATTTTTAAAATTAAGGATGGTGTATTCTAAATGAAAAGTATTTTTGTAAACAAAAACTCTAGGGTGAGATCAGGTTGGAAAATTGCTTCAACTTACGCTTCTTTTTTTATTGCTAATATCATAATTTCTTTGATTGCTATGGTTTTTCTTATTATTTTTATGCTATCGGCAAAAAAAATAGCAGTTAATGATTTGGAAACGTATATTAAGGGCTTAGCTGGTCTTAATACAGGCTTCGGTACTTTTTTGGGCTTCATTCAATGCATATGTATGATACTTTCAGTTTGGATATTTTGGAAATTATTTGACAGAAGACCTATAAGAGAAATTGGACTTATTAAGATTAAGAAGGGTTATAAAGATTTATTTAAAGGTTTAGCTTTTGGAGCAATTTCTATGATTTTAGTTTTTATAATTTTAGTTACCAGTGAAAATATATCTCTCCAAAGCCCTTTGAGTAGCCCAAATTTTAATATCTCTCTATTAATTCAATTGGTATTTTTTATATTTGTGGGAATAAGCGAAGAGATGTTTTCAAGAGGTTACTGCATGACGGTGCTTAAACAAACAGGTAATATGTGGATTGCTCTTATTGTCTCCTCAATTATATTTTCGGTAATGCATTCTTTAAATCCTAGCATGAGTATTATTAGTTATCTAAATCTTTTTCTAGTTGGTCTACTATTTGCCTATATGTTCCTTAGATCAAATAATCTCTGGCTACCTATTGGCTATCACATTACTTGGAATTACTTTCAAGGAAATATATTTGGATTTCAAGTTAGTGGTCAATCAACAGAGAGCTTATATAAGTTAAATACTCCTGTAAATAATATTATAACTGGTGGTGGATTCGGTCCCGAAGGTGGCCTTGTTGTTACCTTTATTATAATAGTAGGTTTTATTTATATGTGGAAGTTTTACAAACCACAGTTACTTGAAGTTGATAAAAATCAGAACCTGCAAGTAAAACTTTAGAATTTAAAAAGGGTAAGTGGCTTTCATATAAATTTCGCCACCCTACCCTTTCTATATTGAAATAAATTAATACTACAAATAGAAGATTCCACTGGAGATACCACATTCGCAATAAACCAATACTTGTTTTACCATCTATAAACTTTCAGCAATATGATAAATCAATTTTTCAGTATCTTCCCATCCTAAACATGCATCCGTTATGGATTTCCCATAAGTGCCACACCCTACATCTTGTTTACCTTCTACAATATAACTTTCAATCATAAATCCTTTTATCATTTTTTTAAGTAGAGAGTCATCTTTCCTACTCATTAACACTTCTCTAGCTATTCTTGGTTGCTCTTTATAAATCTTCATAGAATTTGCATGATTAGTATCTACAATAATAGAGGTATTTAATAGTTGCTGTTTTTCATATTCTTTAGCAATATGAATCAAATCTTCATAATGATAATTCGGAATATTTCTACCATAAGAATCCACAGCTCCCCTTAAAACAGCATGTGCAAGTGGGTTTCCTGATGTTTCAACCTGAAAGCCGCTATATATAAAAGTATGGCCATCCTGTGCAGCTTTAATAGAATTTAGCATTACAGTTAAATCTCCACTAGTTGGATTCTTCATGCCTACAGGCATATCAATACCACTTACTGTAAATCTATGTTGCTGATTTTCTACAGAGCGAGCTCCAACTGCTATATAGCCTAATAGATCTGAAAGATATGTATAATTTTCTGGATATAACATTTCATCTGCAGCAGGCATGTGATATTCACTTAATGTTTTTATATGAAGTTTTCTAATGGCTCTTAACCCTGCAACCATATCTGGTTCTTTATTTGGGTCTGGTTGAGAGGCCATACCTTTATATCCTTCACCAGTAGTTCGCGGTTTGTTTGTATAAATTCTAGGTATAATAATGATAGAATCTTTTACTTTTTCCTGAACTTCTGCAAGCTTTCCTATATATTCACACACCGAATCTTCGTTATCAGCGGAGCATGGTCCAATTATAAGAAGGAACTTATCAGATTTGTCTTCAAAAACTTTTCGTATTTCAATATCTCTATTTTTTTTAATGTCTTTAATATGATTTGATAAAGGCATTTCTTCCATGATTTCCTCTGCAGTAGGTATTTTTTTTGAATATTTAATACTCATATTATATTATCCTCACTTTGCTTATTTATTAATTTGGTTTGTTAATGATTATATCACAAATTTGATTAATTGTAAGAATATTTTTCATTTTCTATTCAATTGCGTAATCAGAATTATTAAATGATCAACAATATGCCCTACATGTTCAACTAAATTGCTTTACCTTCTCCCCCCGCTAATTTAATATTTTTACCAATCACACTTTTATCAGGAGCAAAGGCGGCTATTTGAAAAAAAAGCAATCCATATCACTTTTCAAATTTATCTTTACATCTGATTTTTCATTATTATTAGCTTTATTAAATTCACTTTCGTTTAAAACTAACAATGTATTATTACCAAGCAAGGTATCTTTTACTTTTACCTTAAGAAACTCCATAGTATCTTTATATACAACTGAAATCTCTTTATGATTTTTAAGGGTATCCTCAAAGATTGTATCTGTATTATTAGTACCATTTATATATTCTATGGAAAATGGCCTCATATATCTCGAGTTTTTTTCGACTTTATTAGATAGTCCAAAGCAGAAAATCATGGCACAAAGTGCTATAGTGGTTGTAACTGCGATTACACTTATTGTACCTACATTACCTTTATATCTATAATAAAGCTGTGAAATGTATATGAGTTTCGTTCCTTTAAAGAGACTTTTTTCATTCTTTTTATTAATATATATAATTAAAGAAGTAAAACTTGTAAAAAATAATATAGTGCCTATAACCACTAACAATACTACTATGGGAGCTAAAAGAATATTAGCAGCAATCTTTCTGATGGCCATATAATATCCATAACCCAAGAAAAATATTGAAAGGATGCTAATAATTAGAGTCAAAAAGGATACTTTCAACCCTTTTTCAGCTTTTTTTGATGAATTAAAAAGATCTATAAGGTTATCTCTGTATATAAGTATAGAACCATGAATACTAATTATTATAAACATAGCTCCAAATACTATAGAGCAAAATTTTAAAGCTTCTAACCTAATCTGAAAAGACACATCACCTGTAGCTCTTATCATTACATATAATAGCATTATAAAAAATTTATTGAAAATCAGACCTAAAGCAATTCCACTGCAAAAGGCGAAAGCTATAGTTATCAAATTTTCTATAAAGTTTAATGTTGCGGTCTGTCTTTTAGACATGCCTAGTAACATATAGGTTGCAAATTCTTTTTTCCTTGACTTTATAATGAAAGTATTAGAATACCATATAAAAAATGCAGAAAAAACTGCAATCACATATGAACCTATGATAAATAAAATCATAAAGCTTTTCATATTTCCTAGTTGGACTTTCACATCTCTATTATTTACAATAGACATAAAAATATATAATGAAAAAACACTAAAGGTGGAACTTAGAAAAAATGCCCAGTAATTTTTGAAATTTTTCTTTATATTGTTTAGTGCCATACTAATTAAGGTCATCTGTATTCCCTCCTATGACTGAAAGAATCTTTAATATATTTTGATAGAAATCCTTCCTTGTCCTATCCCCTTTATAAATTTCATTAAAGAGTTTCCCATCTTTAATAAATATAATTCGCGTGCAATAGGACGCTGCAAAGGCATCATGAGTAACCATAAGAATTGTAGCTTTATTTTTATCATTCAAATTCTCAAGTCAGCCCAGCAATTCTTTGGAAGATTTGGAATCTAAAGCACCTGTAGGTTCATCTGCCAGCACCATAGAAGGCTCAGTAATCATTGCTCTTGCAGCCGCCGCTCTTTGCTTTTGTCCACCTGATACTTCATAAGGATATTTGCTTAATAAGCCACTAATGCCAAGCTTAACACTTATCTCTTGTAACCTTGTTTTTATAGTATTATAAGGAGTTTTAGAAAGAGCCAAGGGCAGTACAATGTTTTCCTTTAGAGTCATAGTATCTAGCAAATTAAAATCTTGGAAAATAAACCCCAATTTTTCTCTTCTAAATTTAGACAAATTGGGCTCCTTTAGTTTGGTTATGTCATCACCATTGATTAAAACACTTCCTGAGGTTGGTTTATCAATAGTTGATATTACATTTAAAAAGGTAGTTTTCCCTGAACCAGATGGTCCCATTATTGCTACAAATTCACCATTCTCTACTTTCAAATTTATATTATCAAGTGCTGTATATTTTATACCCCCAAATTTTGATCCATAAACTTTTCTTAAACTTTCTATCTTTAATACCTCTATCATTATAAATACCCCCATTAATATTAATAATTTTGAATATATTCTACACTCTTAGTATACAAAAAAGCAAAATATACAGCCATTGCTTGGCCTTACATTTTGCTCTTTCAACTTACATTTTTGTAACATCGTAATAATTATTCCATTTTAGAAAATGGATAATTACTTTGGTGCCTTTACCATATTGGGACTCTAGGGTAATATAATGACCAAGTTTTTTAGCAACCTTTTGTGAAAGATACAGACCCATTCCACTAGCTTTTAAATTTTCCTGTCTTCCATTAAACCCAGTAAAGGATTTTTGAAATAATCTCTTTATGTCTTCACTTTTAATGCCTACTCCAGTATCTTCTACTACTAATAAAACCTGTTTATCAACTTCAATGTGCCTAAATATTATACTTCCACCATTACTGGTATATTTTAATGAGTTTGATAGGAGCTGATCGATTATGAAAAGCAACCATTTTTTATCAGAATCTATAATAAGGGTTTCAGGAACTTTATTTACTAATTTAATATGTTTTTTTATAAATATAATTGAATGTTTTTTAATACTTTCTTTAATTAATTTATTAATACTCACTTCTGAAAGAATATAATCCTCAGAAAAATTATTACTTCTTGAATAATAAAGTACCTTTTCAACATAATCCGCAATCTTTTCTAGTTCTTCTTTTAAGGATGAAGAACTAGCGTCACCACTCTCAATCAATAGCTTTGACGTGGTAATTGGGGTTTTGATTTCATGAACCCAAGCAGTCATAAACTCTGCATTTTCTTTGAAATCTGTTTCCATGCCTCTTGTAACTTTCAGAAAATCTTCATAAAGCATCTGAATTATTTGAGAATAAATTTCATCTTTATAATCTATTGGACTCGGCAGAATCGGAGTTTTATCTTCTGAGTCTTTAACGAATAACAACTTTTTAATGTGCTGATATTTTGCATAATAATCTATACTAATATAAATTATTAACATGAAAAAAGAAACTAATATAATATAAAAAACATTAGAAGTAAGCA
>Ga0209125_1000976_pt1 | contig 30767 bp, 35 predicted proteins | sample BarGraIncub1131A_FD_184503 | JGI IMG/M metagenome (GOLD analysis project Ga0209125, IMG submission 184503) | Arctic peat soil microbial communities from Barrow, Alaska - Barrow Graham LP Incubations 11-31A (SPAdes) (version 2) | ecosystem: Environmental > Terrestrial > Soil > Wetlands > Peat... | reverse complement strand
AACAGCCACTAACACCAGCTAAGCCACAGGCTGCCACTCAGGCGAATACGCCTTCGCTTCGCCCGTGGTCTAGCTATCCGTTAGTGGCAATGCTAAAATCGCATTATTTATCATTATTCGAAATGATTAACAAATAGAAGAGTCCTTGTTTCTGACACCATTTTAGTATAGAATAATACAAGAGTATGAAAAATCTAGTCGTGATATTTTTCTTAATAATCAGCTGGGCATCATTCGCACAACAACTTCCGACAATCCCCGCAAATGGATTTGCATTTACTATTGGTACCAAATTCACAATTAAATTAATTCCAACTGATTCAGCATATTTTGATTACTCCGTAATTGCGTTTGAAAGTTTTTCTAAGACAGTTGATTCTTGGGAAAATGATGATTTATTTGATAAAGTTGGTCAGGATAGCACCATCACTTGTTACTTCTGCTATGCTACGCATGGAAAGACAAAAAAAGAAAAAGAAGAAAATATGAAAGTTCTCCTCATAATGAAGAACTATTCAAAATTGGTTCTAGAATACAAGTCAGATATTCAGCGTAAGGAGAACGGTGAATTTTTGCCTACTTCAAATGATGGACTCTACCCTAATGTCAAAAGTATAGAAATATGGCCTTATATTATTTATTCAATAGGAATGAGGGACTTTAAAATAATGAAATAGTTAAAAAAGCACTGCCACTAACAATGCCCAAACCACACCCACTTCGTGGCCGCTGCCTAGCTACCCGTTAGTGGAAACCATAAGAGCGCACATATCTAGTTTCTTGCAATAATTCATTTAGAATTTGTGGCATAATTGTATATTTGTAGAAAAGGAAAAATAAGATGAGTGCTATACGACTATTTGATAATAAGCAAATTAGATCAGCTTGGAATGAAGAAGAAGGGAAGTGGTATTTTTCAATTCAGGATGTAGTTCAACTTTTATCTGACTCTGTTGATGTTAAGGACTACATCAAGAAGATGAAGAAACGTGATTCTGAGTTGAATGCCAACTGGGGGACAATTTGTCCCCTGGTTGAAATGACAGCAGCAGACGGAAGAAGACGAAAGGTGCAGGCTGCAAATGCACAGGGTCTTCTTCGAATAATTCAATCCATGCCATCTTCCAAAGCTGAGCCATTTAAATTATGGTTGGCGCAAGTAGGTTCGGAGCGACTGGATGAGATTGAGAACCCTGAACTTGCAACGCAGCGTACTCATGAATTATATAAACTGAAGGGATATTCTGAGGATTGGATAGAAAAGCGTATGCGCAGCATTTCCATCCGCGTAAATCCATCGGAGCATAAACTGATAAAAGGACTGAAAGACAAAATCTCAGGGATCATATGACTGATTTGGAGTTGATATTCTCCATGCTTGGCGAGGCCTCAACAAAGGAGATCACTGTAAACACAGATTCCCAAGGATTTGAAGAAAATAGACGGGCCGCAAAAGCGGGTGGGAAAATTGCCGGTGATGCAAGAAAACAATTGGAATTGAAATCCGGCAAAAAAATTGTAACAACCGAGAATTACCTGCCGGAAGAGAAAAAACCTAAAAAGCTCAAAGAATAAAAAAATGGCTTCCACTAACAATACCCAAACCACACCCACTTCGTGGCCGCGACCTGGCCACCCTTTAGCGGCAATGCAAGAAATGCACTACTCAATGACAAAGCAAATTTTTAGAATACTGACAATTTTGATTTATCTCGCAACCACCAATAATGTGATGGCTTGGACTAAATATAAATCTATTAAGGTTCATCAAGATAGCGAAGGCAAGAATGATGTACTGGTAATCGGTGATAAGCAATTTTCGTTGACAAATGATTCAATTTTTGATTATTCATACTTAAAATGCTCAAACAAGAATACACTAGTAATTGATTCTGCTGATTACTCCGCTTACGGATCAAGGATTTATGCATTTGATTCAAAGACCTCAAAAGATACTCTTGTAATTTGGTCGATAGAATATGAGCATAGTTCTGTTCTACATTTATACTACTTGAATAATGGCAATATCCAAAAAATGGGTGAGTTGACACCTTTGTTGGATTGTAAGGATTGTGAAACAAAGTCCTACCCCATTTCAAGTATTAAGATGGTTGACGATAAATCGATCATCAGATTTGTATTCCTAAAGCCTGTTGAATTTGAGAATCAAAAGGCAAACAACACGAGAACAGCTAATGCCTTCATTTTGTATGATAAACAAACTTTTTCAACAAAAATGCACTGGCGCTAACAATACCCAAACCACACCCGCCTTCGTTCCGCCCGGGCCCTAACCACCCGTTAGGCGGCATGCTGAAGCCGGCAATTAAGCTTTTTCCTAATCCATTAGTAATAGATATAAACCATTAAATATTTGAACCATGGAATTCTTCTTGTTCTTTTTCTATTTCTTGATTTTGATTACAATTTTTTACTTTATCTTCAAATGGGTAAACCGATATTTTGCCTTGAAGCAAGAGCAAAATGATTTGTTAAGAGAAATAATTAATAGGTTTGATAGAAGATTTCTGTAGACTTCAAAATAACGACTGATTATTACAAATTCAACGATATGATCAGGTTGATACGAACCACTTGGAACAGTCCCAGCTATGTTGAGTTGGCACGTGAATTGGACGAAGAACTCCATAGCATATATGGAGATCTGCAGTACAATTATGATGTTTTCAACATGATTTGCGAAATTGATACAGTTCTGATTGCATATGACGATAACAATGCCATTGGATGCGGTTGTTTCAAGCAGTACGATGATAATACAGTAGAAATTAAGCGGATGTTCGTGCAATTTGAATATCGGAACAGAAATATAGCTGGAGATTCAAACAGCATTTGTATGTTCAAGGAAATTCTATAAACAAAAAAGCACGCCGCCTAACATTAGTGCCTAAAGGTACACCCGGTCTGGCTTTCCGTTATGCCTAATGTTAAGAAACCACGACAATAAAATTTGAAATTGGAATGAAATTTTTAAATCAAGAGACGCTTGACAAAATTGTCTCACAGACAGCAAAAAATAAAAACGTTCACGGTTCAGTTTTTCACATTGAATCAAGGGACAAGTTAATGAGTTTATTTTCAACTTCAGGAAACATTTCTCCTACAAGCCAATATTACATTGCCAGTATTAACAAGTTAATAATCTCATTTATTACCCTTCGGCTTTGTCAAAACAAGACCATCAATCTTGGAAACAACCTTTCAACTTATTTTCCAAATAAAATACTAAACGGGCTTTTGGTTCACAATGGTAAAGACTATTCAGGCGACTTGACAATCCGTCATTTAATTTCTCACACTTCAGGATTACCTTGTTATTTGATTGACAAAAAACCTGACGGCAAAAGGAATATGGACTTAATACTTAGTGGCAATGACCAATTTTGGCCGTTAGAAGAAGTAGTGAGTGAAGTGAAAAAGATGAAACCCAAATTTATTCCAAGAACAAAAGGCAAGGCAAGCTATTCTGAAACCAACTTTAGACTATTAGACCGAGTACTGGAAGAGGTAACGAATAAAACCATTCAAGGCTTATTGACCGATGTTTTTCAAGAATTAGAAATGAAAAAAACTTTTGTCCTCCCTTCAAATTCAGCAGACAATTGTGCTCCTATATATTTTAAGCAGAACCAAATTGATATAAAAGAATATTGGAGTTCAACCCATCACGATATTGCAAGCACAGCAGCCGAACAAATGAAATTTATCAGAGCATTTTTTGATGGTAAATATTTTACTAAAGAGTTTATTAATGAACTTAAGAATTGGAATAACATATTCTTCCCTTTCAAGTACGGTGTTGGAATTCAAAAATTTTATATCCCAAGATTATTATCTCCATTTAAAGCAGTCCCTGAATTAATTGGACATTGTGGTTCCGTTGGCTCAGTTGCATTTTACGTACCCGACAAAAAAGTATATATTACCGGGACAGTAAACCAAACGAGTAATCCGAATATAGTTTTTCAGACGATGATAAAAATTATAAATAAGCTGTAACACATAGAAACACTAGGCATAAACCCGCATCCAAAATTCTGTGAGAAAATTAAGATTAATTCTGACGTTTTATTCATCATTCGCCTTTACAAGCTGGATGATAACCATAGCTTGTGGTGTGATAACTTATACAAATGGAATCAATGTATATAATCCGCTCTTTTGGTTTAAGATAATTACAATAGGAGCAATTGTGTATTTTATCAATGACTACAAAAGCAATGAGTTCTTTTATTACCGAAACGTCGGGCTTTCTAAGCAAACCCTTTGGATTTCGACAATATCTTTTGATTTTGTAATTTTTCTGATCGTTGAGGCCTTAACTATACATTTCAGATGATAAACACATTGGAGGTTGACAGCGTTATCTTGGATTTTGGTACTCGAAGGATATTGCAGGATGTTTATTTGAAAAGTGAAACGGGTAAGATTAGCGGTCTGCTTGGGAATAACGGAGCTGGTAAATCATGCTTGATGAAGATCATATTTGGTGAATTAAATACCAATAATAAGTCAGTCAGGCTTAATGGTGAGACTTACATCGACAACAAGAGATCAACGGATGATTTGAGATATTTGCCACAATACAAGTTTATTCCGCAGTCTCTGTCAATCAAAAGGATCTTTGAGGATTTCGAACTTGATTTTATGGAGTTTGTACACGAGTTTCCTTCATTTAGACGAAAATTTAAAAAGAAGTTCAGGGAACTCTCAGGTGGTGAGCAAAGGATTATTGAGATCTATTTGATGTTGGTATCCAAATCAAAATTCTGTATGCTCGATGAGCCTTTCTCTCATGTTATGCCTGTTCATATTGAAACGATCAAACGCTTGATTGTAAGGGAAAAGGAAAAGAAGGGGATCATTGTGACTGATCATCTTTATCAAAACATAATTGATATCAGTGACAGTCTTTATGTTATCAGTGACGGCAAAACATATTTAACGAAAAGTGTACAAGATCTTGAGACACTTGGATATATAAATACTAACGGCTACTAACATTGGCCAAAGCACAGCCACCACAGGTGGGCGCGGCCTGGCCTCCCGTTAGCGGCAAGGCTAAAACCGGCAATAATTGTTTGCTCGGTAAATTCATCAAAAAAAACGGCAGATTTAAACAGTGGACTGATATTTCAATAATTATTATTACATCACTGTTGAGGCTTTGCATTAAATATACTTTTTAGGATCAACCAATTAAATAACTTAAAACCCTGAACCATGAAAACTTTAAGAATCTTATTTGTGACACTAATTATTTGTTTCCCATTAATTCTAGATGCACAAGATTATTCGACTTTAAAAGATATTCAGCTTACAGATTCAAAAAGTTGTTTAGATGCTCAGTCAAAGGTGGTGGAGTGCTGCGATTATTTGTTAAAAAATCCTTGTGTTGATAACATGACTGATTTGGAAGCAACTAGATTTATAATGGCCTGGATGGGAGCTACTCCAAATTTTTCATTCTCTTTTGAAAATGAATTTTTCGGTATCTTGAAGGGTGATCTTAACTTTACGGGGCGATATCTTGCCTCAATGGCCAAGGTCGCAATTGAGAATAATTTTAAAACAAACAGTGTTGACCTTCAACTAAAAGCAATAACATCAGTGCTTGAATATTCAGAATTACCGATTAATAAAGTTAAGATAACAAAGAAACTTAAGAAATATATTGATGCCAAGAATAATGGTACTTTGAAGGATTTGATTAAGGTCCAATGATGAAAAAGCCCTGCCGCTAACACTACCCAAGCCACAGAAGGTACAGTCAGCCGCGGCCTGGCCACCCGTTATCAGCCATAGTAAAACCCGTAACATGAAAAACTTGCTATTTTTTTGTTTATTTATTGGGTTATTGAGCTCTTGCTCAAAACCCAAAAGTGTCATTGCCCATAAGACATTATTGGCGGACAGTTTGTTTGCCTTAAAGAATTTAGGTGATATTGACATTTGTAATTCTTTCAGATATGTAGAAAATCAATTATTTCTTGATTCAACAAGGAAAGTTGAATTTACTGAATTGGATTCAACTTTTAAAAGGTTGATTCTTGCACCAATTTTTACAAAGGAATTTGGCGTTGACGAAAATTATGTAAAGCACAACTTTATTTCTCATTTTATTTCAAAACAGCCAAAAATTGGTGACATTCAGCCGATAATAATTGAAACAACTGGAGATGACTACTCATCGATAATGTTAATCATGATTGATTCAAATTTGCATGTCGTATCGCATTTTTATCTTTCAGGAGGATTCGAACCTGGCCCATGTGAAGTTAATGATTCAATTTCATCTTGGGGTGAAAAAAAGCATTCGAAGATTCAAGGTACTGCGATTAATTCATACATAATTAGAACATTAGTTTGGACTGATTCAAGAAATGATACAGCATTTATTGATTCAATAAACTATAAAACTAAAATTCTAAAAACCGGTACGTTCCAGACACTAAAGATTGACAGTGCAAGATATATTTCAAAGATCTAAAAACTACGTCTGCTAACACTGTCCAAAGCACAGCCCTTCGGGCAACGGTCTGGCCACCCGTTATGGGCAATTGTAAAACGCGTATCATTAATTTTCTGCTATATTTAATTTTTAAATATTCAAGGAAACCAAATGAGTTAAGAACTACTGATTATTAGGTAGATATCATAATTGCTGATTCTTTAATTTAAAAATCAAATCACGATGAAAAGAATAGTATCATATTTACCAGAAATGGTATTCGTTGGCGGGGCATTGTTCTCCATTATTATGGATAAGACATTTTATCCATTATTGTTAGTTGTATTAATTACAATCCTGATGCTATGGAAAAACAAAGCATTTGCTTTGATTTTGGCATCCATTATAGGAGCAATAGGTTTATATATGATTTTTGCTTTATGGTCTGAGTTAAGTGAGTTTCCAACTCAAACAGCAGATTATTGGAAAATGTTTGTAGTAGGGCATTTATTGTTTATTTCTATTATTGTAGCTGCAGTTCTTATGCCAAGAAAATACTTTAAGATGAAGTTCAATGGTTAAGTATTTCGTAAGATAGAGCCTTAGAAATTGCCACCCGTTAGGCAGTATGTTATAGCCCGCATCTTAATGTTCTGCTATAGCCAAAAAATATCCTCAAAAGCTGTGCAATTCTCATGAAGGATAATTGAGACTGTGGTTTCGTCCGATAGAGATAGATGAAAGAGAATTGATTCTACAGTGAATTAGAATATCTAGGGACAAATACAGAAAAATAAAATTGCAAAAGATAATTTATGTGCATATATTTGTACATATTAATGTACATATATAAGTATCGATATGCTAACAACAACACTTTCTGATTTTCGAAAAGATATAAAGAGATATCTTGACAATGTGACGGATGATTACGAAACCTTGATAATCAATCGTGGCAAAGACACTGGTGTAGTCATAATATCCTTAGAAGAGTATAATTCATTAAGCGCAACTCAACACGAATTATCTTCAAAGGTTAATGAATCAAGACTTGATTCTGCGATTGAGAAATTAAAAAGGGGTCAATCGTTCGAGAAAAAAGTGATTGAAGAATGAGACTCACATTTGTAGATGAATCATGGGATGACTATCTGTATTGGCAGAAGAACGATAAAAAAATGCTTAAAAGGATCAATGATCTTTTAAAAGACATTTCACGAAATCCATTTGACGGAATTGGGAAGCCAGAAGCATTAAGGTATAAATACAATGGGTTTTGGTCACGGCGAATTGATAGTGAACATCGATTGATATACCAGGTAAAAGATGATGAGATTCTCATTGCAAAATGCAGATTCCATTACGATTAAAACAAAAAACCCGGCTTCATCACCAGCATAAAAACTGGGAGAGGAATCACCGGGACTACTTTGCAAAGATAATACCAGATGGAGAAAATGTACTGATTGACCGAATTATTTCTATGGATAGACTTGAACCCTATCTAAATCGTCATAATAATGTCCACGACAAAGCCATATCGCATTATAAAAGCAATATTCTCATATCGGAAGCATTCTATCCCCTACTTGCAATTCTTGAGATTGGACTAAGAAATTCAATAGACTATCAATTAACAAAACAATTTAATGATAGGAACTGGTATGAAAACATGGATTTTATCAGAATCGCATCTTGTTTTCAAATTGATAGGATTTCTAAAGCAAAGGCAAACATACTATCTGAGAAAAAAGAAATAATTCCAGGAAGAAATATTTCTGAGTTGTCTTTTGGATTCTGGACATCCTTATTTGATACCAAATTTGAAATGACATTATGGAAGAATTTAAGACTAGAAAACGCAAAACAATGAGTTCCAAATTCAATTCAATCAGGAAATAGAGGAACAGAATTTTTCATCATGAAGCTATCTCATGGAATTTGGATGTACTGAATATGTACAGACATGAATTAATTAAAGGAATTGAGTGGTTGGATAAAGGACTTCTCGACTGGATTGATGAATTAAATCACATCAGCGAAACAATAGAAAAGAATAGAAAATTTATTGAATAAATAACCACTGGCCATAACAATACCCAAAGCACAGCCCTACGGGCCGCGGCTTGGCTCGCCGTTAGCAACAAGAAGAAAAAGCGCCCCCTTGCATTTGCCGTATAGAATAATTATATTTGTACGTAAATATACGAATATGGAAACGAAATTAACCCTCAGATTAAACAAAAGAGTGATTGATCGTGCAAAGGATTACGCACATCTTCATGATGTTAGTCTATCTAAGTTGATCGAATCATACCTGGATTCAGTAACGAAAGATAAAACAGCAGTATCAGATGATATTACACCTCTTGTTAAGAGCTTAAGTGGCGTTATACATCTTAATCCAGATCATGACTATAAAAAAGATTATGCAAAATTCTTAACAGAGAAGTACAAATGAAAAAACTATTTCTGGATACGAACATTATAATCGACTTGCTTTCTGAAAGACAACCCTTCTATTCAGAGGCTGCTAGAATTTTCTCTTTGGCTGACAAGAAAGAAATTCAAATAAGTGTATCAGCATTGTCTTTCGCCACTACAAATTACATCTTATTACAATCAAAGAAGTCTGAAGAAGCTAAACAAATACTTCGTAAACTTAAGTTGATAATTGAAGTGTTAAGTCTTGATGATAAGATAGTTGAACTTGCACTAAATGATAGTGATTTTAAGGACTTTGAGGATGGACTGCAATACTACACTGCGCTGGAAAATGGTCTTGATGCAATTATTACCCGGAATCTTAAAGACTTTCGGAAAGCTAAGATTCCTGTAATGACTGCTGACCAGTATATGCAGACTCATAAATAAAAACTTCCTGTTGCTAACAATACCCAAACCACACCCACTTCGTGGGCGCGGTATGGCCACCCGTTATGGCTAAGTTTAGAACGCACCATTTTGGTTCCTGTAATTGTGAAAGTAAGAGTTATAAGAGTGGTGCAAGTAATTAGAATAAGAAAATTTAAAATCGCAGACTATGAGGACACTACTAATGTTTATCTTTTTAGTTGTTTCAATGACAATGACTGGTCAACAAACGATGGATTGGCTTGGTTTGCTAAACAATCCTAAAGAAAATATTGACAAATTGCGGACAGAGAATGTTAAAGCGGATTATTATAAGTTCGATTTTTCAACATTATTTGTTCCGCGTCATGAATTCCTTGGATATATAGGTTCAAACTATCGTAGGATTAGGATAAATTTCACTTCGATTGTAAAAAGCCCAGATACAACTGGAACTTATGATATTATGGGGATTTCTCTTGTTGGCGCTAATAAATGCGACTTTACTGGTGAGATTTCAATTGATCAGATACGTGAGTATAAATCAATGCATTATGGAGTTGATGATATGTATAAAAGTCGCGGAATAGTAAGACAAGGACTTCTGATAGGAAAATACGAGTTTAAAGAAAATCCCAATTTATCTGAGAGTGGCGTTTTCAGTGGTGTGATGACGTTGTTTTGGTATTTGGATAGGCATGGTATTATCCAGTATGACGATATTGAATTTGAATGTTCAGATAGATATTGTAACAATCAATATGTGGGGACATGGATAAAATACGGCTCTGATAAAAATAAAATTTGTAATTGGGGTGAGTTGCGAATCCCATTCTCGGGTGATTTGGACATTGGTGCGGGTGAGTTTAGTCCGGATCCAAAATATATTAAAATGGGATGGGAAGACATGGTAATTAATGTACCTGATAACAATCACAATTAAATAAAAAAAACCGAGCCATAACAATCTTTCATGTGGCGGTTGATTGATTATATGCCTGATTATTACAAAACGCAGCAACAGTACTTAAACTGTGTTGACTTTTTAGATTATAGAGAATTGGAGCTTGCACTTGAAAGTCTTATAGCACTTGCTGATGAATCTGGACACTATTTCTCAGATGATTATTGGCTTGGACTTGCTGACACTGCTGATAAAATGAATCTGAACAAAAAAAGCAATTTTTGCCGACAGCAGATTCGAAGAAATGATAATGAAATTAAATCAATATCCCCTTTTGGCTGTACAACTGTAAAGATTGATGACAATCAATTTCTAAGCCATATATCAGAAAAGTTAAAAGAAGAATGGGCTGACAAAAGAAGAACTAAAGACAAAGTTATTAGTATTATTGACAACTGATGACAAGCTTTATATTAAAACAAGCATTATTGATTGGGCAACGAAGACAAAAAATGCTATTGAATTTGATGATTAAAAAACCTTGAGCCGACAATAACACCAAATACAATTCCTCGTAATCTTGATCATGTTTTACGATTGAGATCTCAGATGAAAGAAAATGGTAGAGCCCGAAAGTTTAGTACATTGCTGATGTTAAAAAAAGAAGACAATGGAAATCGTCACTTGCTTTTAATTTGCACTAAAATATATCTTAAACCAATAAATCATAACCCCTTAATCATGAAAAATCATCAAAACAATTATCCACTGAACAGACTTTTTACAGTCTTATTTCTTGTTTTTGTTATGGCTATTTGTTCTTGCAAAAGTGTAAGTGACAAGTATGAGATTAAAGCAAAAATAAATGGGCTGGAGTCTTTTAGCAAAGCATATATTCAGGTTTTAACCGATACTGGTTTTTGCTATATCGATTCTGTGAATATTCAAAAAAAAGAATTCCAATTTGTTGGAAAACTAGATGAGCCAACCCGTATAACTCTTTGGATCAAAGACAAGTCAACACTCCGACTCTCACCTCTTTGTAGCTCCTTCTACTTAGAAAATTCAAAAATTACGATTAGTGGTGACATAAAAAATAGGGGAAAGATAAAGGTTGAAGGATCAGATGCAGAAATAATCTGGAAAAAACTCGAAAAGTATGCTTATTCATCCCAAGAAGCCACTAATCTTTACATAAAAATAAATACAGATAGTAATCTCGACTCTATTGCTAAGTGGAGAAAGCTGCTGGAGATAAAGGATGAAAATCATAAACAAAGTTTGATTAAAGCAATTAAAAATAATTCTTCATCGTATGTTTCTTTACATGCATTGTTACAAAATAAATCAAAGTTTTCATTGACTGAGTTGAAAGAACTTGCGAATTGTTTTCCAGTTGATATGCATTCCTCTAATTCATATAAGTCGTTGTTGAAAATTTTAAACGACAAACCCGCAGTAGGTATAGGAGATAAATTCATGGATTTTTCATTGTTTGACATAAAACATCAAAAAGTTACCCGTTCTCTATTTAAAAGCAAACTTTTAATGATTGATTTTTGGGCAAGTTGGTGCGGCCCTTGCAGGAGACAATTTAAATCAATAAAAGAAATTTACGCCCAAACAAAACGCAGTGATTTTGAAATAATTGGAATTTCGGTTGACGAAGATCCAACAAAATGGAAACAAGCTCTCGAAAATGAAAAGGTCCCCTGGGTAAATACTATTGTGCCTGACAATGAGTGGGCTAAATCGAATTTTCTAATATCGAGTATCCCTTACAATTTTATTCTTGATTCAAATGGAATAATCTTGGCAAAAGATTTAGCACCCGTCGAAATCAAAGACTTTATAAAGAAATATTGCAATTGATGTGGAACGAACATATTAAGGTTATTACGACTTTTTCAAAGAGAAAGATATAGCCTCAGAAGTGGTGCTACAGTTATGAAAAATTCTTTAGATGGCAGATTCGGCCTATAAGAATAAGTTATTACCGATAGTCAGCATTTTTTATAGCTTATCATTATATTATACCGAAAAATGAAAAAACATCTTTTACAGCTCATTTTAATTTTCAATTGTGTCGGATTAACGGCACAAAACGTTGTATTTAAACACAATTGGGATATTCAATATCTTGATTATGGCATTCAGTTTAAGAGCAAATCTCCAGCACCTTTTCCTTTTTCTGAGGTAGGAGAACCACAAGCAGTTATGATTGTTTCAACTGATGCACTGGATTCCAAATCAAAAGGTAATTTAGACCAGATTGTTAAAGATGAAGTTGCTGGTATAAGACGTGATTTGATCATTACAGATTATCTCGATGATGACTATAAGCCAGTGAATAATGTTGTCACATATTATTCCAAGATTGGAAATTATCGAATTGCAGTAATAAAATATCGGACATTTGGTTCTAAAGGTAAAAAGCAGGCAAAGCCTCGCAGTGCTCGACAGATTTTGTTTGTTAAGGATAAGAAACTATGGACTTCAACTTTGCTAATACTTTATGCGGTTGATCAAATAAACATAATAAAGGATCAAATGTCATTTATTGAGGGAGTATTAAATCCAAAAAAATAAAAAAAACTGCCCATAACACTGCCCAAAGCACACCCGCCTTCGGCGTGCGGGGTCTGGCCACTCGTTAGGGGAAATGTTAGAATCGCACATCTCAACTTTCTTTAAATCTGTGATTTACTATTTTCGACCATTAATGGTTTTTGATTGAAGATTAAAGGATTGATTTCTGGTTATTGGATTAAAAGTTGCAAGTTGATGTAAGATTTTTAGATTATTTCATACAATTAGTACCAATATTTGGTATATTTGTCAAAAAAACTACAGTAATGAACAGAAACACTTCCATATCCTTAGGTAGTTATTTTGATAACTTCATTCAAAGCAGCTTATCATCAGGCCGTTACAAAAATGCCAGTGAAATTGTACGAGCTGGATTGAGACTTCTTGAAGAAGAGGAAAGTAAGATTTTATCTCTGAGACAATCCATTCAAGAAGGTATAGATAGTGGTTTTTCAGCTGATTTCAATCCTGAAAAACATTTAGCAATGTTAAAAGCAAAGAAAGCTTCGAATGGGAAAATTTAAGTTTTCCAAAAAGGCTATTGAGGATCTTTCAGCAATTTGGGAATACACATTTGATGAATGGTCAGAATTTCAAGCTGAACAATACTATGGCATGCTTATTGAAACCTGCAGGGAGATAGCCGATAATCCTGATATTGGCAAAGACTATTCATTAATTGCAAAGAATCTATATGGCATAACATCGGGTCGTCATATTTTATTTTATCGAAGATTGAGGTCTAAAGATGTGGAAATTGTAAGAATTCTTCATGAACAAATGGATCTGAAGTCGAGAATTAGATAAGAACTTCTGCATCCGACTTTATTGAAAATATGCAATGGACTAGCATCCTGGCAGATTCTGCAATAATTTTTTGGTACAACTAAAAGTAACCGCTTCGAACAAAAATTCATCATAAAATGGAAACAAAAAAATACACTCAATTTGGGACATTTTCAGTAACGATTATGTTGCCGCTATTTCTATTATTTTCAGGATTATTGATTAAATCTGGATTATCCAATTCACCAGATTTTTACATTCTCCTAATTCTTGTCATAGTATTTCTGATATGTTTGTTGGTTTTTTACAAATTGACAATAATCATTGATGATAAGTTTGTTACTTTTAAACTAGGGATAGGATTAGTCAGTAAATCCTATAAAATAGCGGATTTAAAATCTTGCAAGCCTATTGCTACTTCTGTTTGGAATGGGATAGGTATTCGCATGCTGCCAAATGGTTGGCTATATAATGTCTCTGGACTAAAAGCTATTGAACTTCAATTTGCTAATAAAAAATCGATTGTTCAGATAGGGACAAATAAACCCGATGAGATTAGTCAGTTAATTCAATCGTTAATTGGTAGAGGAAATACTGAGTGAATATAGCGTCACAGCAGCCAAAAAATGGATTAATTCACTTTGGTTTTTAAGTATTTTAAGGACTATCACAAATACAGGATCATATATCTCTCCACCACCATATTTTCCTTTGACCGTGAAGATTAAATACTAGTATGATTAATCACAATAAGGATAAAATAATTTTTAACTATAGAATATTTAGTCAGTTACTAAAAATGACTTCTTCATTATTCTTTGGATTCTAACCTACTAATATTCATGCTTTCATACCATAGTTTTGATACTATAGATGCATCCAAATTAATTTTTTCTTTTACTGATGGTTTAGCGACCTTTGGATAAAAATAGCCCGATTCTTTTAAATCTGTTTCAGCAAGCTCTATAATATTCACAATGGCCGCTTCAGAACTGTTACCAATTAATAGCTCTACAACTCTCATAAAAAATTTCATGAGCCCTTTTAGATTTCTGTAAATACCTGTTTTTACAAATCCGGGATTGATAATATTAATGGGAATTAAATTATTCCGCTTTGAAAACTCCTGTGCGTGCATATGAACGGCAAGCATATTTTGACTCCTACTTTTCATAAAGGAATATTTAGCTTTCATTTGCAAATCATCGAAATTTATAGCTGCATTTTTCATGAGTGGAACACCTACAATAATTATTCTGCCTTCGCCTTTTTTTAATTCTTCTAGCAAAATATGATCAAGCATAAACTTACAAAGATAGTTCACAGTAAAGCTTTCATTCAAACCATCTTTTGTTTCGCGCCTTTCGTAATTAAATGTACCGTTGGAATGAATTAAGATATCAATTTTATTGGTCAACTTCTTTATCTCTGAAGCGAGGGTTTTAATTCCATTGATAGTAGAAACATCAGCAACAATAAATTTTGCCGTAGAGCCATTTATTTTTGAAAGCTCACCGACAATTTTTCTACCTTTTTCAGCATCACGCCCCTGGAATATTATATCATGACCTTGTCTTGCAAGTGCTATGGCTGTAGCATGTCCAATGCCACCCGTTCCCCCGATAATTACAATTGTTTTTTTCATGAGATTAATTGTTTTCTGTTAGTTTGATTGTCCATACAATAATAAAAGTGTCTGGTAATTTAAAATTTAAAAGTATCCCAAAAACTCACATTGACAATTGGCATTGTTTTCTTTAATTGAATTCGGTTATTTGAATTCTCCAAATGTTACATGCTCAGAAATCGCCTTGTCGCCCAGTATTTGAATAATTGTTGAAGGACCTAGATCGACGGGCGGAGTCCACGATTGCAATGCCCAAACCACCTTTTTATCAGGAGTAATTTCAATAGCCTGAATTGGCAGATTATTTGGATCAACTTTACCGGTTCCGTTCCATTGATTAAACCAATTACCTACGATTGTGTTCCCATTTGGGCGACGTATTGCAACTTGCGAAAGGTTAAAATTGTACTCCGGAAGATCTTTAAATTGAACATCCCAAACGGTTTCACCTTTGCGGTTAGCTTCGCGAACCTCATTTCGACCACAAACCAGAATATTTCCATTTTTAAGGGGCTCAACCGACCAAATTCCAGACTCTTCCATTGTAAAAAGCACTTTCCCATTTGTGTCGTACTCGCAAACTTTGCCTAAATCCATATGAGCCACTAATAAGGTGCCCTGAGGAGTGAGTCTGGCGTGACGGAATTGACCGTGAACCCCTTGATTTTTGGTCGGAAGGATAAAACTTTTGACTGTTTTTCCCTTTTTTATATTGACCACAAACACACGGGCAGTATCGCCATTTTGGATAAACATGACATATTTCTTACCGATCGGTTGAGCAGTATGTATTTCACATCCTTTGGGCGCATCATAATTCCAAAGCACTTTTTTTTCCGGAGAAATAAGTGTTACGCCATGTTGATGTGCAAACAAAATATTGCCGTTGGTCATCAAAACAGCATCACTGATTTCACCCTGATCTTTTGGCCCTTTGTATTCCCAGTCAATTCTACCGTTTTTCACAATGTACATGTTTTGTTCTTTTGACTCTCCGGCATAAAAGAAATCGAACTGAGATAAACCTTTACCCGGCAGTTTGGATTTACTTTCCTGGGCCAACGATTGAACGGTGAACACGGAAATGAACAAAAGACCAATAACTGCAATGCGACACATTCTTGTTTTACGTTTCATATTTGTTGTATTTATTTAGGTTATACTTTGATTGCAAAAGCAGCAAACATCAGGTATAGCGAACTTGCCAGAATTACAATAACGGCGCCTACCTGGGAGCCTGTTGGCACCCAACAAATCTTCCTTTACGTGTGCAGTCGTGATTCCGACCACATCGCAAAAACCCATTACAAAAAAACCAAACAACACTAGGAGAACGTTGGCATAAAACGTTTCCTTTTCAATTTCTATTTAAATGCCGGGAGCAAATAGTCCCAGATTAGGTTAAGTTCAGCCTGCATATCGCGAATCTGAGCGGTTGTAACAATTACAGCATCTATTTCAGGTAAAAGAATGATGTATTGACCACCAGCCCCGTCAGCACGAACACCATTATGGCGGCACATCCACATTTTATATCCATACCCTTGCAACCAGTCGCTGTCTTCCGCTTCCGCTTTCATTTTCAGATCATCTTTTTTAGCTCCTGAAGGCAACGATGCAATTTTATAGGTAGTCATTTCATCAATCCACGATTTAGCGATTAGCTGTTTGCCGTTCCATTTTCCCTTTTGCAGAATGAACTGACCCAGTTTGGCCATATCTTCAGTTTTGACATACAATCCCCAACCACCCAGGTTGATGCCCTGTGGACTTTCTTCCCAGGTTATACCATCGATTCCAAGCGGCTCAAACAAGCGTGGAGTAAGGTAATCGATTACTTTCTGACCAGTCACTTTCTGCACAATGGCCGAAAGCATATACGTGGCCAGACTGTTGTAATCGAAAACTGTTCCCGGTTTCGATTCGAAAGGTGTTGCCAGTATTTCCTGCATCCAGTTAGCGCCTTTTATATCCATCACTTTATTCACCAAACCCACATTCTGACCAACCGACATGGTTAACAGGTGGCGTACTTCCAGCTCTTTCAAGTATGGGCTTATTTCTTTGGGTAGTATATCCGGAAAAAAAGAAATCACCTTATCGGTTACTTTCAAACGGTTCTCGGTTACTGCAAAACCAACTGCTGTAGCGGTAAATGTTTTACTTACCGAATTCATAATGTGTTTCTTATTGGCTGCATTATCGCCCAGCCATGTTTCGAATACCACTTTCCCATGGCGAACAATCATCAGGCTGTGCAAATCCTGTCCGCTTTCCTTCACCGCTTTCAGGTAATTACTGATTCCCGTGGCATTTACGTTTTCAGCCTCAGGGGTACTTCGGGGTAAAGATTTTGTGCTCGCTTTTTCCGACTTTGAAAGCGTATTTAGTTCAGTAGAAAAACCAGTCAGAAAAAAGAAAAGAGAAGCTGCTAAGGATAAGGTCAAAAAAGATTTTCGTTTCATGGTTTAGTGATTATTACCGGCCCGAATCCTCAATTGATTCGGGCCGGAGGTTTGTTTTTAATAAATCAATATCAAAAAAGCGATTTATTTAACAAATAAATCAAACTGTTTTAAGTAGTCGTTTCCGTGCCATCCGCCATCGGTCATAAACATAATGCAACGGCCTTTGAGTTCATCTTCGAATTGCAAGGATATTCCGCCAATGCCCATTCCGAGGCGTGCATTGCTAAAAACGCCAACATACTTCCAACCTTTAGTTTTCGGATCGCCAGTTGCATCAGCCACTTTATCAGACACCCAAATGCTAAAGAACTGGTTTCCGCGACTTCTGAACTGGTCAAGGTACAGGTTCATTTTGTCAATCGATACCGTTTTCTGGAAATCGAACACATAGCGGCCTTCGCCATTGTCGAACCAGGTGGTATCCGAAAGATTTCCTGATTTTGAATTCAGAATCTGGGCCATATCAATTTTTGTATTCAGGTAATCTTTACCGGCAGCCGATTTTCCGGTGGCATAGTAAGTCACAGTTGTTTTATTCCCTGACTCAACATCAGCAAAATCGGCAGTTGAAGGAAGGGTTTTCACAATAACCGTGTCCATTCCGAGGCTTTTCAGGTACGATTTAATTCGCGAAACCGCCCGTGGATCTTTCGACTCAATTTTGTCGGTGATAAACAATGGTTTCTGGTTCCATTTCATAGGTTTCAGGTCGGCAGTGATGTATTCTGTTCCACGCAACTGAGCCTTTTTAGCGTCTTTAAAATCGTCGTAAAGTGGCTGAAGCGGAGTCACATCTTCATTGATTTTATTGGCCACGGTAATCGCAAATATTTTAATCTTGTCGTTGACCGGAAGTGTGATGGATTTTGCTCCCTTGGGCAGACTGATTTCGTATTTGTATAGGTAGCTGTACTGGTAGGCATCGTTGGCATCAGCCGAGTGACGTTGCGAAGCGTACCAGGCTATGTTATCGCGTTTCGAATACGGGCTGTTGATTTCAGAAACTTTCAGATTGTTGAAGTAAAGTTTGCGGCCATAATGTTGTCCAATCCAACCGGTCCAATCCTGAACATTCAGTTTCACGGTCTGATTGCCTACTTTCAGGTTACCCTGAGTGTCTTCGCTGGCAGCAGCCAGAATGTACACTTTATTGAAATTGCCTGCAGGAAGTTCAATTTTCTGACCTTTGGCAGCTACGGCATTCTTTGCTCCGTCGGCACTGCTTCCAATGGTAAAGCTGATGTCTTCGCTGGTTATTTTTGCAGGAATCAATTCAGCGGGAATGGTAAGACCATTCACCAGGTTTCCATCGGCTCTGTTTTTGTCGGAGCTGATCACATCCTGATCGAATGGCAGAACAATGGCTTGTTGAGCTGGTAATGCGAATTCGGTAGTTGGTTTGGCCAGCTTAACAGCGAAACTGCGCATGGCGAACGAAGTCATGTCGAAATTCAGTGTTCCATTATCAAAGTTGGCCGTTCCAATTTTATTTTCCTGACCATTTACTTCGTAGGCATCAATTACTTTTCCGGGGAAACTAATCGAAACGCCACTGGCATTTTTGCCATAAAGCTCGTTAAAACGAACAATGTAATAATCGCTTTCTTCAGCTTTTTTGAAGGCCATTACGTCAACTTTGTGGGTATTGATCCGGATCAGCGAAATCTCTTTTCCATAAGCACCTTCGTGTTTGGCGGTTTCGAATCCAATAAGCGGAGTATTCAGGAAGCTGGCCTGCCATGGTGTTTTGGCATAAGCCCAATCGCCCACGTGGGCATAAATACCGTATTTAAAATCGTGAAAACCCCAGTCCTGCGTACTCTGATAAACGTAGTCTCTGGCCTTTGGCGTGTACATCAGTGTCAGGCGCAAGGTGCTGTTATCTGGTTTATCCGAGCCATATTTACAATCTTCCAGAATGGAAACGCCATAATTATTCGGACGGTCAGTCAGGTCAATCCACTGACGTCCAGGTACTTCAAATTTCACATCGTTGTTGGTTGTGCGCTGAATAGCTGCAGTATTAAGTCCGTATGTAGCAAATTCGTTGGTTACCGTTGTCGGGAATGCAGCTTTCAGGCTCACTCCTTTCGACTGCCAGTCGATTTTATTGCTTACCTCAACGCATTTACCAGCGTCACCTTCAGCCAAACTGATGATTTGGGTAATTTCAGAATTCTGTCCTTTTTTAGTTACTTCAAGTGCCACACGCACCGGGCCATTCTCCACGATCCGAACGTTCACCTCTTTGTTCATAAAATCAAAAGGTGGATTTTTACGGTCTTTCCAGTCCATGTTCCAGGCTGGCCACGACTGAGGATTCTCTCTCTGAAACTGAAGTGATGCCGGTTTCGAAAGTACTTCTTTCAAGGCTTTCTTATCGTAAACACTGGAAATATCGCCATTGGCATCAATAGTCACTTTGAAATAGTTGTTTTCCAAAGTCTGCGGAGTAACCACCAGCGTGGTGGATGTAGGCGCTTCGGTTGTTTCGCGAACATCAAATACAGACAATCCGGCAGATGGAAGTTTGCCCAGGAAGATCAATTTAAGTTTGTTGTTAGCCGACGAAATAATCTGCGATGGAACGGCACTTCCGTTTTTATCGTACACCTTCACGTTGGTTGGCAATTTCTTGTAAGCCAGTTCGGCAGTCACCACATCTTCGCGTTCTAGCGCAACAGGGTTATAAACTACAACCGCTTTACCGGTTACCTGTGTATTCATGCCATGAGCAATAGCGCTGACCGAATTTTTCAGAACTGCAGAAAAACCGTTGGCTGCAACAAATTCATCGTTCCATGCATAATTGTAAGCCAGTGGAGTACTGGTTCCGGGAAGAATGTCGTGAAACTGGCTACCCAGTACTTCATCCCAGGAATTATTAATTTTGGTCATTGGATAGGCAGCACCACCCATCCAGTCGGCAACAGAGGCCACTTCTTCGGCTGATTTAGCCAGAATTTCGTTCTTGCGGTTGGCGCGTTTCATATACGCTTCTGAAGTCATTGAACCCGAACTGTGCTCTGTAAGCAACAAATCACCTTTATAGGTTGGTAATTTCGTTCTCAATTCAGGAGTAATGTCTTTAAAAATCTGATCGGAAGAAGTAAGTATTACCTTGAAGTTACTGTCGTCGTGACGAAGGCTGTTTACGGCATTCACAACAGAAAATTCGCGGGGAGCACCACCGACATCACCTGTTCCATAGTAACGGAAATCAAAACCAACACCATATTTGCTGATGTTACTTTCCATACGATCTGTCCATTCTTTGTTTTTGTCCAAGCGTTCTTCGATATTACTTCCGTAACCCGTTCCGTTTAAGGCTGCCAACAAGCCTTTGCCGTCGGGACCTTCCCAAACGCCCACGTTAAAGGGCAGTCCGTTGGCCGAACCCCAGGTGAGTTTTTGAGTTGAGAAACCCAACAATCCGGCATGATTCCATACCGAAGGTAAGGTAGCAACAAAACCAAAACAGTCGGGTAGCATATAATCGTAGCTTTCTTTGTTGAATTCTCTTTTGAAGAAAAGGTTTCCGTATAGTACCTGACGAATAACCGACTCGGACGATGAAATATTGACTTCACCTTCGTCAACTGATGATCCGGAAACAAACCACCGGCCTTGTTTGATGTATTCTTTTACCTTCAGATACATCTCAGGATAATATTCCTTCATCATGTTATAACGACGCGATCCGGTAAAATTGAATACATAGTCAGGATACTTTTCGAGGAGTTTGAAGTTGTCCACCATCGTATTCTTGATGTATTCATTGATAGTTGTTGGATATTCCCAGTTCCACTCGGTATCCAAATGAGCATAACCAATGGTGTACAATACTTTATCTTTGGAGATATCGTATTTTTCCCTTTTTTCCAATGACTGGGCGGACATTAAAAATGGTAAAAGTAATCCTCCGGCAAGAAGGCCATAAAAACGTTTTTTCATTTTTTGATTTTTTTTAAAATTATGTTTATTATAATTAATTTATTTTATTGGCTCAATCCGGAATGAATAATTAAGTGGATCATTTACCGGAATCATATATTCCTTCAATGGTCGTGGACCACAAGAAGCATTTCCCAAACCTTGCTGCAGACAATCGATATTCAAATAAACCTCAGGTTTCCGAATTTCATCCAGCGCAAAATCGTGTTTTGCACCCCACAAATCCTGATCGCTAAAATGCAATGCACTGAAGCTAAGATGATCTTTCGAAGTGATTTTTATTCCAACATGCTGATCGTTCGAAATAGTTGTCCATCTGATTCCTTCGCGGTTTCCCATACTTTGCGCCCGTACATAATGCTCAGCTTCCATGCCCGTAACGGTTGTTTGGTAAAGGCCAACATAGGCCGAATGAATACGGTCGATGTAGTTTTCATGTGGGCCGTTTCCATACCACTCAATATTTTCAAAACCTTTAGGCATCTGCATTTGCAAACCTAATCGGCGTACAATCGATCCATTTTCAGGTTTAGAGAAACTGGCATTTACATCAATAGTACCGTCAGCAAAAACAACATATTTAACGGTATACGAAATACGAACAGGATCTTTTGCCTGAATACTGGTTTCGCCGTTTACCAAAATTGTTACCGTCTTGCCATCCTTAGCAGTTTTCCATGTTAACAATGGTTCATCTGTTGTTGATTCGTAATAGTTTTGATCGGTAAACTTATCGTTGCTTATGCTTCTGTACCAAACCAGGTTCAACCCATTTCCTTTGTTAATCATTTCAGTTCCATTATACTGCAACGAAGAAAAAATACCTGTTTTTGTGTTGAACACCGATTTAAATCCAGTACCACTGATGGTTAAATCATTGCCTTGTTGTTGAACATTTAAAGAGCCCAATTTTGCTAGATCAATCGTTTTTACATCAGGACGTGTATTTAACGCGAATTGCTCTGAAGCCACTTCAAATCCTGCCTTTTCCCAACGTGTATCCGACTTCAGATCAGCATATATATTAAGGAAATATTCGCTATTATCATCAATTTTGGTTTGATAAGGAACGGTAATAATTAAATTCTTGTTTGGAGCAAGATCAAAATTAGCCAAAACACCAGATTCAACATTAACACCATTTTTCAGAATTGTCCATTTAAAAGTGAATTCATTCAGGTTAGTAAAATCATAGCGATTGGTAATTTCGATTTTTCCTGAAGCCAAAGCCATCTCTTTGAACTTGATGTATTGATACACTTTTTTAGCTTCTTTTAATTTGGCTGTTTCACGGCGGTCGGGTGTAGTTAAGCCGTTGCAGCAGAAGTCTTCGTCATTTGGAACGTCACCAAAATCACCACCATAATAGTAATGATCTTTGGGTTCGCCTAGCTTATTAATTCCCTGATCAACCCAATCCCAAACACAACCACCAATCATGCGTTGCGATTTGTTTTCAATATAATCCCAGTATTCAGCCATATTTCCTGGTGCATTTCCCATCGAGTGAGCATATTCGCATAAAAAATACGGTTTATCGGTATCTTTTTGGTCGAAACCAGCCATATTGGAAAGAGTTGGATACATATGAGAATCGATATCGGCTACTTCATTTTTTCCTTCATAATGTATTGGACGGATCGGATCTAATTCCTTGGCTTTTTTGTACATGGCTTCAAAGTTCTTGCCTGCCCCACTCTCATTTCCTAATGACCATATTACTACAGAAGGATGATTAATATCTCTCTGTACAACACGGGTAATGCGGTCGACAAAAGCAGGTTCCCAACTGGTAACATCGCTAATACTTGAGTTTCCATGACATTCCAAATCAGCTTCATCAACAATGTATAATCCATAATAATCGTACATGGCATACATTTTCGAACTATTTGGATAATGACTGGTTCGTACCATGTTGATGTTATGCTGTTTCATCATCAGCACATCTTTTAGCATGGTAGCAAGTGGAACAGCTTTTCCTGTTTGTGGATCAATATCGTGGCGATTTGTTCCTTTAAAAAATACCTGTTCGTTATTAATGTAAATCCGTTTATTTTTGATTTCGATGTTGCGGAATCCAAACTTCGACGACATGGCTTCAGTTTCTTCTCCCTTTTCGTTCTTCAACGATAAAATGACTGAATACAAATTCGGTTTCTCAGCCGACCACAACATTGGGTTTTCAACTTTCGCCTGCATCGGATAAACCTTTTCTTCATTTCTACCCTGACGATCGAGCTTTTGAGTCAAACTTGCCACCATTTTACCTGAAGGATCAAACAGAGTAACTTCTAAAGTACTTCCGGAGGTTTCCTTATCGCTCAGATTTCTTATCGATGCATCAACTTTAAAAACGCTCGACTGATAATCATCATTTTTAAATTCTGATTGTAAATGATAATTCCGAACCTGCGTTTTTGGAGTTGCAACTAAATAAACGTCCCGGTGGATACCACTTAAACGGAACATGTCCTGATCTTCAATATAACTTCCATCTGTCCAACGATATACTTCAGCAGCTAACATATTTTCACCTTTTTTCACATAGGCAGAGATATTAAATTCAGCATCGTTGTTTGCGCCCTGGCTATAACCAACTTTTTTTCCATTCACCCAAACGGAAATTCCACTGTAAACACCGTCGAAATGGAGAAAAACTTCTTTTCCACCCCAATTCTCCGGGATATTAAAGTTACGGCGATATGAGCCAACGGGATCCGTTTCTTTTTCGTTGGTATACCCTTTCTGCGGAAGAATTAGCGATGGTTTATTTAAAAATGGATACGTAATATTGGTATAAATTGGAGTCCCATATCCGTACATTTCCCAGTTTGAAGGCACTGGCATCTCTTTCCACGATGAAACATCATAACTTGGTTTATAAAAATCGACAGGCCGTTCCGAAGGTTGTTTTACCCAATGAAACTTCCAATTGCCATTAAGCGATTGATAGAAATCAGAAGTCGGTGTTTCCCATGGGAATTCAAAATATTTATCCGCTTTTAAGCTCGAAACATTGGGATATGGAATGGATGTATTGTGCCCTACTTCCTTGTTTACGGCAAAAATCTGCTCGTTTTCCCAATCATTTTTTCCGACAAAACCTTCCGGAGGCAATTTCATTTTAGTAGCTTTCAAACGCCACCCACCTAGATCCTTTGTCGAAATATAGATCATAGAACCTTTCTTTTCACCATCGCTGGTAGCTAAGAACATTCCTGAATTGGCATGTGTAATGGAATAACTACCGTCTGGCAAATGCTTCAAAAACCAATGTTGATTTCCGTTTCCACGACTGTACCCCCATAGGTTTACGGGAAATTTATCTCCCTGACCTTCGACTACATCCATCCCTTTTATGTTGAAAGGGCAATAAATTGCGTAGCGATCTCTGACTGTGGTAAATCTCCAATACTGACCTTTACTCTTTGGATTATCTTTGGCCAAATAAATATGGCTGGCATCTTCCGAGGTATTGAAATTGTCGATAACCAATCCCGAAGGACTAACAATTTGATATAATACATCTTCCTTAATCTCCTGTGAAAATAAAGTTTGCTGGGATATCAAAAAGAAAAGCAACGTTACTAAAACTAAAAATCGGCCTTTTTGCATGTTTATCATTTTTAAGGTTAAATTATCTTGACTGTAAAGGCTTTGATCAGCTATATACTGAATATACGTTGAATCTTTTGGTTACCACTGCCAATGTGAATCACAAACGGGCCACCCGCTTTCGGAGTTGACAGATTAAATTTCCAATGACCTGAAGCATCAGCGTTGGTCGAGGCTTCAGCTCCCCAACTGGCAGAAACCGTCAGCTTTTGTCCCGGGGTACATTCGCCCCAAAAGGCAACTTTTTCGCTTTGCTGCAACACCATGTGATCCGAAAACAAACGATTCAACCGTAATTCGTTTATTCCGATGGCCAGTACTGAATGACACAGAAAGCCGACTACCAGGACCATCAAGCACAGGATTTTTTTTCATTTCTAAAAGCAACTTATTTAACAATATCCCGTTTTAAAGTAAACAAACACAAAGCTACTTTTTTTTGAAGAAACCGCTCACAAAAAGGAGACAAAACATAAACCGGATCTCCTTTTTTTGTCAATTTTCCTGTCTTCTGATCGATAGCAAAAACAACAGCATTTTTACTGTCCTGATTGGTCACCAGCAACCAATGCCCGGTTGGATCAAGTTCGCAGTTACGCGGTGTTTTTCCCTGGGTTGAAATGTGCTGAATCAAACTTAACCGACCTTTTTTATCCTCAATTGAAAATACAGCTACACTGTTGTGACCGAGATTAGTAGCATACAAATATTCACCAATGGAATGAAGAGTATTTCGGCACAGGTACTTGTTCCGTTATACTCTTTCGGAAGTGCCGAAATGGTTTCAAATTGCATCCAAACTGCAATAACTTGGATCGCCACCACCGCTGGGTTTCTCATTCAGGAAAGTAAGCCGGGCCGTTAAAGGATCGATGGTATAAGCACTCAGGCTTTTCCCGTATTTCGGTGCGGAGGGTTTTAAAATGTGCCAAAAGAATTTTTAAGGCTATTTGGTCTTGTTTTTGGTCAATGAGTACGTAGGTTTTATCTATAAAATAACCGCTCGATTTAGGATTGCGCAACACCGACAGCGAATCCCGAAAGGCTTGCATTAAATGGTTATACTTACTTTTTTCCTGTGCAACAGCATAATCCTCCATATAGCCCAACACGGACCTATAAATATCAAAATACTGCACCTTTAACTCAGGAGCAGCATTTTTATCTATACTTTGCAATATGTCGAGCACTTCTTTATACATGCCCGTAATTCCCAATATCTGAGCCATATCCAAACGTGCCTCGTTGAGTTTTCGAAGGTCGTTTAGCTTTTGAGCCAGTTTGAGTTTCGCAACGGCATAATTCAATGCAGAGTCGGATTTGTATGACCGATATTCATCGTATAGTTGTTTGTAAGTGTTGTATTTTTGACTATCCGATAGATTGGGTGTGAGTTTTTGTCTGATAAGATTCAGTTTTTCCTCCTTTTGATTGGTGTACATCTGGGCGTTATCCACCGTCGCATCCAACACATGCAATAGCGAATCGTAATTCTGTTGGGCAAAAAGGAATACAGGCAAGGCGAAACAAAGCAATGATATAATAAATCTTTTCATGGATACACAATTATTTTGACAAACGAAAGTATCATATTACTAAATATTTAGACATTGTTAAAGTGTAGATAAGTAGGGTAATTCGGGTCCAACTTCGTCTCGAAAGGCATCGCGAATTCAGCAAGCCCTAAATAGGACTCACTGAATGGGAAGTAATTCATTTCAGTGCATCCATTTCAGGAAAAGGGCATCATAGGTTCCATCAAGTTTCATGGAATTCAAGTTTGTCTGCCATTGATCGATCCGTGTTACTGGAGTATTCTTGGAAAAAGCAATATAATAATCGGAAGACATCAGGGGGTAAGCAGGCAGAACTTCACTGTACTGGTGTCCGAGTCCCTTCAGGATCGTTGGAAAAGTAACATCTGTACAAACGAAAGCATCAATTTCTCCGTGCAGAAGTTTCTCAGTCATAACAGGTCTTTTCTGTCGGAGTCGAAGTAGATTCTGATTATCATGTATGGGATATGCAATTCGTTCATCTTCATTGAAATATCCGCTATCCGGTGCCTAAATGTATTTTGAAACTAGAGTCAACCCCATATAGTTTGCCAATAATTTCTCTGTGAAATTTTAATTGGTCTTCCATGACTTAAATTCCATGGTTTTATTACTTTTGTTTTGCGTCTGTTGGGTGATTGTTTGTTTTTGTTGTAACAATCTAAATAATAACATTTTACCAGGAATATGCATTTATTTTAAAGATTTTTTTTGGTAATAGATGGAGAGTTTATGAAAAAATCGCTTTTGTGTTTTGTTGTCCTTTTTATTACGTTTTCTCTTTTTGGGAGGGAGGTTTCTGTAGAGCAGGCCAAAGTGGTTGCTACAGCATTTCTACAAAATAATAATGCTAAAACATTGAGAAGTACGGATGCGATACACCTGAATTTAGTTGAAGATTTTTTTACTAAGACTCCCAAAACGAACGTTAAGTTAAGAAGTTCAATAACTGAATCGCCTGAAATATATGTCTTTACTATTAATCAGACGGGAGGTTTTATTATAGTTTCGGGTGATGATGCGGCCATTCCGGTACTGGGTTATTCCACAACCGAAAGATTGGATATAACCCGCACACTGTCCGAGAATTTGCGTTACTGGCTGGAGGGATACAAGCAGCAAATCCGTTCTCTTCGTGTGAGTCAGGTTGAGCCTGTCGAATATATAAAAAACCTTTGGAAAGGCAATTCCGGCACGTTAAGAGCGACCCGGAATGCTGTTTTGCCCTTGGTGAAGACGCTTTGGGATCAATCTCCCTACTATAATGATTTAGTTCCTTATGATACCGATTATCAGATGAGAAACTCAGTGGGTTGTGTGGCCACTGCCATGGCTCAGATTATGAAGTATTGGGAATATCCATCAAGAGGTTTTGGGGTTCATGCTTACAAACATGACAAGTATGGCGTCCTTTCTGCCGACTTTGGAGCTACAAACTATGATTGGGCATCCATGCCCGACAGCTTGACAGGTACCAATTATGAAATAGCCAGGCTCATGTATCACTGCGGAATATCTGTTAATATGGATTATGACATATTGGGGGGCAGTAGCTCTATGATATTATATTCCGATGCTTCCCCAGATCGTTTGAATGCCGAGACAGCTCTATCAACAAATTTTGGGTATTCTCCTTCAATTCGGGGATTGTATCGTAAAGACTATTCGGACAGCGCATGGCAGAGTTTATTAAAGAACGAATTTGATTCAGGCAGGCCAGTTCTTTATGGCGGTTCCGGAACGGGTTATGGTCATGCTTTTGTTTGTGATGGTTACGACGCAAACAATTACTTTCACATGAACTGGGGTTGGAGTGGCTATTATAATGGTTATTTTTTAATAGATGCACTGAATCCTGTAACGGAATATCCCTTTAACTTGAATCAGCAAGCTTTATTTGGGATCCGGCCAAAGGATCCGGCTTTGGAATCCCTATTGGAGCTCAAGGGGAATGTGGTGACCAATAAGCCGACGATTGATTATGGAGAGGGTTTTACCATATCATCAAATATAGTAAATGTTGGATCTTTAAATTTTAACGGAGATTATTGTGCTGCAATATTTGATGAGAAACTACTTCTGGTTGATACAGTTGACATTAAAACCGGTGAAAACCTTGGCTCCGGGAATCAAAACTCACAAGAAATCTCTTTTACTAGCAAAGGACTATCCTCAATGGTTCCCGGCAAGTACAGGGCCTATATTCTACATCGTCCTACAGGGAGATTTTGGATTCCATTGTCACTGCACAATGGAGATAGTACCAGCAAGGCATATTCAGAGATTGAAGTGGTAAATACCAATGAAATAGGTCTTTATTCATCCATGCATCTGGCCTCAGCCCCTGCCTATGCCAACGATACTCTCTCGGTATGGCTGAATATTGAGAATAATTCTTCAACCGATTTTCATGGTTCCCTATCGCTTTCATTATGTACGAAAGAGGGTGCTTTTGTGGCTACTATCGAAGAAAAAACCAATCTTTTCCTGGCTTCAAATAGCCATTTTGCAGATAGCCTGAATTTTTATAATGCTCATGTTCCTTTGATTCCCGGGGTTTATATGCTTAAATTAATGTATCGCAGGGATGGTTCCACTTACGAACTGACGGGGTCATCCACAAAAGGATTAAATCCCATCAAGATTGATTTATTGGAACCTCTTCCAACTCCGGACATTTATGAAGTAAATGATTCGGTTGAAATTGCTTTCCCGCTGCCTGTTACCTATGTGTCGAATCAGGCCCGGGTAACTACGTCATTCTCAAATATCCATAATGCAACCGATGTGGACTTTTACGTCCTGACTTTGGAGCCGGGATATGACTATTCTGTTAATGCAATGCTTAATGATAAAATGGTTTCAAACGACGGGAAGAAATATACAGTAGATGGAGCCTTCCGTTATTCTACAGATGGAATAAACTGGTCTGATTATTTTGATGATGTATCTTCGGGCGAAATAAAAATCTCAGACGACACTCTTCTCTATTTTAAGGTAACACCAACAGCAGCTGGTGACATTGGCTCCTACCTATTAGATATTCAGATAAACAGGATGATTAAAACCTCGGTGAAACGGCTAACGGACACAGAGGTTACGGTTTATCAAAATCCTTTCACAGATTGTGTCACAGTTTCTAGTCCTGAGATTATTCAGGAATATTTTCTGTTCGATATGGATGGGCGGTTGCAGAGAAAGGTAGCAGTTGGAGCAACTCAAGCCTATTTTGACCTATCAGAGTGTAAAAAAGGAATGTATATTCTAAAACTTGTTTCAGGTGGTAAGGTCTATTTCAACAAACTTATGAAATGAGTCAAATCATCTTTCAGTGCATCCATTTCAAGAATAGGGCATCATAGGTTCCATCAAGTTTCATGGAAGCCAAGGTTGCCTGCCATTGATCGATCCGTGTTACTGGAGTATTCTTGGAAAAAGCAATATAATAATCGGAAGACATCAGCGAGTAAGCAGGCAGAACTTCACCGTACTGGTGTCCTAGTCCCTTCAGGATCGTTGGAAAAGTAACATCTGTACAAACGAAAGCATCAATTTCTCCGCGCAGAAGTTTCTCAGTCATAACATTGGGATCGCTGTCAGAAATCAGGTTTTCAAAGCCAAGATCCCTAAGATATTGATCAGAGAACCACGAGCTTACTGTGCCGACAGTGTGTAAATTCCGCGCTTCTTCCATCGATGAAATGGTAATGCCCGAACCGGCTTTCGTATAGAACCAGGTGGTATTTGTTCCGATAGGCCCTACCCACTGAAACAGGTTTTCACGCAATGCGGTACGGTCCATGGTAAATAGGCAAAAATTGGGATTGTTCAGGGCAAGTTCGTATCCATTGCTCCAGGAAGAAAGTTTTATATCCACAAAAATATGATTGCGTTTCATTATTTCGTTAACGATATCTGACCCGAAACCGGTAATCTCTCC
>Ga0209125_1000974_pt1 | contig 30789 bp, 28 predicted proteins | sample BarGraIncub1131A_FD_184503 | JGI IMG/M metagenome (GOLD analysis project Ga0209125, IMG submission 184503) | Arctic peat soil microbial communities from Barrow, Alaska - Barrow Graham LP Incubations 11-31A (SPAdes) (version 2) | ecosystem: Environmental > Terrestrial > Soil > Wetlands > Peat... | reverse complement strand
TATCCAGAAAGGATATTGAAATGTACGAACAATAATCGGAAATACTAATATAACATCTGTTAGTGGAGAGCATCTATTCTCTATTAATGGGTACATCTATATTATACGAGGTGCATTGACTTAATAAAGTAGTAACGTTACAATAATATTGACACGTAACAAAATATATAGGGTGGGGGAATGACTATGCTTAGGGGTGTTTCAAAAGTAAGGCTATATGTGCTAAGAAATAAACTTTTAATAAAAATAGCTGTATCTTATATAATAGCGGGTACCATGTTATTATCATTGTTGTCCCTTATTCTATATAAGAGTTTTGAATCCAGCACCTTGAAACAAATTAAAAATAGCAATGAAAAACTACTGGATCAATCTTATAAATTGACAGAAGCATATTGGGTCTCTACTTTTGGTTACATGTATCAGGAATATATTGGTGATGAAGTAATAAATCTAGGATTTGAAGGTACGAATTTAAATGGTAATGATTATGGGAGAATATCTAAACGCTTAATGGATATTGTGGAATCGAATAATTTTATTAAATCAATTTATTTATACAATGGTGATGAAGATTTAGTGTACTCTAATTCAGGCACAGTTCAAACTAAAGATGCTTTTTATGATGAAAAATTTTTAACTAGTTTAGATAAATATAATGCTGTAAGAATACCATTACTTATACCAAGAAAGGTTATAAATAGTTCAGATGTAGTAGAGCAAAATCTAAATGTAATTTCTCTTGTTTTTATGCAAAAATCCGTAAAAAATAACGTTGTTGCCCTTATATATAATTTAGATGAACAAGTGCTTCAAAAAGTTGTTGCTTCAGAAGCTGGAGATAATTCAAATCAAATATTTATTATAGATAATAATGGGTTTGTGATTAGTCATCCAGATACTAAAATAGTAGATACAAATTTGAAAGATAATAAATATATTAATAATATATTGACTTTAAAGGAAGATAGAGGGAACTTTATTGATGAAGTTAATGGGAAAAGGGTGTTAGTAAATTATAAAAAATGGAACAATTTAGGCTGGAACTTCATCAGCGTAAGTGATTATAAATCATTACTTCAAAAATCCTCCTCCATACAAAAAAATGCAGTAATTATAATTTTTATCTTTATTATACTAAGTATTTTAGCTTCTCTAGCTTTTACAGGAACAATATATTTACCCATAAGCAAGTTGCTTAAAAAAATAAAATCCAACAATAAAAACCAGGAAATCCTTGGGGTGGGTGAATTAGATTACTTATCAAGAACTTATGAATATTTAATGGAAAATATTAATAAAAATAGCTTGTCATTTATGGATGTTACAATTATGAAAAAAATGGTACTGAATCAGCTTCTACATAGTGATTATAATGATATGGAAGAGATGAAAAGGTCCCTGGATAACGTTAATTTAAAATATAACAGTAAGTATTATTTTTTAATAGTTTTAAGAATAGATGATTTTAGTCGATTTGGTAAGAAGTTTAATAAAAGTGATATTAATCTTTATAGATATGCTATATGTAATATTTGTGAAGATGTGTTTAGGGCTAAGTTTGAAGCTTTCGAGGTGTGTGAAACTGGAGAAGACAACATTAGTGTGATAATTAATTTAAACAACTTGGAAATTGCTTCAGATAAAATTAATACTTTTATAATAGAAATCCAAAAGACGGTAGAAGATTATTTACAAATATCTCTAACTTGTGGTATATCCAATACTATTGAAGATATTAATCAATTTGGGTATGCTTATAACATCGCATTTGAAGCTACAAATTATAGGATGATTTATGGATATAAATCAATAATTTATTATTTAAATTTAAAAAGAGAAGTTTATCTATATCCTCTAGAAATAGAAATAGAAATTCTTGAAGCCTTAAAGTCTGTTGATATGGACAATATTAACAAATGCATAAAAGAGTTTATAACACGAATAAGTAAATTTTCTTATGATGAGATGCAATTATCTCTTACACAATTAGCGTTGAGTGTTATAAATTTTTTCAAGAGAATGATGAGTAGTGAGGAATACTTTAAAACACAGCTCAACTTAGATTATGAATCAATAAATAGGATAATCCAACAATGGGATAGAATGGATAAAGCAGAACAGTGGTTTACAGAGTTATTTGGTAAGATTTTTATTGTATTTAAAGCACAAAGAGAAAGTAAATATGTAGATATAATTAATGGTATTAAAACTTATATTGAAGAGAATTTTTGCAAAGCAGATATTTCGATTGATATAATATCAGAAATGGTAGGGCTATCACCCAATTATGCTAGGACACTATTTAAAGATAATATGGATATTTCAATTTCTAATTATATATCAAAATTAAGATTGGATAAGGCAAAGGAGCTGCTTATAAATTCAAATTATCCTGGAAATAAAATATCAATAATGATTGGCTATAATAACAGCAGCTACTTCTATACAGCTTTTAAAAAGTATGTAGGGAAGTCCCCAGATGATTTTAGAAATGAAAATAAGAGTAATTAAAGTATTAAATACTAGGCAGCGAGAGCTGTCTTTTTTTTTGTATTAACTTTTTAACAGAAGTATAAAGTGTAAAAAAGTTATGTTGTTAAAATATTTACAAAGTATTTAATTGTATATACTGTAAGTCCCTAAATATTTAACTAAATTACAATTGTGAAAAATCGAGCTTGTTTCTATATAACTTGAGAGAGTAAGATAAATTCATCGGCTGGTGGAAATTGACAAAAAAATTATGACACCAATATTAGAAATTAATATGTAAATATTTTAGATTAGAAAAGGTGAGGGGTACAGCACATATGAAAGATCTGGGAAAAAATGTGGATCCATCAATATATAAAGCTAAGAAAAATACGTTTTTAAGAGAGATAGTCAAAAACAAGTGGTTATATCTGTTGGTATTACCAGGAATAATATATTTTATAGTATTTAATTACTTGCCAATGATAGGTTTATATATTGCCTTTACAGATTACAATCCTCTTGCCGGCTTGTATGGACTGGGTAGCAAGTTTGTTGGCTTAAGGAACTTTAATTTTTTCTTTACTTCAAATGAATGGATACATGTAACGGTGAACACCCTATATTTGAATACTTTGTTTATTACTACATGTTTATTCATGCAGATATTGCTAGCTATAGCATTAAATGAAATTAGTGGAAAGGCTTTTAAAAGGGTATCTCAAACCTTTATGTTCATTCCCAATTTCTTATCTTGGACAGTAGTATCGGTGTTAGCAATAGCATTATTCTCCACCGATGAAGGTTTGATAAACCATTTCTTAAATACTTTTGGTATAGCAAGCATAAATTTTTATCAAAATGCGGCTGTTTGGCCGCCCCTTCTTGTGATATTAAGAATGTGGAAGGGTGTAGGTTTTGGAACCGTAATTTACCTTGCTACTATAACAGGAATAAACCAAGAAATGTATGAAGCAGCAATGATAGATGGGGCTGGTAGACTTCAAACCATCTGGTACATAACCATTCCCATGTTAAAGAAAACCACCATAATGTTACTAATCTTATCCGTGGGGGGTATATTTAATGGGGATTTTGGAATGATCTATGCTTTAGTTGGAGACAACCCTCTATTAAGATCATCCACAGATGTTATTGATACCTTTGTATATAGAGCTTTGAGATTAAATAATGACATAGGAATGTCATCAGCAGTGGGTCTGTTCCAATCCGTAATTGGTTTCATAATGGTTGTGAGTTCAAATGCAATTGCTAAAAGAATGAGTGATGATTCCTCAATATTTTAATTATGAGGGATGAAAGGAGATGTTAATGAAAAAAAGTTCCTTTGGAGACCGGAATCTTCTAATTTTTTTCTACTTAATAATTGGTATATTTGCACTACTGTGTGTATTTCCACTATGGGTTGCAATTGTATCATCCTTTTCAAATGAGAATTCTCTAATAAAGAACGGCTATGGCTTACTTATTAGAAACTTTGATCTTACGGCATATAAATTGATATTCACTGGAACGAACTCTGTGATGAATGCTTATGTAATAACAATATTTACTACAATATTAGGTGTAGTTTTAACTGTATTTTTAACTAGTTCCTTTGCCTACCCTCTTACAGTTTCATCACTAAAATATAGGAATGGAATTTCTTTATTTGCATACGCTACCATGATATTTAGCGGAGGATTAGTGCCCAGCTACATATTGATGACCAGATTTCTTCATTTACACAACAATATTCTAGTTTTAATCATTCCTGGGGCACTTAATGCTTACAATATATTCCTAATGAAAAATTTCTTTAAAACCATACCTGAATCTTTATCTGAAGCAGCAAAAATTGATGGAGCATCAGAAATATATATATATTTTAAAATAATACTGCCGCTTTCCAAACCAATATTGGCAACCATTGCTCTTTTTTCAGCCATGGGTTATTGGAATGAATGGTATAAAGTTCTTCTTTATATTGATAATAGCAAATTATATACTCTTCAATTCTTAATAATGCAACTGCAGCAGCAGGTAGATTTTCTTACTTCAAGTTTGAATCCTAACGCAGTTAGTTCACTTGGAAGTACTGTAACAATACCAACTATAGGAATAAGATTGGCTACAACTATGATCTCAATAGGACCAATAATCCTATTGTATCCATTCCTTCAAAAGTATTTTATTAAAGGTTTAACTATAGGAGGAGTAAAAGAGTAGTAAGAAATAACATTATTCGTGGCTATTACCCATTAGGGTTAGCATATATAAAACATATTTAGGGAGGATTACTATGAATAAAAACTTATCAAAAAGGATCTCTGTTATTGTAGCCATGGCTACGATGATAACCACTTTCTCAGCTTGTACTAAAGCCAATACTGCAAGTAAGAAAGCTAAGCTACCTTTGGTAACACTTGAATTTTTAGCTCCAGCTCCAACAACTAGTGTAAATGATCTGGATGCTATCCTAAACAAATTTTATGAACAGACTAAAGATACTTTAAACGTAAAAATCAATTATACATTTACTACCTTTGATAATATAGGGCAGAAAGCATCACTAAAGCTTGCAGCAGGTGAACAGTTAGACGGAGTATATACTGCTCAATGGACCAGCCCAAACATTATGCAGATGGTATCAAAAGGACAACTGGTTAACTTGGATAAGTATTTTACAGATGACAAATTGCCAGGCCTAAAGAAGAATTTTAATCAGGATTATTTGAAAAATAACAGTTTTGTTGATACTAAAGGAGAATATCATACATACGGCGTTCCCTTTTCACATAGCTTTACTGGAGGAGCAGTTGTATATTATAGGCAGGACTTAGCTGATAAATATGGTTTAGGGGTTATTAAATCCTATGATGATTTGCTTAAATATTTTGATGCTGTAAAGACAAATGAAAAAGGAATGATACCATTTTCATGGTTAGGCTCTACTGATGCGATTTCATCAACCCTTCAAACCATGACTGATCCAGTGGTTAAAAAACATAATACTGTGCTTCAGAATGGTGTAGGGATAGCAATAAAAGATGATGGAAGCATATATACTTCCAGCAATGCAGTTGTATCATCCTTAGATCCAGAATATAAAAAGCTTTCACCTTTTAGTGATTCAGATCCATTGAGAGGTTATAAATTGGCAAGGGAATGGTATACCAAAGGTTATCTTGAGAAGGATATTTTAAGCCAGAAGGATTCAGAAGGTCAATTTGTAGCAGGAAAGGCAGCTTCATATTCACGGGGCTTAGATACCTATACAGCATTAAATCAAAGAATAACAGGCTCTATTTCTGGTGCTAAGTTAGGTTATATGATTATAGATAATGGAGAAAGATCAAATGTAACTAAATCAATGGGAAGCACATTCCAGGCATGGAATTTCTTATCTATTCCTACGACTTCAAAGAATGTTGATAGAACAATGAGTTTTTTAAACTGGATTTATGCAGATACGAAAAATCATGATTTATTTGAATTTGGTATTGAAGGAAAGAATTGGAACGCTGTAGGTGATACAAAATATAAAGTACCAGATGGGGTTGATACAAAGACTAATTACAACTTCCCGGGTTATCTTCTTACATGGAACCCTGGGATGCAAAGATATTCTTCCGATACCCCTGATACTGTTGTGAGTGAAATGAACAAGCTTTCAGATACAAACTTCTTTTATAAAACCGCAGATGCAGGATTCTCCTTTGTTTCAGATAATGTAAAATCCGAGGCAGCTAAGATGAATGATTTGTCCTCCTATTTAAGGGCAATTGGAAACGGAGTTATTGCAGACATACCAGGAGAAGCTACAAAAATACAAAAACAATATGATCAAGCAGGCTTTGCTAAAGTTAAAGATGAAGTTTCAAAACAATTTTCCGCATGGTTAAAGACTAATCCATATAAAGGACAATAGAAAGAGTAATCCATATATAGTACGGTAGCATTAATTAAGGGGGCATCAAAAAGATGCTCTCTTTAATTAGAAGAAAATAAGACCTCAAATAAGAATAGCAGTATTTCATGTTCAAGGTTATATTTAAAATAAGGCAATCTATAGGAGGAATCTAAATGTTAACGTTTGAAACGCGTTTGGATAAAATAAGAGAAACAAAGATAAAACAAACAGAGGAAAAGATAAAAAGGTTTGGAAGAACTCTTGACAACGATGATAAAGGAATCATAAGTCCTCCAGAGGATTTTAAGTTTACACCAAAGTCTAACCATGAGAATGGGGGATTTTATGGGGCCAAAGTCTGTGGAGATAATTTTCGTGAATTATTGGAGTGCCACCCAATTTATATAGACCCGATGAGCTCTTTAGCTGGCGGATGGATGACAATGCTTGGATATTATAGAAATAATCCCTGGAAACCAGAGTTTAGCTTTACTCATCTTTCAGAAGAAATTAAAAAGTATAATCTTGTAACTGGTATTGGGGCAAACCATCATTTCTGTGCAGATTTGACCATTGGGCTCAAGCTGGGATGGAAGGGAATCTTAGAGAAAATACAATATTATCGAGAAAAGAATGATGCATCTCATGGAGAATTTTATGATGCCCTTGAGACAATTGTACTAGGAATACAAAATATCACAAAACGACATGCAAATGAAGCAAAAAAATTAGCTGAACTTGAAGAAGACCCTGAAATAAAAAGAAGCCTGGAAAGAATGTTTGAAGTTAATAATTCCTTGGTAAATGAGCCACCTAAGACTTTTTATGAGGCTTGTCAGTGGCTGGCTTGGTTTATAATTCTAGGAGATATGTACAATGGCTGTAGCGACGCCATAGGACCTATTGATCAATACTTAAAGCCATTTTATGACAGAGATAAGAAAGCAGGAATACTTAGAGAGGATGAAGCTATATTTCATTTAGCATGCCTCTTAGTGAAGAATAATTCATATTATCAAATCGGTGGAGCAGATAAGGATGGAAAGGATATGACAAATGAAATTTCCTTCTTCATGCTTGAAGCAGCTCATAGATTAAAGATACCAACAAGCATATGTGTTAGAGTACATGATAGGCTTAATCCAGAACTCCTGCATTTAGCAGTACAATATTTGTTCCAGGATAAGAAGGGAACACCTAACTTTTTGGGGGATAAGGCAACTACCCAAGGCTTTATGAACAATGGGTATTCTAGAGAGTTAGCGGTAACAAGGTATAAATGCGGTTGTCATTGGTGTGCTATTCCAGGTAGAGAGTATACCTTGAATGACTGTGTAAAAATTAACTTTGTTGCAGTATTTCAAGTAGCACTAGGAGAAATGATGAAGGATGCTTCAGTTATTCCATCCTATGAAGAATTGTGGCACCGCTTTGAGAAACATCTTAAGAGAGCTGTTGAAGTGATAGCAGAAGCTATAGATTTCCATCTAGAGCATATGCATGAAGTATTTCCTGAATTGGTTGCAGATCTTTTTTGTCATGGAACTATAGAGAAGGGGCTTGATGCAACTAATGGTGGAGTAGAATTTTATAATATGTGCGTAGATGGCTCGGGACTGGCGATTGTGGCAGATTCCTTTGCTGCTATAGAACAGCGAATTGTAAGAGAAAAACGGCTTAGTTGGAAGGAATTGATGATGCATCTTGATAATGATTATAAGGGGGCTGAATATATAAGACTTATGCTTAGAAACATACCACGTTATGGAAGTGGAGGATCCCTTGCTGACGAAAATGCAAAACTTATAATCAATATCTTTAACAAGCTTGTTAAAGAAAAGAGAACGCCTAATGGTTTTAATATGATACCAGGAATATTTTCCTGGGCTAATACTATACCAATGGGGGAGGCAGTTGGAGCAACCCCAAATGGGCGGCATGCATATGCTCCTATATCCCATGGTGCAAATCCGGATCCTGGCTTTAAGGAATCGGGAGTATTAACGTCAATGGCAGCTGCAGTAGCTTCAGTCCAATGCAACTATGGCAATGCAGTACCTATCCAATTAGAGGTAGACCCAATATTGGGAAAAGATAATGGTGGAATAGAAAATATGGAAGCATTTATAAAGACATACTGTAATGATATGGGCGGAACATTAATGAACTTGAACATATTAGACAAGAAACAAATTCTGGAAGCACACAAGGACCCATCTAAATATCCTGACCTTATTGTACGCGTAACAGGTTTCAGTGCATATTTTGCAGCACTTTCAGAAAAATTTAGGCAGTTAGTTGTTGATAGGATAATTGAAGGGTGATAAGATGAAGGGCTTAGTTTTTGACATTCAGAGGTGTTCGGTACATGATGGGCCGGGAATAAGAACTACTGTATTTTTCAAGGGATGTAACCTACGTTGCCTTTGGTGTCACAATCCGGAGTCAGTTAATCCATTTCCTGAGCTACAGAAATATCCGGATAAATGCATTGGATGTGGGCAATGTATAAAGGCTTGCAAATATGAAGCTGTGGGAAATAGGCAAAAGTGTATCAACTGTGTAGAGTGTGCGGAAGCATGCTTTTCCAGGGCAAGGATATTGGCAGGAAAGTATATGGAGCTAGAAGAAGTATTAGAGATAGCGGAGCGGGATAAGAGTTTTTATATGGAGTCCAAAGGGGGAGTTACTTTCTCAGGAGGAGAACCATTACTTCAAAAGGACTTTCTAAGAGAGATTTTAAAGGAAAGTAAGCATGGGGGGCTACATACAGCTGTAGATACCGCAGGTAATGTACCCTGGGAAAGTATAGAAGAGATATTGCCCTATACTGACTTATTTTTATATGATTTAAAAGTCATGGATGAGAGCAAACATAAGGAAGCAACGGGAGTGAGCAACAAAAGAATATTGAAAAACCTAAAGGAATTGGGGAACAGAACTACAGAAATAATTATACGAATACCAGTAATACCTGGAATCAATAATTCCCTTAAAAACATGGAGGAAACCTTGGACTTTATTAAGGATTTAAAAAGTATTAAATCTGTAGAATTGCTTCCCTTTCATAAGTTAGGGGAAAGTAAATACGAAAGTCTTGGTATTGAATATCCAGCAAAGGATTTCAGACTTCTTGAAAAAGGGGAAATAGAAAAGTTAGGTATTGTCTTTTCAGGTCTGCATCTTTAAAACTATTTAAATATATTATGAGAAGGAGCCTAGTATGAACCTTATAGAACAAAGAAAACAATTTAAAGCAAGCAAGAAAATTTATGAAAGCAAAACCCTTATATTTCATGGAGTTGAAGGTTTTGATGTATATAATGCCTCAATACCTTTTGACTGGAAAGGTAAAAAATACATTTTTGGTCGGGTAGAAAAGAGAAACGAATGGGCAAGATCCTGGGTAAGACTTTTTGAAAACACAGGTTTAGATGATTGGACTCTTGTTTCTAATTCTATGATATATCAATTGGAGGACCCTTATATTACCATGATTAATGACAACTTAGTGTTAGGGGGAACACATGTTAGATACAAACAGAGTTGCATAGATACTTATTATGGGTATTTTTATAAGGGTATGGATATTAATGATTTGTATTACTTTACTACTGGTCCGGATTATATGAAGGATATACGTTTGGTTGAAATATCAGATAAGAAAATCGGAGTTTTTTCAAGACCGAGAAGCGAAGAGGTACGTAAAACTTTTGGCAGTGAAGCGGTAATAGGATTTTCAATTATTGATAGTTTAGATGATTTAACCCCGGAGGTAATTGAAACTGCACCGGTCATTCTCGATCTCTTTAATAGAGATGAATGGGGAGGCTGCAACCAATGTTACTATCTGGAAAGTGGCCATATTGGAGTAATAGGGCATAAGTGCTATAAGACTGAAGATCCCAATGGTGGGGAAATCTTTACATATATGAATATTTCCTTTATATTTGACTTAAAAAACCATGTTGCTAAAGATGTAAAGATTATAGGAACCCGATCATGTTATCCAATTGGTCCCGCAAAGAAAGCAACTTTAGTCGATTGTGCTTTTACTTCAGGAATTGTAATGAGAGAAGATGGAAAGGTAGACCTTTATAGTGGTATCGGAGACTGCCAAGTTGGGAGAATTGTAATAGATTATCCCTTTGAAGGATATGGGCAAATATGTAAATTGTTAAATTAATAGATGATTATAGCCCAATCTACCCAATAGTGGGTGGAAAGTTAGAACCTTTCCCCCCCCCCAAAAAAAAGCCTCATGAACATTTAGTTTATGAGGCTTTTATCTGTGCTTTTTTAGCTATCAAACCAACCGGGTAATAAGACAGTTGGTTTGGTCATATTCAGGTCATGATTGAGAGTTATATTAGAAACATCAATTAACCATAAAAGAGAAGGAGAAAAAATATGAGTGGAAAGAAAATAGCAGTTAGATATTATTCAAAATCAGGAAATACAAAAAAACTAGGGGAAAAAATAGCAGCGGTTTCAGGCTGCAAGGCAGAAACCATGGGTATAGATCTGAACGAGCCCTACCCTCCATCAAAAAACTACTTTTAGCAAAAGACATAAAAGTTGCAGCAGAGGATTATTATTGCCGGGGACAGTTTTCTGCCTTATATAAAGGAAAACCCGATGGAAAAGATTTGATTTCAGTTGGGGAATTTACTAAGAAAATAATCTTATAGTCTTATAGTTTATCCAATTCCAAGAGGACAAGTTATAGTGGCTCGATTGTCAAGACACTGTTTTTTAAAAGATAGTGTATCCCTATATTTGATTATCCAGAGGAGGAATAGAGTTTATATCCACTCTAGATAAATCCATGGTGGCCTTTTAATAATTGGAAAGCTATTTTAAAGACCAGATACATTCAGTAATTTTGGATAGTATAATTCAGCTGGTGTTTGATAATCTAGGCTTGAATGCAATTTTACAAAATTATACTTATAGATAAAGTTCTTTATTGCTTTGCGAGCTTCTTTCATGTTCTCATAATCATTCAGGTATATTTCATCATATTTTAAAGTCCTAAACCAGCGTTCAATCATTATGTTGTCAGCCCATCGGGCTTTACCATCCATGCTGATTTTTATGTTATTTTTCTTGGCGAAGGACACATAGTCATTGCTTGTGAATTGGCTTTCCTGGTCGCTGTTGATGATTTCTGGAGTGGATACTTGGAGTGCTCTTGACAAGGCTCTTTTTACCATTGCAGTACCAAGGGTGTCATCAAGATCCCACCCTACAATGCATCGACTGTGCCAATCAATTATTGCTGTAAGATAAACAAAACTTCGTTTTAGCTTGATGCAGGTTATATCAATAGACCATGCCTGGTTAGTGCGATTGACTGTTATGTTACGTAATAAATATGGATAGATTTTGTTAGCTTGATTACGCTTAGACAAATTCCTCTTAGGATAAATGACATCAATATCCATTTCATTCATAAAGCGTCTGGTTTTAAGTCTGCCAATATTATAGTCTCTTTTTTTAAGTTGTTTTGATAGCTGCCTTGAGCCCCATGTGGGATTTTCAGTATGAAGCTCATCAATAATGTTCTTACAAGCTATTTCAAGCTCTGAGGGAACTTTAGACTTATAGTAAGCACTTGTTCTATTAACCCCCAGTAAAGTAGCCACGGTGCTAAGAGGAAGCTCCTTGCTATCTCTTTGGGCGCGGAGTAAACTTACCAATAAGGTCCAAGGATTTGTTCAGATTTTTTTTTCAGCCAATCGACTTGCGTTGTCAATTGACCAATAGTTTTATATAAGTTTTCCTTCTCCAGCTCTTGGCTTTGAATTGTTTCTTTGAAATCTTTTTCCTTTTTATTATCAAAAGCCAAGGGTGCATTCTCAAGAAATTCTTTTTTCCAGTTTCTAATTTGATTAGGAGCTATAGAGTGTTCACTGGCTAAAGCATTTATATCCTTTTCTCCCCTTAACAATTCAACTACAATAGTTGCTTTAAATTTAGGTGTAAATGTTTTTTTTTCATAGATAATCAACCTCCTTTTATTGTTTTTAGTATAGCAGGTTCATTATCTTTTAACAATTTAGTGTCGAGTTTTCTTAGACCATTATAGTAATAATGTGGGTTATTTTATAATACATTCTTTTGGTTCCTTATCATCCCTCAAACCTTTGAACACTGGTTGTCTCATGGAATCATTCGTTGTTTTCATCATATATTTCACAGTACAAACAAGCTTAAGTTCTATCCACACTGCATTATCGTTTCCAGAAGGTAAATTATTAAAAGGTTGTATACTTAATACGGTTGTGGATTTTATTATCTTAAAATTTGGTGTAGACATGCCTAGTGTAACATGGCCCTTATATACCAATTCACTGCCTGAATATTGACCAAGCACGATACTTATTACCCCGCTATCCTTAAATATGTAGCCGCATATTACAAAATCATCGTCTTGAAGATTCTTCATTTTAATCCATTCCTTGGTTCGTTTATCTAAGTAATACCTGCCATCCTTTCTTTTAGCTACAATTCCTTCTAATTGATTCTCCTTGGCAATATTATAAAAGTTAATACCCTGTTCCTCTATGTATCGAGAGATAGAAATACGATCATTTTCCTTAATTACTTTCTGAAGCAAATTTTTACGCTGTAACAATGGTAATTCTATAACCTCATGATCATCATAGTAGAGAATATCAAATGCGGTAAAAGTGGCGGGTAATTTTGATGCTGCAAGTTGGATCTTAAAGGAGTTTGACATAAGAGATCTCCTTTGAATCTCGAAGAAATCCGGTTTACCATCCTTTGTAACGATTAGCTCACCGTCTAAGATACAACGACATTTCACTTGTTTATGTATATTTGACAGTTCTGGAACTTTTGCAAGCATCTTAATATTACGTTTGTTGCGCAGATCAGTTGAATTTTTATCCAAATAAGCTATGCATCGTTCCCCATCAAGCTTCAGCTCATAAATATAATCAGGGCTATCAAAGGCCTCTTGCATCTCACCAATCAGCATCGGCTTTATGTTCTTACCATCAAACATATCCATTATGCACTTTTTGTTGGAGTACTTTTACGTTTTGTTTTAGGTTTTGGAGGGGAAGTAACTTTATTTTGTTCAATACTTGCCTTTAATGCATCCATAAGATTAATGATATTACTTGGAGCTTCTGACTCAGGTGCAACAATTTCCTGGCCAGATATTTTAGTTTCGATTAACTCTCTTAGCTTAATCTGGTATTCATCCTTATATTTAGATGAATCAAAAGGAGTAACCATAGAGTCTATAAGAGTATTTGCCATCGTAAGTTCAGCCTGGGACACTTCGGGCTTATTGTAGGATTTGGGTAAATCTTTAATTTCATCCTCATAAAACATTTTTGAGATTAATATGCCATCCTCGCGGGGGATGATAGCAAGTAAAGTCTCTCTAGTACCCATGACAGTTTTGCCTATTGCAATCTTTTGTTGACTCATAAGTGCTGCACGTAATAGTTCAAAGGCCTTATCACCACCAGCATCAGGAATAGCTTGATATGTTTGATCATAGAAAATAGGGGATATTTGATTTAATTGAGCAAAGTGTAGTATTTGAATGGATTTTTCTTTTTCAGTCTTGATTTTTTCTAGATCATCATCAGTCACAACTACATAATGATCCTTATCGTATTCATACCCTTTAATAAGATCATTTGTTGTTACTTCCTCACCGCAGTGAGCACAAGTCTTTTTGTATTTAATCCTGGCATTATCATCTTTGTGCAACTGGTTAAAATGAATGTCGTTATCTTGTGTAGCAGTATACATGGATATTGGAATAGCAACAAGTCCAAAGGATATAACAGTTTTATGAGCTATAGCCATTTATAGCACCTCACTTTTTAATAATATATATTAACACTAAAATTTATTATTACATTCCTAACTTTAGGTTTTCCAGCATTTTAATATTTATACGTATATTATCCTCTATATGATGAGGTTTATAGCTGTGAAAAGAAAAATTAATATCTTCTATAGATGGGAAGATCCTCTTTTTTAAAGCAGAAAAATAATAGGCGCATATCTCTAACATATGCGTCTATAGGGGGAATGGGGTTATATAAATATCTGGGGGATTTCTATACATACAGTATTCTAACCATAAATCGGAGACTTAATCACTAATACTAATACAATAATAACAAATAATGGAAATATTATAATTCAGAGAATACTAACCCAAATAAAAATTAGGGAATACCAGGAAAGAATAATCCTAATTGCTATTTAATAAGACATGTTTGCTATGAATTAATGATAAACTCAAAGTGACTAGAGTTTATTCTTTACCCTAAAATACCCTTTGACATGCGAATGCATGTTCTTTATAATTACAGCTAAAGAGATTATTATAAGGAGCCTATGGCATGAAAATTATAGAAAAGCCAATAGAAGTAGTAGCTTGGATAACCAAAGATGGATTATTAAATCCTGTGAGATTTAGAATGACAGATGCTGAAGAAACAAAAATAATAAAAATAAACAGGGTCCTACAAAGGGATAGATATAAGATTGATGATAAAGATGTAGTGATCCTCAGATGCCAGAGTGAAATTGAAGGTACCCAGAAGAGTTTTGAACTTAAGTTTGAGATTACTTCTTGTAAATGGAAATTATATAAAATTTAAATGAAATAATATTATCCTTATAACAATATTATTAAATAATATATAGGGGTATTCCATGGTTGATCTGAATTAAAGAATATAATTAGTGAGGAAATAGGAACTCTGCTAAGAGAAATATCGGAAATATTAAAACCAAATCCTAAGAAAATAAATAACTTAATAACATTGGGATATATCTCTCTATTACTCTTGGTTTTATATATGTTTTCTAGTATAACTAAATTATATACACCATAAGAGAAACAACATAAAACTGAATATTATCCTAACAGTAAATAGAATAAATTATCATAGACATGTCCATACTTAAATAAGAGGTGAGGGCATGTCTTATAAAATTACTTGGAAAACACATATTATTAGTTTTTTCATAACAATAGGAATTACTTTCTTATTCTATAATCAAATTGAAATAATTATTGATAATTTAATAATTCAATCTTTTATGCAGTTTCTTACAGCCAGTATATTTATAAATGTAATCCTGATTTTTACTTTTGCCATGTTTTTAATTACAGAGTTACACGAATTGGCCCACGGAGCTGCGAATATATTATTCAATGGTAAAGTCAAATATGGGTTTAGGGGGATATATGCATATACTCAAGAAACCACCGGAAGGGCCTTATCAATAAATGAATTTACTATAGTGTTATTAGCTCCTTTGATGGTGATATCAGTATTAGCATTTGCGATGATGATATTTAATTATTGGACTGGAAATATATTATTTATTCTAAATCTATTAGGATCATCTGGAGATATATACATGGCAGTTAGCCTTAGTAGTTATAAATATAACTCAAGTATAGTAGATAAGCCATATGGGTTTGATATATTAAATGAAAATTAACAAGTATATAAAATTATATTGTTGTTAAGTTTGTTTGAAACATAGCTATGAAAGAGGCTATGAAGAAATTTAAGCTTTATTTTTTACCTAAATTTGCAAACGATTTAGCATAAAATAGTTTTATTTTGAGATACTATTAAAGATTGATTTTAAGTTATAACATATATACTAATATTACAATTACAAGAGAGGTATTAATATGAAATTTTTTTCTTATATGAAAAAATATTTTTATAACCTTTTCAAAGGAAGAAAGGAGAGCAAAAAAGAAAAAGAAAAAGTAGCTGCAGAAACAAGAAAATACTTACAAACTATACAAGATGGCAGAAACTTACCAATTGTTCTATCTTCAATAATACTCCCCAAAAGTGAAACTTGCTATTTTGATCGTCCTGCAAGAATGTATGATACTAAAATGACTACGAAACATGTTGTAGGACATAGTGGAATTTCAATAAAAATTCATAAACGATTATCATTTAATATTGGAGGCAGCAGATCTCGTGATATTAGAAAAAAAGTTAAATCTAAATTTCCAGGGCAACTATGCATTACAAATAAAAGGATAATATTTACTGGAGAGAAAAAGAACTTTACAGTTACATATCCTAAACTTATAGCAATAAACCATTTTAAGCACCGTTTTGAATTTAGAACTGAAAAGACAAACTATTATATACTTGTAAATGTTACAGAAGATATTAACTATGTAGATGCTATTTTAAAAGGTTTATTTACTAATTATGTAAGTGAGTAAATAAATCATTTTACAAAATATACGAATAAACATGAATAATTTATGAATGAAAAATCTTTCTAAATTTTACAATAAACTACATGATTTTACTTATTATGATTCAAAAGCTCTTTTTAGAAAACGATTAATTATACTAAAGCTTTCTCAATATCATGAAAAGTTAGTATACATCTTTATTTAGGCTGTCTTTGAAAAAAAGCACATTATAAATTTATATATAGAGCTAAAGAGTTATTCACACACCACAAATACTTGTAACGATGAGAAATTAATATTCAATCGGTCACCTCCTCATATCTTAATAATTATAGTAATTAGAGCATCTCTAGTGAGGAAAAATATATGGACATAGACTGTGTTAAGATTATTGGAGTCATGGGATTTACAGGTAAAACTCATGAGAACAATTTTATTCTGTTTGTAGACAAGAGTACGGGTATAATCCTTAAGAGCGAGTACTTAGATATGAATGGTAAGATTATATATTCAATGACAACAGAAGCTATTAAAATCGATGAAAGTCTTGATAACAGCATTTTGAAAAGACTGCTGAAGGGTATAGTAAGGACAAATAAAGTGGTAATATACATTAAGGAAGATTAGAAGACTCTAACTTTTGCGCATGCATTCGTTAGAGTTTTCTATTTGTTAGTAGAATAATCCATAATGCGGAAGGCATTACATTAAGCAGGAATCAAACTAAATAATAACCAGACTATTCAACAGTTTAATTAACCATAGGTCATACAACCAATGCTTTTAAATGAAGTTACTCAATTATTTGGAATTACTTTTTCAAGGAAATTACAAATGGTAATTAATATATTTACTAAATCCCAAATTAACACTATAATGAAAGCAAATTATTAATTGTAAAGGGTATCAAAAATTTATATATCTTTTAAAACGGGATAAATGGTGAATATTTTCTATCGTGGCTCTTTCAATAAATCTTTAAGATGTTTTCTTATAGCTACAATGATTACATCTTCTATAAGTTTTATAGGTTGTTCTGGTGGGGTAGATAAGCCTGCTACAGTTAGGATAACTGTAGCTCCAACAATACCTACAAAAAATGATAAGAAAGATGCCTGGAATGAATCATACATAGATGGGAGATGTTTAATGCAATTACTACTAGTAATTGTCAACCGCAATGAGTATTGATTTTTTGATATTTAAGGTTAGATTAATTTAATGACGCTAAAGTATAGATGAGGTGATAAACGTTGATTAAACTTCTTGTAGTTGATGACGAATCCACCACTAGAAAAGGGCTAATAAAACATATTCCGTGGAAAGAACTTGGAGTGAATCTTGTGGAGGAGGCTAAAGACGGTATTGATGCTCTTGAAATATCCGGTCAAATTCACCCGGATATTGTTTTGTCGGATATAAGAATGCCAGGAATAAACGGAATAGAACTTGCTCTGCGGCTTAGGAAGCAAGTTCCAGACTGTAAGATAATCTTTTTAAGTGGATATTCTGACAAAGAGTACCTGAAAGCTGCTATCGAACTCAGAGCTGTAAGCTACGTAGAGAAACCTATAAATCTTTTTGAAGTAAAGGAAGCGGTTAAAAAAGCGGTAGCAATGTGTATTGAAGATGAGAAAAAGAAGTTTGCCGAAGGAAATATCAATACAGTTCTCTCAGAAAACCTTCCTTTTATAAAACAGAAAATAATTAAGAATTTACTAGTAGAAAGAAAAAATGTTGAAGAAAATATTAAGAAACTTAATCTGATAGGCATTACATTTAATGCAAAAGATTGGTTCAATGTAATGATTATAAAACCATACGTAGATAAGGAACAGTCAAGTGAGGAAAATCAGACAAACATAAGTAAACTTCATGGTATTGTAGATAAGTGTTTTTCTGATATAAAACATATATCTACGTATAAAGCAGATAATCACATTATTGTAATTTTGTCGACTAATATGGCTAACGATCAAAACAAAATATCTAAAATGTTTGATTCAGTACAATATGAAATCAATGAAAATAAAATGGTAGGCATAAATCTATTTTGCGCAATGGGCCAAACTGTTTATGGAATGGAGCAGATTCCTGAATCTTATCGTACAACTTTATTGACATTAAAAAAGTTATTCTTTCATGGTTATAATAACATTATTTTTTACAAAGATAATAGAGGTGAATCATTTCCCTTAGAAGAAAGTATTCATGATAATTTTGCCCAATATCTGTCGGATAAAAACCAGCAAAAAGCCATTGTATTGATAGATAGATTTTGCAGAGAGATACATAAACATGATACTACACTTGTGAATGATGTGAAAAATATCTTTTTTAAGTTAGCTCTTCAATTATTAATGGAAGCAGAAAAAAGAGGTGTCTATTTTAGTGATTCAGGTGAGAATGAAGAAAAATATTTATGGAATTTAGTTTCTGACTTTGAAACACTTGAAGAATTAAGGGAGTATTTGGTAGGTAAGATAACCACTGTGTTTAAAAGAATTGAGGAATTGGAGTTAAGTTGCAGAAGTGTTTTTGAAGTAAAAAAATATATTGAAAAAAATTATGGCAAAGATAATTTGTCTACAAAAATTCTTGCTGACCAGGTTTACTTAACACCTTCTTATCTATCAGCATTATTTAAAAAAGAGACTGGTAAAACAATAAGTGAATATATTATTGATGCTAGAATAGAAAAGTCAAAAGATTATTTAATGGACAGCAAATTAAAGCTTTTTGAGGTAGCAAAGAATGTCGGTTATAATGATGCAAACTACTATGCAAAGGTATTCAAGAAGCTGGTAGGTATGAATCCATCGAAGTACAGGGAGAAATATCTATCATGAAAAAAGAAATTCTGAAGAACGTAGTTCAATATTTCAGAGATTTTACTATAAGAAAAAAGTTAATGTTATCCTACTTTATGTTGATTTTTTTTCCTCTGATTATCTTTACGATTGTCACTTATGTAAGTGTTTCTCAAGGATATGAAAGTCAAATAAGATATTCCGCAAACCAGTCCTTTGATCAGGCAAATAGATTTTTAAGCTACAAGGTAAATTCACTTATTAATAACTCTGATATTATTTATAACGATACGGGCGTTCAAACTATTCTTATAAGAAGTAAGCAGGTATATGAAAACAATATAATTCAGCAAAACATTGACATGATGTACTTGAATAATCTTATCTTCAGTTTTAGAAATTCTGAAGATGTATACAGAGTTTGTCTTTATGTACCTGGTTGGATGATGTATTCAAATCAAGGTATTAATTTTAGAAATATAGACAACCTAAAGGATACAGATACGTATAGAAAGCTTATGTTATCTAAGAATGAAGTTTTATGGCTTCAACCCGAAACTTTAAAGAATGAAGTTAACTCTTTGCCCGATGTTTCCGTCATTTCCTTATTGAGAAAGATTAGAAATAAGGATCAAATCGGAGATTCTATAGGTATTGAAAAAATCAGCATTCTGGAAAGCAATATTAAAGATATTATCATGAAAGCAAATATTACAAGGAATGGGGTTGTATATATTCAGAATTCTGAAGGCAGCATCATTTGTTGTTCCAACACAGACATGCTAAAGAAGTTCAATCTGAAGGAAAGTATAAGTAAGAAGTTAGCACAGGAAAATACCTCTTGGTATACGATGGCTGTTGGAAAAGAGCGTTTTACAATCACTTTGCAAAATATAAAAAATACGGATTGGACAATGATTACGGCCATACCGTATAGTGAAATACTCTCTCAGAGCAATAAAATTAGGAATTTGATGCTAGTTTTGATGCTGGTTGTAGGTGTAATTGCCTACGCAGTTGCTTATATTATTTCTGCTTCAACAACTAAAAGAATTTCTCTTTTGACAAAAGAAATGATAAAGGTTCAGGAAGGTGAACTAAATGTAAGTATTTCATCTCGAAGTCAAGATGAAATAGGCCAATTAATGAATAGTTTTAACTTTATGGTTAAAAAATTTAATATATTAGTGGAAGAACAGTATAAAAACGATAAAGAAATAAAAAATGCAGAATTGAAAGCTTTACAGTCACAGATAAATCCTCATTTTCTATATAATACTCTGGATTTAATAAACTGGAAGGCAATTGATAATGATGTCCCGGAAATCACAGAAATTACGCAATCCTTAGCAAAATTTTATAAACTCAGTCTTAGCAATGGAAAAGATATTGTATCAATTAGGGACGAAATTAAACACGTAATCACCTACGTTAAAATACAGAACATGAGATTTGATAACCAAATTAATTTTATATTGGATATTTCTGAGGAGATATACAAATACAGCATTATAAAAATAATTCTTCAACCTATTTTGGAAAATTCTATTCTGCATGGTATTTTAGAAAACCGGGATAAACAAGGTGGAATTATAAAATTGACTGGAAGATTAGAAAATGATACAATTCTTTTAATTGTACAGGATGATGGTGTTGGAATGACTAAAGAAAGAGTGGCAGAACTCTTAATGGATACAGGTACGATTAAAAACCACGGGTATGGTGTGAGGAACATCAACGATAGAATCAAGCTTTGCTATGGTCAGCGGTATGGGCTTACCTACTACAGTTCACTTGGAGAAGGTACACTAGTGGAAGTAAGAATACCGTCTTTGAAAGAGGGCGATTATCCTTTAAAACTAGTATAATATTCATAGATAAATAATTGTGTCTACATTAAAGCCTTTTTAACAGTTAGCTTACTGTCAAAAAGGCTTTTTAATTTTCTAAATCATTACCTTAATATTCATAAATAACTACTTGTAATCGTAATCTAGTCGTATTGTATACGTTATCTTTTTTTATTATACTAAGGTTGTAATATAAATCAGTTGTCTGTCAATAGAATGGCAGTTATAATAAAACATGAAAAATGCAGTGAAGGAAGGAATATAGTTTGAAAAATAAAGATGGTTTTTTGTACGAATTGAAAAAGAATAAGATATTATTCTATATGGCAGCTCCAGCAATTATTCTAGTATTACTGTTATCCTATATACCTACGGCAGGTATTATATTGGCTTTCAAAAATTACAGATACGACATGGGTATATTCGGAAGCCCGTGGGCAGGATTTAACAATTTTAAATACTTCTTTAATTCTGGTACAGGGCTTAGAGTTACACAGAATACGATACTTTATAACTTAATTAATTTGAGTACTTCCCAATTGCTTGCAATGGTAATTGCTATCATAATAAGTGAAATGAAAGGAAAATACTTTAAGAAAATTTCTCAATCAATTATGTTTTTACCTTATTTTATTTCATGGATTATTGTAGGAGCTTTTGTTTACAATATTTTTAATTTTGAAACGGGAACTTTAAATACAGTACTTAAATCATTACATGTAACTCCTATAAATATGTATAATATTCCTGTGGCATGGATATTTATTATTGTATTTTTTAATTCATGGAAATGGGTCGGTTATAATTCGATAATATATATTGCTGCTATTGCTAGTATTGATACTGAAAGTTATGAAGCTGCAGATATTGATGGAGCTAATGTATTTCAAAAAATTAAGAGTATTACGATTCCAGCGATTACACCTACCATCATTATTATATTATTGCTGAATGTAGGAAGAATTATGCGTGGTGATTTCCAAATGTTTTATCAGATTGTTGGCAATAATGGACAGCTATTTAATACAACTGATGTTATTGACACATTTGTATTCAGATCTTTGGTTAACGGTGGTGATATTGGTATGACTGCCGCTGCTACATTCTATCAGTCAATTTTGTGTTTTTTAATTATTATGGGTGTCAACAAAATTGTTAAAATGGTGGATGATGATTATTCATTGTTCTAATAAGGCAATGGAAAAGAATCTGAATGAATATTTTAGGAGGGTGTTATGTCTACTAATAAAAATATTGCAAAGTTAAAAACAAGAAAAATAGAAGTGACTGTGAGTAGAGTTAGAAAGATAAAAGCTACAAAAACTACAATTATATTTAATATTATCGGGTATTTTCTTGTTACTATATTTGCAATCCTATGCCTAATTCCGTTTATCATGCTTATATCGGGTTCTTTTACTTCTGAGCATGCTATCGCTAATTATGGGTATGGGATTGTGCCTAAAGAATTTTCTCTGAGTGCATATAAACTGCTGCTTAAATATCCACAGGATATAATAAGAGCTTATGGTGTATCCATATTTATCACTGTAAGTGGAACAATACTTGGACTCTTTCTTATTACTATGACTGCTTTTGTAATTAGCAGAAGGGATTTTAAATATAGAAATAAACTATCTTTTTTCTTTTACTTTACTACATTATTTAATGGAGGACTTGTTGCCACTTATATTTTTATGATAAGGTATCTCCATCTTAAGGACAGTTATCTGGCATTAATTTTACCTCTCATGTTTAATGTATTTTATCTGCTTATCATGCGAAGCTTTATAAAATCTATACCAGAATCAATCATTGAGTCTGCAAAGATGGATGGAGCTGGATACTTTAAGATTTTTATGAAACTCATACTACCACTTTCAAAGGCTGGACTCGCCACAATCGGTCTTTTTATCGCTCTTGAATACTGGAATGATTGGTATAATGCGATGCTTTACATAACAGATTACAAGAAATTTCCACTACAATACCTGCTATATAATATGTTGTCTTCTACTGAAGCCATGTCCAGAATTTCTTCAGTAGCGAATGTCTCAGATGCAAATATGCCATCTCAGTCATTGAAGTTAGCCATGGCTGTAATAGCTACCGGTCCTATCATACTAGTGTATCCTTTTGTTCAAAAGTATTTTATAAAGGGAATCACAGTTGGAGCCGTAAAAGGATAATACCGATTATATCGGTTTATTAAATATTAAAATATTAAATAAGGGGTGAATTAGATGAAGAAACTATCAAAAGTAATCAGTTTGTATGTTGCTGTGATGCTTGTATCTTTAGTTGCTTTAACAGGCTGTGGAAGTTCAAAGGCAAAGAGTTCTACAGTAAAAGTCAGTGACACGTCTAAATCGGTTGAATTGTCGATGTACCTAATCGGAAGTCCGGCAAAGGATTATGATGCGGTACTTGCTGCATTCAATAAAAAGGCAAAAACAAATTTGAATGCAACGTTAAAGGTGACCTGGATCGGCTGGGGGGACTTCGGAACCAAGTATCCTTTGGTTCTGGCTTCAGGAGAACCAATTGACTTAATTTACACATCAAATTGGCTTAACTTCGCTCAACAGGCACAAAAGGGAGCTTTCATGCCATTAGAAGATATAGCACCAAAATATGCTCCAAAGAGCTTTGCCGCGGAGTCTAAGGATGCATTGAAACAAGCAACTGTTAACGGACATATATATGCACTTCCTCCAAGTTTTACTCAATACGCCACATGGGGAGCTGTAGTTAGGGGAGATCTGATGAAAAAATATGGAATAAGTCAGATTAAAACCTTTGACGACTATGGTAAATACCTTGATGCTGTTGTTAAGAACGATAAAACCTTCGATCCTTCGGGTATGTATGCTACTAATACTCCGATTGATACGTTATATTTTGATCAGCAGAATTTATTTGGTCTTTCACCGACTACAGGATATTACATAGATTATAAGGATCCTAATGCTAAGGTAGTCAATGTAGCAGATATGGCTGACATGCCTGAATTTTTGAATAAGATGAAGGGGTGGTCTGACAAGGGTTATTGGCCTAAATCCGTACTGTCAAACAAGGACTCCAATATGTTACAGGAAGGAAAAGCGGCTTCCGTAATGCGTGGGCTTGACGATTGGGTGTCATCGACTATAAAAAATCCAGAACAAGATTTACAATTTGCAAACATGATAACCAATTCATATCCCCTATCATATGTACAGGATGCTATGGCAATACCTGCTAGTGCCAAAAACCCTGAAAGGGCATTGATGTTATTGGAAAAAATCAGAAACGATGAAAGCTATTACGACCTTTTAACTTATGGGATCAAGGGCAAAGATTTCGAAATCACATCTGATAATAAAATTAAACCTTTGGACCTAGATGTATTTGCGCCAGAGGGCTATTGTTCATGGGGTTTTAAAGATGCAAAGTTCTATAAGCCACTTGTTGGTTCACCTGCAGATTTACAGCAGGTAAGGGACCAAATAAAAAGCACTGCAACGACAAACATTTATGAAAGCTTCACTATTAATATGGATCCAATAAAGAATGAATATGCGGCTATACAAAATGTAATTCAGCAATATTATGTCCCATTAGAATTAGGATATGTTGATCCTGTGAAAGGACTTGCTACATTGAAGCAAAACCTTAAAGCAGCAGGAGCAGACAAGGTACAGGCTGAATTGCAGAAACAGATTGATGAATTTAGGAAAAATAACAAGTAATAAATCTTCACAAATTGAGAAAGAGGCCGCGCTCTTGTAAAGTGTGTGGCCCCTTTTGTAATTATAAAATATAATTAAGATAGTTCAATTATTCAAGTGAAATATCGCCTAATGGCAGTAATACAAGGAGAAGAAAATTATGGAAAAGATTATTTATGCAATAGTTGGTGGAGGATGGAGATCAGAATTTTATTTAAAAGCGGCAAAGGCTTTACCCGAACGCTTTGAAGTATGTGGAATGGTTATAAGAGATGAAGTAAAGGGTAAAGTATTTGAAAACAAGTTGGGAGTTAAAACTTTCCGCAGTGTAGAGGAATTATTGGAATTCACAGCTCCCTCATTTGTAGTAGTATCTGTTGGATTGGATGCAGCACCTATTGTAACAAGGCAGCTTGTAGAAAAGAATATTCCAGTTTTAACAGAGACACCTCCTGCACCAGATGTAGAAGGATTAATTGAAATTAATAAACTTACTGGTTATGGTACTAAAATTCAAGTTGCAGAGCAGTATAATCTTCAACCACTACATGCTGCCAGACTTTCTATAGCGAAATCGGGTAAACTAGGAAATGTAAATCAGGTTAATATTTCAGTTTGCCATGGATATCATGCTATGAGTTTAATCAGAAGATTTATGGGAATAAAATATGAAAACGCAGTAATTTCAGCTCATACTTTTAAGTCTCATCTAATGAAAGGTCCAGATAGAAAGGGCGATCCAACAATAGAAGAAACAATGATATCAGATCAAGTAATAGCAATGATAGATTTTGGTGATAAATTAGGAATATATGATTTTGATGGGGAACAATATTTTTCATGGATAAGAGGTCTTAGATTAACGGTACGTGGAGATAAAGGTGAAATTATTGATAATAAAGTAAGGTATCTTAAAGACTTTCAAACACCTATTGAAATAGATTTGAAAAGGATGAATGCAGGAGAAAATGGAAATTTAGAAGGTTACTATCTTAAAGGAATAATTGCTGAAGGTGAATGGATCTATAGAAATCCACTAATATCTGGACGACTAAGTGATGAAGAGATTGCTGTTGCATCGTGTCTTTTGAGAATGGATGCTTATGTCAAAGGTGGTGCTGAATTTTATAGCCTTGCTGAAGCTTCACAGGATCGCTATTTATCACTAATGATTGAGAGAGCAGTTAAAAATAATGAAATAGTCAGAACAATAACGCAACCCTGGGCAAAATAATTGTTAAGCTCAAAATGTACTGGGAGGCAGTATTATCATGCGATGATTTTATACGAGAAGGAGTGATAGAATTGAGAAAAAAAATTATTTTAGATACCGATATTGGAAGCGACCTTGATGATTCTGTATGTCTTGCATACCTATTATCTCATCCTAACTGTGAACTTCTAGGTATTACTACTGTTAGTGGTGAACCGGTAAAAAGGGCGATGCTAGCAAGTGCCATATGTAAAGTTGCTAAAAAGAATATACCTATTTACCCGGGAGCTGAAAAACCACTTCTTGCTAAACAAAGACAACCATTTGCTACTCAAGCTAAAGCACTTGTAAACTGGGACCATGATAAGGAATTTCCGCAATGTCAGGCTATCTCATTTTTAAGAAATACTATACGTCAGCATCCTGGAGAAATAACTTTACTAGCTATAGGTCCTTTGACAAATATAGCCTTGCTTTTTACAATTGATTCTGAAATTCCAAAGCTTCTAAAAGAGCTTGTTCTAATGTGTGGAATATTTACAAACCAACTAGCGGGAGTTGGACCTGTTGAGTGGAATGCAATTTGCGATCCACATGCTACGGCTATCGTTTATAAGGCACCTGTTAAAATATTCCGCTCCATTGGGTTAGATGTTACCTGGCAGGTAACGATGGATAAAGATGAAATTATTAAGAATTTTAAGGCGGATGTACTCAAACCGGTTTTGAGTTTTGCTGGTGTTGGGTTTGAAAATAGAGATAAAATTACTTTTCATGATCCTCTAGCTGCTGCTGTTATATTTGAAGATAGCATATGCGAATTTGAAACTGGTAAGGTTGATGTAGAACTAACAAGCGATAGACTTCAAGGTTTAACATATTGGATACCTGACAATGTCAACGGAATCCACAAAGTTGCTCTAAAGGTAGATAAAGATAAATTTTTCAAACATTATTTTTCAGTTGTAAACAACATTGATGAGTTTAATGGATAATATTAAAGGTAATCAAAATAAAAGTAGTTTTTTTACGAATGCAAACTTAAATCAGGAATAGAGAAGGAGAGTTAAGTATGAATATTACATTGAGGGACAAATTCTACGGTTGTATCTGTGGTGCCCACATCGGATCTTCTATGGGTGCTATTGTTGAGGGGTGGCCATATATCAAGATAGAGGAAAAATTCGGTACACTTGATAAACTTGTTGCATATGAACACTATAACAACGGCTGGATGCGTGAAGCTGGTACCACTGAAGACGGAATTGATCGTCAAAAGCTGATGATCACTGCTATTATGGAAAAGGGTGACCGTGTTAATGCAGAGGACGTTCGCAAGATTTGGTGCCGCGATATAAGACCTGATGCTCCAGGAGGTATTTCAGAACCTTTTGAAGGAGAGCTCCTGGCTATGGCAAAGACTATAATTCCAGCCAGAGACCTCGGACGTTATTGTGACTACTCAGGTCTTAACAGTTTCGCACGTGCTTGTCATCCCATTGGGTTGATCAACGCTGGAAACATACAAGGAGCCATTTCCGACGTACTTGAGGTAGGTCAACTATATCAAGCCTCCAATAGCCGGGGATTAAAATGGGCATGTGTAACTGCGGTGGGCATTGCCGCTGCTACGCTTCCAGGCGCTACTGCTGACAGTGTTTTAAGCGCTATTTTCGACAACTTGGATGAACGCATTTCAGTTCCGGGACGGGACGACGGTTGGTATGCAGATTACGCGGGGGTAAACTTAGTTGACGAGATTAAGTCTGGGCTAAAACTGACTGCACATTGCAAGAATTTCCGCGAGATGCGTACTGCGTTCGACCCTGTGTACAACGGGGTTGGTATGCCATACAGTATGAGCTATGCAAACGAAGTGGTGACCAAGGGCGTATGCGTGTTCAAGATGGCTAATGGCGACCTCAAGAAGGCAATTATCACAGCTGTTAATCTTGGCAGGGATACTGACTGCATAGCAGCCGTGGCCGCGGGGTTGACAGGTGCATTAGGTGGGGCAACATCTCTACCGGACGAATGGATTACACAGGTGGATTATGCCACGTCGGTACATCGCTTCACCAACAACAAACGTACATTGCAAGAAAATGCAGATGGCCTTTACAACGCCTATAAAAACCGTTTACAAAAGATGAGAGGATTTGTTGAACATATGGACATAGAGTAATGTACTTTTCAATGGGAACATATTGATAAGTTGGCTCTCCAGTTTAAACGACATTTACGCCAGATACTTTTAATGGTTTATTTTGCAGCTACTTTAATTGACGATCCGTTAATTGATGCTATAAATTTTATGAAAGAGGCTTTTATCAAGAACAAATCACTTTCACAATACCAATCTGATGAGTTGCCAAGTCAATTTATACCTGATGGAATAACAAATTATATGTATAAACAAGACAACAAGGGTAAAAAGGTTTTAATAGTGGATCGCTATGAATTTTTAGTCTATCGTCTCTTAAGAAATGGGTTGGAGGCTGGGGATATTTTTTGCTTAGACAGTGCACGATTTCGAAGCTTTGAGGATGATCTGCTAGATGACCGTCAATGGCAGCAGAAAGAAAAGTTAATAGCTGAGGCTGGTTTAACCATTCTCAATAAACCTATACTCAATCATTTAGTGGAACTTGAGAATAAATTGGAAAATCGTATTATAGATGTCAATCAACGAATCGCATCACACTTCCGTATGTAAGCGACCCCGAATCTACCAATCATTCATTTTTTGGTGCATTGAAGCAGATTGATATTGGGAGCGTTTTGCATTACGTTAATCAGAATTGTCAATTCATTGACGCATTTGAACATGTTTTGGGACGTTATGCCAAACAGACCAAGGATGAGCAAGTTATTGTTGCGTGTCTGACTGCTTGGGGCACCAATATGGGACTAGGCAGGATGGGTGAAATTTCAGATGTTAGTTTTTTCTGCTCTCTGCTACATCTGATAGCTTTATTAGATTGGAAACTCTTAAAGAGGCAAATGATCGTGTAAGTAACGCTACTGCTAAGCTACAAATATTTCAACACTATGATATTGATGAAGTCATCCATTCAAGTAGTGATGGGCAGAAATTTGAAACTGATATTAACACCATTAATTCTCGCCACTCACCTAAATATTTTGGACTTAAAAAAGGAATTGTATCTTACACGTTGGTATCTAATCATATTCCAGTTAATGCTAAAATCATTGGTGCCAATGAGCATGAAAGCCATTATGTCTTCGATATTTTATATAACAACACAACCAATATCCAGACTGATATTCATTCTACTGATACACATGGAACCAATGAGGTTAATTTTGCTATTCTAAATTTTTTCGATTATCGTTTTGCACCTCGTTATAAAGACATTTACAATAAAGTAAGTAAATCTTTTTATGGATTTAATCATCCAAGCCACTACGGAGATTGTTGGCAAATTGCATCATTTATTATAATACCAGCATATTAATCTCTATGGTAGATATGAATTTAATAAAAACCCTGAGCCTATCGACATGCATGTAATTATTCAGGAACTGGCTCAGTTTCAGATATTACCTGACTAGTAATTTGCTTATTCCCCCTTTTCGGGGGGATGGGCAAAAATACCCAATTTACATTGTGTAATACAGGTAAGTTAAATCTGTTTGAACGCTAAATGTTATTTTTCACATATTCGAAGTCCTCTTTAAGGCAAAGAACTCGATCTTGAGGTACATTGTAGCTCCACTCACGTTCAATAATATATGCAATGCAGCCCTGAGCGTCTGCAGCTGCTTTTACGGCCTTCCAGTCAACAATACCTGTACCTGTTGGAACGTCTATTTTTGCATGCTCTTCCCACATTTTTTTTATTTCTTCCGGTATAATTGGATTGCCGTTTTCGTCGAGCTTAAACTTTGGCCATTGATCTTTATCACGTGCACTTCTCGGTTTATCAGGACCAAGAACCTTACTATTTTCCTTAACATGTACTGCAATAAAGCGTCCTGCGTATTTGTTAATGTAATCAACAGGGTTGACTCCTGCAGCAGATGCCCACCCGCAGTCAAGCTCAAAACTTACATACTCTGGGTCAGTGTTCTCAATGACATAGTCGAGAAGAGGCTTCCCCTCGTCTAAATAAAATTCGCTGGTATGGTTGTGATAGCCGATCTTTATGCCATACTTTGCAGCTTCTTTACCATTTTTGTTGAGTAGCTCGGCAAGTTCAATCGCCTCAGCTTTGCTAGCAAAAGGGTAACCAGGAACTATAATCATCTTTGCTCCTAGCTTTGACATATACGGTATGGTTTTAACAATAGTGTCCATGCCTACATGTGCTGAAATTGCCTCTAAATTTAATTTGTCAAGCAGCTTTTTCATATCATCTGAGCTGATATTGTCGTAACCTCCGGCAAACTCAACACCCGCATATCCGATTTCAGCTGCGGTTTGAAGCTTTTCTTCCATGGAGAGTTTAGATTCCATCCCATAGGAGTATAATTGAAGATAAATATTATCCATATATTTCCTCCTTAATTTGCTGAATACAGCTATTATCTAGAAATAAACAGGCTTGC
>Ga0209125_1000973_pt1 | contig 30808 bp, 26 predicted proteins | sample BarGraIncub1131A_FD_184503 | JGI IMG/M metagenome (GOLD analysis project Ga0209125, IMG submission 184503) | Arctic peat soil microbial communities from Barrow, Alaska - Barrow Graham LP Incubations 11-31A (SPAdes) (version 2) | ecosystem: Environmental > Terrestrial > Soil > Wetlands > Peat... | reverse complement strand
TGTGGTACCACCAGGAATCGAACCGGGGACACAAGGATTTTCAGTCCTTTGCTCTACCAACTGAGCTATGGTACCATCTCTTTAGCGGGCACAAAAGTACGATTCATTTTTGAAACTACCAAGCCTTGAGCCCAATATTTTCCGCCAAAACCGGTTTTTTCTATTGGAGAAACTAAATCGTTTTTCTATCTTTGCACCGCATTTAGCTCGGGATGTAGCACAGTTGGTAGCGCGCTACGTTCGGGACGTAGAGGTCGGAAGTTCGAGTCTTCTCATCCCGACAAAAGGAAACGGCTTGGTCAAAAAGATGACCAAGCCGTTTAGTATTTTTTAAACATTTTTACTTGTACAATTCAGCCAGTTTTGCTTTCAATTCCTCACCACGCAGATTTTTGGCAACGATAACACCATTTGGATCCACCAGTACGGTATGCGGAATACTTGAAACAGAAAAGACAGTCACTGCTTGGCTTTTCCAGCCTGCAAGATCGGACATGTGATGCCAAGGAATTTGGTTCTTTTCGATGGCTCCCTTCCAAGCAGCAGCATCTTCATCAAGGGATACCCCCACGATGTCAAAACCTTTCGGATGGAAGGTCTTGTAACAATACAGCACATTGGGCAGTTCACGCATGCAGGGTGCGCACCAGGATGCCCAGAAATCGATCAAAACATAGTTGCCTTTCCCTATAAACTCAGACAAGCTTACTTGAGCCCCTTCAGGCGTCATCATTTTCAATTCTGGACATTTACTGCCTTCCAGAACATTTTTTGACATGCCCAATTGAGCTTTGACCATCTGCAATGTACCATCTTTCAGGAATTCAGGTGTGGCTTTGGCCAAAATTGCTTCCAGGTCGCTGTTTTCGAGCGCGCTCAAAGCCGCTTGAAGAATGTGAACACCAAGCGGATTCCCCATATTATCCACAATCGTCTTTTTGGAAAGTTCACGGAAAGATTTCAAAAAAGTTGCGTATGCTGCATTGAAGGCATTTTTGGCCGTTTCATCCTGAGGATTTGCCTTTACGACTTCATTGAGTTTGACCAATTCGGCCGTCATGACGGTATATTCGTCTTCAAAAGATTGGTAGGCGTCATTGACGCCAGAGCCGGTTATCCGGATTTTGTCACCCTTTACGTTGCAATCGAGTTTGCCGCCAACATAGAAATCTTTGTAAATGGGTTGTGCATCACCGTTTTGGATCATCAAGACATACCAACCCGCGGTATCGACTTTCCCTTTCAGGCTGAATCCATTCTTTTCGACGACTGCAGAATCCAAAGCAATTAGACCAGTGACTTCATTGATGCCATAAAGGAGAACTTTCTTTCCATTCCATTTGGCGTCGTCCACGCTGCCTTTCAGATTGTACGCATTGGGGATTGCGCATGCGGTCAGAAAGAAGGTCAATAGAATGACCGTAATCAAATTTTTCATTGTTGTTTTGAGTTTGGTTATTTAAATACTCTTCGTAGAAAAACGAGCAAAGACACTGAGCGGCAATTTCTTCCCGGATCGATCCGGAACGACAAGTTCACCGTATTCAATAGCACTGGCTTGAGGGAAAAAAGATTTCAGCAAATTGCTGGCAATCACTGCCGAGAAGCCCATGGAATATAAATTTAGAATCAGAAAACCATGCTTAGGGTCAAGCAATTGGCTGCATGCTTCCATCAGCGGTGAGATGCTTTCTTCCAACACCCATTTTTCCCCGTCGGGGCCACGGCCATAAGCGGGAGGATCCAGAATGATCCCTTCGTAACATTTGCCACGTTTCACTTCTCTTTGAACAAATTTGAGGGCATCTTCCAGCATCCAGCGGATGCCTTCCAAGCCGGATGCTTCCATATTTTCGCGGGACCATGTCAACACCTGACGGACGGAATCCACATGGGTGACTTCAGCACCGGCAGCGCAGGCGGCCAAGGAGGCTCCGCCGGTATAGGCGAAAAGATTCAGCACACGGGGTTTTTCAACTTCCATCACTCGAACTTGATCAAAGATATAATCCCAGTTGGAGGCCTGCTCCGGAAACAAACCGACATGTTTGAAGGAGGTCATGCCCAGACGAAACTTCAGATGCATGTCCTTATAATCGTAGTTCATGAACCATTGGCCTGGCATGGTTGGTTTTTGCAGCCATTCTCCCCGTTCAAAATCTCCAGCATCCTTTCCTTTGGCGCGTTTAAACCAGGCTTGGGGCATTTTATCCCAGTCCTCTTCAGGCAAGTTCTTTTTCCAGACAGCCTGAGGTTCAGGCCGGCGGAGGCATTGTTTGCCAAAACGTTCGAGTTTTTCAAAACCACCGGAATCGATGAGTTCGTATTCGGTCCAGCCGGTCGGTTCAAGTTCAAGCATGAAAGGGAGTATTGGAGGTATGCGGAATCAGACAAACATAGCGTTTTTTTTGGGCACCTCAAAATCTTTTCGCACTTTTGAGTCCTCAATAAACCCTAGCCATGGAACAAATCACCAGTTTACAGAATCCCCGAGTAAAACAGATCGTGCAGCTTTCCAAAGCACGCGAACGGCGGGATCAAGGACTAGTTGTCGTGGAAGGTGCCAGGGAAATCGGGTTGGCGTTGGAAGCAGGTTATGAGCCCGAAGTCATTTATGTTTGCCCGGAGATTTATGCTAAAAGCGAATACCCCGAACTGCTGAATCAAATCGTTCCATCCAAAATTAAGGTCTTCACACAGGCAGTTTTTGAGAAAGTGGCTTATCGGGAAGGTTCAGACGGGCTCATTGCTCTTATAATACCGAAAGAACACCGCCTCGATCAACTTCAGTTGAAAGACAATCCCTTCATCATCGTTCTTGAGTCGGTTGAAAAACCCGGCAATTTGGGAGCTGTTCTTCGTACAGCCGATGCAGCCAAAGTAGACGCGGTCGTGATTTGCGACCCATTGACAGATTTGTACAATCCAAACGCTATTCGCTCCAGTGTGGGTTGTCTTTTTACTGTCCCAGTAGCCGTCTGTTCTTCAAAGGAATGTCTTGATTGGATGAAATCCTTGAAAATCCAGTCTTTTGCTGCTGAACTGCAAGCGTCCGAATGGTATCACGAATGCGATTTCAAAGGCCCATCGGCCATCCTAATGGGCACCGAAGCCGACGGTCTTACCGATTTCTGGTTGGAAAATGCCAATAAGCGGATTAAAATACCGATGCGTGGTGTGATTGATTCCCTGAACGTTTCTGTATCTACTGCCGTCCTTACTTATGAGGCTATGCGGCAGCGGGGCTTTTAACCCAAGCGAACGTGCTCTGCCCGAACAGGGTTTTTAATGAAAATGGTTGCGTTTTCTTCAAACTTCTGAACAGATTCCGTTGTCAGATAATGGATTCGTCCGCCTTTGCTGCAACGTGCTGCCAGTTCCTGGTGCCTTTCCAGGTAGGAAATAAGGCTCTGTGCCACATATTCGCCTTGCGAAACGATATGTACGCCTTTTGGAACGAAACGTTGGATAAGCGGCAGCAATAAGGGGTAATGCGTGCAGCCCAGAATCAACGTATCGATTTCAGGGTCGCTTTCAAACAAATGATCCAGATTTTTCTGCACAAAATACGCAGCGCCTTCGGATTCATGTTCCCCGTTTTCAACCAATGGGACCCACATGGGGCAAGCTTCACCGGTTATGACAATATCAGGGAAAAATTTGGTGATTTCGATGGGATAGGAACCCGATTGTATGGTTCCCGGTGTTCCGATCAAACCGACATGTCGAGTGTGCGTCAGAGAACCTAATACTTCGACGGTGGGTCTGAGGATGCCCAGTACTCTGCGATTGGGATCCAATGTAGGTAGATCCACCTGTTGAATGGTTCTCAAGGCTTTCGCAGAGGCGGTGTTGCAAGCCAAAATCACGAGTTGGCATCCTTGTTCGAATAAGAACCGCACTGCCTGACGTGTAAATTCATAAACCATGTCGAAGGAACGGTTCCCGTAAGGCGCACGCGCATTATCGCCCAGATAGAGGTAATCATACTCGGGAAGCTTTTTTTGAAACTCTTCGAGAATGGTCAAACCTCCGTAACCGGAATCAAAAACACCAATGGGGCCTGGCTGGATATTCATGGTTTTACGTTGGACTGAAAACAAAGAAAGGATGATTCAGCACCATCCTTTCTTTGAAATCAAAATTTCTTATTTCAGATTTAACTTGGCACGTACCAAATTGGTAACGTCCACGCATTTGTCGACAGACCAATACATGAGACCAGCATTGGCGGAAGTGTCAAAGATGTAAACGAAGCCCTGATCCTGACCAACTGTTTTAACTGCATTCATCAGCTTCGTATTGATAGGGATAATCAGGTCTTGTTGGGTCTTCTTGATTTCCGTTTGTGAATCGGTATAAAAAGATTGCAGACGTTGTTCCAAGTCCTGGATTTCAGTCATACGGCGAACTTTAATGGCTTCGGGAAGGCTATCCTTGACTGCAACGAAATCAGAACCTTTCTTCTGATATTCTTCCTGCATTTTCATTAGTTCGGTTTCGTAATTCTTAGAGATTTCGTCCAGTTTTTTGGTTGCAGCAACGGTTTCAGGCATGGCTTGAAAAATTTCGGCACGATTGAAGTAGCCGAACTTAAGATCCTGGGCAAAGGCTGTCAGAGGTAAAATCAAGGCTATCGCAATGAAGAGTTTTTTGGTCATTTGTTCTATATTTATTATTGAATTTTGTTGTTTTGGGCGCAAATATACCTATTAATATCCTAATTTTTGCAACACTTCGTCGCTGATATCCATTTTAGGAGATGCAAAAATAATATTTTCTCCGGAAGCGCGATCGAGAATGAGGGAGTATCCCTTTTCTTCGGATAAAGCCTTGATAGCGTTGTATATCTCATCCTGAATCGGGGTCAGTAAGCTTTGACGTTTCTTGTAAAGTTCGCCTTCGGAACCGAAGTAGGTTTTCTTGAGTTCAGCAGCGGCCTTTTCTTTGGTCAGGATCTCTGTTTCACGCTTGGCTTTGAGATCGTCGGAAAGATAAACCATTTCAGACTGGTATTTGGTGTAGAGATCCTTTGCTTCCTTGGTGAGTACATCCACTTCAGCCTGCCATTTCTTTGAAACCTGCCCTAGCTGATCGTTCGCCATTTCATAAGCCGGAATCTTTTTCAGGATATATTCCATATCAACCAGTGCGATTTTTTGGGCAAAACCGGTCATACTGGTCATCAAAAGTGCAACGAGAACGAACAATACTTTTTTCATAATCTTATATATTGAATGTCAATAAATCAAAAGTACGACAAAAAAATTAACTGTAAAATTATGTTAACAATATTTTTGTATCGTTTTTACATATTTTAAAATTCCTGACCGATAATGAAGTGGAACTGACCGCCACTGGCAGTTGTCTGTCCGGGAGCTTTATCAAACCCGTAGGCCCAGTCAATCCCCATCAACCCAACCATGGGCAGGAAGATGCGAACACCTAAACCAGCCGAACGTTTCAGGTCAAAGGGACTCCACATTTTCGGTTTGCTCCAACCGTTACCGGCTTCGACAAAACCAAGACCGTAAATAGTTGTAGAGGTTTCCATCATCAGCGGATAACGAAGTTCCAAGCCAAGGCGTTCATAAATATAATTGGTCCCTAAGGCGCCGTTTTCATAACCACGCAAAGCCATGGTTTCGTACGTATAGGTGCTGCTGTACCCAGTTGTTCCGTCACCACCGAGGTAGAACATGCCGAACGGAGAAAGTTTGTAGTCGTTGAAGGAACCCAGATACCCCAGGTCGAAGCGGGTCATAAGGACCAGCTTGCGGTTGGCGGAAAGTGGTGTGTAGGTTTTGCTTTTAAATTTGATCTTGTAATATTCAATCCACTTGTATAGCTTTTCATACTGCTTGTTATCGACCATCTGCTTGTAATCGGCCGTTGTGCTTTTGCCTAACAGTGAATAAGGCAAGGTCGATTGAGCGGATAGTGTGAAATTGGATCCGAAACGCGGATATAATGGACTGTCCGTGGTATTTCTGGATAAAGTCAGTGAAAGGCTCAAATCGTTGCTTTTGCCGTTACTGATCACGAAATAGTTCCAGTTCTGCAGACTGTAATGCTGATAAGACAACTCACCGTAAAGCTGGAAATAGTCGTCGGGCCAGGTCAGACGGCCTCCAAGTCCCATGGAAAGTCCCCACATTTTGAGGAATTTGTCGGGGTCAAGTTCGTACATGTAGGAGCTGTTTCCTCCGCCGTAGCTGTTGCCTCCATAACCGCCGCCGCCATAACTGCTGCCGCCATAGCCTCCGTAATTGTAGTTGTTGTACATGTTGCTATAGTTACTGTAATAACGGGAGCTCACATCGCTCTGGTGGGAATAATACCCGGAGAACGAGAACGAATTCGGGCGCTTGCCACCAAGCCAAGGCTCTAGGAAGGAGAAGCTATAGGAACTGTAATAATTCCCGTTGGAACGGCCAGTGATGGAAAACGTTTCTCCGTCCCCTTGCGGAAGGATTTTATAGGTCCCCAGGTTGAGCAGGTTCCGTAGGGAGAAGTTGGTGAATTTCAGGCTGACAGATCCGACAATACCGGTGGAACCCCACCCGGCAGAGAATTCAATCTGGTCATTGTTCTTAGGGGTCAGATTCATATTGATGTCCACAGTACCGGCAGCTTCGTCTGGCTGGACATCCATTCCTTGGCCCAACTTTTCGGGATCAAAATGGCCCATTTGTTGGAGTTCACGGACAGAACGTTTTAATGCCAACATACTAAAAAGCATACCAGGTTTGACACGAAGTTCACGACGGACAACATTCTCATACAACCGATCGTTTCCTGAGAGGTTTACCCGGTTAATAGTAGCAGGGCTACCTTCACGAATTCTCATTTCCAAATCTATAGAATCTCCATCGACACTAACTTCGACAGGATCAACCTGAAAGAAAAGATAGCCGTTATCCTGGTACAAATTGGAGACTGCATCCTCATTCTCAGAGCTTTTCAATCGTTCTTCGAGACGCTTTTGATTATAGATATCTCCGCGTTGTATTTGAAGTGTACGATTCAGTTGAGCAGACGGATAGATGGTGTTTCCAACCCAATCAATTTTCCTGAAGAAATATTGTTTGCCTTCACTAATCTTAATGTAGACATTCACGGACTTTTCATCGAAACGGTAAACAGTGTCTTCCAGGATGATGGCATCACGATAACCATATTCATTGTATTTCTGAATAAGCAACGCCTTATCTTTTTCGTATTCGGATTCCACGAATTTCTTACTGCTGAAAATGTTTTCAATCTTGCCTTTCTGCTTGGTTTTCTTCATGGCACGGGCAGCTTTGGAATCGGTAAATGCTACGTTTCCGTCAAAAATGATCTGGTTGATCTTGATTTTGTCCTTCCGATCGATATTGATTTCGACAATGACCTTGCTCTTATCGGCAGGATCTTCCTTTTGAAGGATGTCCACTTCGGCATTCTTAAAGCCCTTTTCATCGTAGTGCCTTTTAATCAGCACTTTGGCCTTATCTGCAATGTTTGGTGTGATCTGATTTCCAACGGTCAGGCCGATGCTTTTTTCCAGATCATCCTTGTCGGATTTCTTGATACCACTGTATTTTATGGCTGAAATCTGCGGACGGGGTTTCAACTGGATTTCAAGCCAGATCTGACTGCCCTGGATCTTGGTTGCCAAAATCTTTACATCCGAAAACAATCCGTGCTTCCAATAGCGTTTCAGGGCTTCGGTGATTTCATCTCCAGGCACCTTGATGACCTGACCAACACTCAGGTTGGATAAACCAATAAGCACATAGTCCTCATAATTTTCCATTCCGGTGACTGCAATGTCTGCAATCTTATATTCCCTGGGCGTGGCATAAAATATTTCGGGAAGCTTGTCTTCGGTCGTAGCAGCTTCTGCCTTTTGCAGAAAAAGGGTCAACGCGCACAAGGCAAAGAAGGAAGCAACGGTTTTTCTAAACATCATATAATCTCGGGATTGTCTATTTTTTGACTTGTTCACTCGTCTGTCCATAACGCCTTTCGCGGTTCTGAAAACAATAAATTGCTTCCCATAATTCTTCTTTACGAAAAATGGGCCAGGGAATTTCGGAGAAGTAAAGCTCCGAATAGGAAAGCTGCCACATGAGGAAATTGCTGATACGCAACTCGCCACCGGTGCGAATGAGCAAATCCGGTTCGGGGTAATTTTTGGTAGTGAGATAACTGTTGAACAGATCCACATCAATATCGTTTTCGGCGTATTTACCAGCTTTCACATCGTGTGAAATGGCTTTGATTGCTTCTATGATTTCCCAACGGGAGGAATAGCTCATGGCCAGGATCAGTGTCAACGCTTGTCCTCCTGCTGTTTCGCGGATGCATTTTGCAGCGCGTTCCTGCAATTTCTCAGGAAGACGGTCCATTTCGCCAATAATCTGTAGACGGACACCGAATTTGATCAAATCGGGTGTCTCATGCTCAATGGACTGCATCATCAGATCCATCAGGCCAATGACCTCAGACTCTGGACGGTTCCAGTTCTCGGTAGAAAAAGTATAAAGGGTCAGGTAGGAAATGCCGCATTCACGGGCAGCTTCCACAACCTGACGCACGGAGGCAACGCCTTCCATGTGGCCATAGGCTCGTTCTCGGCCAATGCTTTTAGCCCAACGCCCATTTCCGTCCATGATGATGGCGACGTGCTTGGGAACCCTTGTTTTGTCTATTTTCTCGAGATAGGACATAATCATTTGTAACAATCGGGACCTGTTCCATACAGGTCGAGCGTGACATAAAGCATCAAGACTGAATACCAGTCCTTGTTTTTATTCCATGTTCCGGTTCCCGCCCAATTGTTGTTGAGCTGAAATGCGGTTGTTGGGGCGGCGTAATCCAGATCGTCGGCAAGCGTCTTTCGAAAAGACCATTCGCAACCTATATTCAGCCGTGGCATCACTTTAGCTTTGATGCCGACCCCAAAAGGGATGTTCGCACAAAGCCGAGTCTTATCCGACTGATAGCCTGTAAAACCCAAACCGGCAGAAATATAGGGGCAGACACTGCTGGCTCCTGGTTTGTATCCCGGGACACCATATTGGTAAAACCCTAGTTCAAACTGAATTCCGGCATCCACAAAACGGCGGTTGAACTGAAGTTCTTCCCCGTTGGGGTATGCGTTGGCATCACCTAGGGTCGAGCCGGAAATTCCACCAGACATCAAATTGGCTTTCAAAGCCATACTACCATTTAGGTTGTACCGACCGAGCAAACCAAACGTAGCCTGTTCATTCATCAAAGGGTTCGTGGAATTGGCATCCCCCATGTAGGAGGAACCACCACCCAGCAACCCCAGCTCCATGCGATAAGCCTGACCTTTCATGCCCGCTGGCAGAAAAAGGAAAACCGATATCAGAATTGCCTGTATAAGTCGTTTCATGCGTACATTGTCTTTATCAGGAATAAACGCTAAAAAACAACTTTAAGTATTTTTTACCTGCATCCTGTTATCGGCGGATAAAAATCATTTTATTCAAGTAGCCTTTCCAAATGGTGGATGAAGCTCCATCTGTACGGGTTCCGCCAAGAATCCAAATAAACTCCCTGTCTTTATTGTTAACCAAATCGGGTACATGCTGCACATAAACTTCAGCCCCGGCCAATCCACTGTCCATTTTAAAGAAAGCCCAGTTTTCATCCGCATTCTTCCAGGTTTTACCATGATCCGGAGAAACATGCAAGTCTTTGTATAAATTTCCGGAATCATCCTGGCCGCCGAAACTGACCAGATAACCGTCGTATCGGAAAAGGGATGCATTCTTTCTTTTAGGCAAGGTGTTAAAAGATACACTTCCGTCATTGACTGAAATCCAGTTTCTTCCATCTTCCGTAGACCAAACACTGGCTGTTGGCAGTCCAGAGGCATTGATGCCACCGGCTAAGGTATAAAACTGAACGTTCGTGACAGTCGCGCTTTTGATCAACGAATAATCCGTGAACGGGAAACTGGCAGGAACTTTAGAGCCGATGGTCCAGTTGATTCCATCCGTACTTCTGCCAAAGCAAGTATCGCCTGTTGCAGTGATCAGCATTCCGATCAAAGCCGATGGTTCCGGATCGTTAATGTATTTCTTATTAATTTCTCCGTATAAAGTCAGTACCATAGCGGCTCCCCCAGAAGTCACCGGGCTTATTACAGACCAAGAAAGACCATCATCCGAACTGTAGGAAAGATGGTTTTTTGAAGTGATGTAAAATTTAGAGCCAAACGTGCAAATGGAGGACAGGTTCATTTCACCTGGGAGACCCGATACCATTTGTGAGGTCCAGGATTTACAGCTATCGGCAGAACGGTACAGAACAAGCCCACCGCCAATGGCAGGAGCATAATTGAGCAAGGTTCCGTTCTTTTCAATGATTTTATTGGCAGAGGTAGTGCCTGGCAAAACAGAGGACACCTTTTCAAAACTCATGGAATCCGGATCTACCTGATGCACATTGATTTTAATGGCATACGACTTGGTGTAAAGCCCGTCGTAAGAGGTATTCTTTATAACTACAGGTTTGGTAAAATCGATGGAGTCTCCATCTTCCCACAAAGAATCATTAATATAGATGTTCCCGTTGGTAGATTGGAACGTCACTTTTGGATACAAGGAATTGACTACTCTCCCGTAAGGCAGTGAATCAAGGTTCTGAATGAAGCCGGTGATGGTGTCATCAGCAACACCGTAGTATTGATCGATGTTGAAAACAAAATTCTGAATGCCAGGGCAAGTGTCGTGTGCGTCGAAACTAAACTTATTAATGTTGGCAGAATAGAAATTTCGTTCCTCGAAACTATCCCAACAAGAGACAAACAAAACTGAAATCAGCAGAGAAAGGACATATGAATAGTTCCTTTTGATGGTCATATTGGTTTTTTTACATGTACTGAAACGGTTCTTGAACAGTCCTTTTATTAAATCCGTTTCCATAATCCGCAAAAGTACTAAGAATTTTATCTTTTGTGGGTTTGGGTCTGAAGTTTTATGAAAAATTAGAGATGTTTGATTTAACGGGCATGCTCATACATGCGAATCTCACGATAAGCGGAGCCGGCATCGTATTTTTTATTGCTTCCGAACGTTGTCATAATGTTCTCTATATTGGGTGCACTGACACCGGTTCCGGCTAGTTGGGTGGAGGTTTCAACCTGAATTTCGTCCCAAAGATCGGCTTGAAAAAATGTCTCATGTAAGAATGCTCCTCCTTCCACCAAAAGGCATTGGATCTTAAGGCGATACAACGTTGTCATCATCTGAAACAATATATTTTGGTCAAAATCGAGCAAAATCCAAGTGTTTTTTCCTTCCTGTCCTGATTTTACGCCTGAAAAAACAATCGTTTCGACGTGCCCGTCCAACAATTGAGCTGTATCAGGCAAGACTCCGAATCGGTCAATAACCAAGCGCAATGGATTTTTACCAGACCAGGAACGGACATTCAAACCTGGGTTGTCCAGCAAAGCCGTATTGGTTCCGACCAAAATGGCATCGCATTCCGAACGCAGCTTATGGGTGACCAGTTGTGTAAACGGTGTCGATATTTTTAAAGATAACTGCTTATCTTCCAAGGTACGGATAGTGTCTATAAAACCATCTGCTGTTTGGGCCCATTTAAGGATGACCCGCGGACGGCCTGTATTCAGGTAATGGAAATAAGACTGGTTCAGTTTTCGGCAAGCTTCCTCTTCCACACCCACAATGACCTCGATTCCGGCCTCCCTTAGCTTAGCCACACCACGTCCGGCTACTAATGGAAACGGGTCCAAGGTTCCAATGACTACGCGAGGAATGCCCTTTTGAATAATCAATTCCACACATGGTGGCGTCTTTCCATAATGGGAACAGGGTTCCAGACTAACATACATTGTTGATTCACAGAGCAATTCGCATTCTTTCACAGAACGGACCGCATTGGGTTCGGCATGTGGTTCTCCGGCTTTCCGATGCCAGCCTTCACCGATAATACGACCTTTATGAACAATGACAGCACCGACCATTGGATTGGGCGAACAGGTTTGCCTCCCGTTGGCTGCGAGTTGCAGGCAACGCCTCAGGTAGAAACTTTCATCAACTTTCTGCATCTCTTTTTTTTTTAGAAAAAAAGCGGTAGCTTTGTAAATAAATTGTTAAACATGCAGCGCTATCTGGCCTATCTTCATCAAAAACTGGACCCCCTTTACCCATCGGTGGAAGTCGGTTCTTTTTCGCGGCATTTGCTGCGTAAACTGGCCAATATGAGCACTGTGCAGATTTACAGCTACAAAGATAGGAATTTTCCCGAGCATACCTTGGAGAAACTCATTTCCGCCATCGACAGGCTTGCACGCAAGGAACCCATCCAATACATTCTGGGAGAAACGGAATTTTACGGTCTGACTTTTCATGTCCGACCAGGCGTCTTGATTCCCAGACCCGAAACGGAAGAATTGGTCGAAGTAATTTCTTGGGATATTCAAAACAAAAAAAACAACATCCAGATACTTGACATCGGTACCGGAAGCGGCTGCATCGCCATTTCACTTGCTAAAGCTTTACCTTTTGCTACGGTTTCTGCCTGGGATATTTCCCCGGAGGCCTTGGTCGTTGCTACTGAAAATGCAGGGATCAATAACGTTAAGGTCCATTTTGAAATCACTGACATTCTGAATTTTACTCCGGACATCCATCAAAAAGGGTCCCTGGACGTCCTGGTCAGTAACCCCCCTTATGTACGTTTCAGCGATGCCTCTGAAATGGATGCCAACGTGTTGGAACACGAACCGCATGTCGCACTTTTTGTTGAAAACGCAGACCCTTTGCTTTTTTACCGGGTAATCTCCGGGCTGGCCATCGAAATGCTGAAACCGGGTGGTTCCCTCTATTTTGAAATCAACAGCTATTTGGGAAAAGAAACGCTTGAATTGGTTAAAACCTATCCCTTTAGAGAAGTCCTATTGATTCAGGACATTTCCGGAAAAGACCGTATCATCCGAGCCAACCTTTAATATGAGCAATTATTCCGAAGCCCTTGCCTCTGCAGCCGGCTATTGTTCCCTGGCTGAACACTGTATTTCTGAAGTTGTTGAAAAACTAAAGAGGTTTGAACTCACGCCCGAAGACCAAGCAAAACTGTTGCGGCACTTGCAAGACAAAGGTTACCTCAATGAAAGCCGCTATGTCAAGGCGTTTGTGAAGGATAAATTCCGTTTCAGCAAATGGGGTCGAATTAAAATTCGTTATGCTTTGCGTCAAAAGGGAATTTCCGCAACGCTGGCAGAGGAAGGCCTTTCCGAAATTCAGGAAGAAGACTACCAAGAAATGCTCGCCGATTTGCTTCGTCAAAAAAAACGTTCGGTCAAAGCCAATTCTCCTTATGAACTTAGGGGGAAACTCCTTCGGTTTGCTGCCGGCAGAGGATTCGAACTGGATCAGGCTGGTGCCTGCCTTCGAAAAATGGGGCTCGACGATGAAGAATGACCGCCCTTCTTCCGTAACCAAAACAATCAAAGAAATCTTCGCCGGTTTGGCAGATATGGCCTGGCCGAATCTTTGTCTGCTTTGCGAACGCCCTTTAATGAGCGGTGAGCAACACGTATGCTTAAACTGCATGTACGAATTACCCACCATATTAGAGGCTTCCTTCCGTGAAAACAAGACGGCAGACAGGTTTCTGGGCAAGATCGAGTTTGAACGCGCCGCCTCCGGTTTCCGATACACCAAGGATTCCAGCATCCAAAAAGCGCTGGAACTTTTGAAATACAAGGGGGAAAAGGAAATTGGAAGTTGTCTTTCAAGGGTTTCAGCCCTGCGTCTTTCCGAACAAGGCTTTTTCAAGGACGTCGATGTGCTTATTCCGGTTCCGCTGCACAAAAAGAAGCAGAAAAAACGTGGTTACAATCAGAGCGAATGGATTGCTAAAGGCATCAGCGAAGTCACGGACATTCCAGTTAACACCGAAATTCTCGGAAGAACGGTGCACAATGCCTCTCAAACCACAAAGAATTTGTGGCACCGTTGGGAAAATGCACAAGGATTATTTGAACTGAAAAGCACCGTAGGATGCAGCGGAATGCACCTGTTGCTGGTAGACGATGTTCTGACAAGTGGTTCGACATTGGAGGCCTGCGGACAGGCTCTTCTGCAAATACCAGACGCTCGGATATCTTTTTTCGCCCTGGCATTGGCTTAAAACATTGTGCAAAAAACGATTGCATTTGGTGATTTCATAGAATCCTCGTATTTTTAGATTTCATTACCATTTTCAATCTAATCCAAAACACCATGAAGAGGAACACGATCTTGGCCTTATTCGTTCTGTGCTGCACCTGCCTTCATGCACAGGAGTCCGCCAAAAAGGGGCTCAATTTAGGCGTTCTGCCTGCGGTTTCCTACAATTCGGACGAAGGCTTCCAATACGGAGCCATTCTTAATTTATTCAACTACGGAGATGGTACGCGCTATCCCAAGTATGACCAATCTTATTATCTCGAGCTCTCCAAATTTACGAAGGGCAGCACTGTGATGCGCTTCTACTTTGACTCAGAACAATTACTGAAAGGCGTTCGCACTTTCGTGGACCTGAGTTACATCACCGAAGATATGCTGGACTTTTTCGGATTCAACGGCTACCAAAGCAACTACTCAACATTCGTGGAGAGTTCTAATAGGGCCTTTTACAAGATGTCTCAGCAACAACTTCGTCTACTGGCCGATTTCAGAGGGTCTCTGCCTATTGAGCACCTCTATTGGGAAGCAAGTTATAATTTAGTCAACTATAAAAATGCATCCGTCGATTATGACAAACTAAACGCAACAAGTGACCTTCCATACATTACAACAAGCCTTTATGATAAATACGTCGGATGGAACATCCTAAGCGCTAAAGAAGCAGACGGAGGTCTAGTCAGCGCATTCAAGGTCGGACTTTTATACGATACCCGCAACGCTTTGAACAATCCGGACAAAGGGTTCAGCTCCGAAGCACTGATTGAAGTTGCTCCCGGTTTTATGAATGAAAGCCCTTATGCACGTTATTCAGTGATGCATAAGCACTATCAAAGCATTATCAAAGATCGGCTGAATTTGGCTGTCCGCCTAGGTGTTCAAGGAAAAATCGGCAAGAACGCCATTCCATTTTACCGTCGAACAGTTTTCATGACTCCTTTTGCCACCCGAACCAGCCCGACCGCCTTGGGCGGAGCCAACAGTTTGCGAGGAATCATGCGTAACAGAGTCGTGGGTGAAACCTTTGCATTGGGCAACTTCGAACTCCGTTGGAAAGTCCTGAACTTCACATTCATCAACCAAAACTTTTACCTGGGTGTGAATGGATTCTTTGACACCGGCTACATCCTTGATCCCATAAATTGGGATTTGTCTAATCTGACTCCTACAGAGAAAACTGATTATTTCAACCTGGATACAAAAGACAGTTTTCATTCTTCCCTTGGCGGAGGACTTAAAGTGGCGATGAACCAAAACTTCATCATATCCTTCGAAATGGGCAAACCATTGAACGAAAGTGACGGCTCCAAGGCAGGAACATATATCAACCTGAATTACCTCTTTTGACGAATAATCATTCGAAAATTACCGTTTTTTACGACCCATCTTTCTGATGGATTGATTACTTTTGCAAAAAATACCAAGCAATTCCAACTCCAATCCTATTCTTATTACCAAGATGAAAAAACTAGATCGCATCGTTGCTGCCAAATTATTGAAAATCAAAGCTGTCAAACTTCAGCCCTCCAACCCTTTCACCTGGGCTTCCGGCTGGAAATCCCCTATATATTGTGACAACCGTAAGACATTGTCCTACCCTGACCTTCGCAACTTCATCAAAATCGAACTGGCTCGCATTATCCGCGAGAAATACGACAGAGTGGATGCCATTGCCGGAGTCGCTACTGGAGCCATCGCCCAAGGAGCCATGGTTGCCGAAGAGCTTGGTTTGCCTTTCGTCTATGTGCGCTCCTCACCCAAAGACCACGGTTTGGAAAATCTGATCGAAGGTGACTTGAAACCAAAAATGAAAGTCGTTGTCATCGAAGACCTCATTTCAACCGGTGGCAGCAGTTTGAAAGCGGTGGAAGCCATCCGCAGAGACGGTAGTGATGTCATCGGCATGCTGGCCATTTTCACGTATGGTTTTCCGGAAGCTGATGAAGCATTCCGCAAAGCCAAAGTAGAACTGACTACACTGAGCAATTACGACGCCGTTCTTGAAACGGCCTTGGCCACCAACTACATCCACGAATCTGAATTGCAGACCTTGCAGGAATGGCGCCTATCGCCTTCCACCTGGCAACCCAAATAAATCCTGATATGACAGAATACACCAGCGACATTCAGCAAATTCCCTTTTCGGCTGAACGCGTTTTCTCAAAGCTTTCCGATCTGAACAACCTAGAAAGTGTAAAACCTTTGATTGAAGGTAAAGTCAAGGATTTTACTTTTGACGCCGATTCCTGTCAATTCAAGGTGGATCCGGTCGGCACGGTCAGAATTCGCATTATGGAGCGTGAACCGTTCAAGAATATCAAATTGGAATCCGTCAAATCACCGATTGAATTTCTTGGTTGGATTCAACTGCAGGAAATAGCTCCTGAAGATACCAGACTGAAACTGACCTTCAGGGCTGATATTCCATTTTTCCTGAAAGCCATGATTTCAAACAAATTGGAAGAAGGCATCAACAACATGGCTGAAATGCTCGCCAAACTTCCTTACTAAGCTATCCATTTTAATCGTTCTCCAGCATGAAACTATGGGAAAAAAGTACCACCGTTGATAAAGCCATCGAACGGTTTACTGTCGGAAAAGATCCCGAAATGGATATGTATCTGGCCAAATACGATGTTTTGGGCTCTATGGCCCACATCACGATGCTCGAAAGCATTGGCTTGATTGGTGCGGAGGAGTTGCCCTTGTTGCTGAACGAACTTAAACGTATTTATAAGGATATTGAAGAGGATCGGTTTGAAATCGAACCGGGCATTGAAGATGTTCATTCTCAGGTCGAACTCCTTCTCACACGCGCCCTTGGCGATGTCGGCAAAAAAATTCACAGTGGCCGTTCCAGGAACGATCAGATTTTGCTGGATTTGAAATTGTTCACACGGGCTGCCATCAAGGAAACCTTTGATGCCGTGCAGGAACTGTTCGACGTTTTGATTTCGCAAAGCAATCGCTATAAAAACATTCTGATGCCCGGTTATACGCATTTGCAGGTAGCCATGCCATCCTCCTTCGGACTGTGGTTTGGCGCTTATGCTGAATCGTTGACGGACGACCTGCAAGTTCTTTTATCCGCATACAAGGTTTGCAATCGGAACCCTTTGGGTTCTGCGGCCGGTTACGGCTCTTCATTCCCTTTGAACCGTCAGATGACCACAGATTTGCTAGGCTTTGACGGATTGAACTACAATGTCGTTTATGCTCAGATGGGGCGTGGCAAAATGGAACGGACCGTGGCTTTTGCGTTGGCTTCGATTGCCGGCACCGTATCCAAATTGGCGTTCGACGCCTGTCTGTTTACCAGCCAGAACTTTGGATTCATCAAACTTCCGGCTGAATTCACCACTGGATCGAGCATCATGCCACACAAAAAAAATCCGGATGTCTTCGAATTGACCCGTGCCAAATGCAATAAAATCCAGAATCTGCCGCAGCAGATTTCAGCCATCACAAACAATCTGCCATCAGGCTATTTCAGGGATTTGCAGATCATCAAGGAAGTGTTCCTTCCTAGTTTTGGAGAACTGCTCGACTGCCTTCGGATGACCACTACCATACTGGCCAACATTGAAGTCAACGAACATATTCTGGACGATACTAAATACCTCTACTTGTTCAGTGTGGAAGAAGTGAACCGCCGTACGACCAATGGACTGCCTTTCAGAGACGCTTACAAGCAAGTCGGTCTGGAGATTGAAGCCAATCGGTTCAATCCTGTCATGGCGGTAAACCACACACATGAAGGAAGTATCGGCAACCTTTGTAACGATAAAATTGTGGATCACCTTAGGGATATCGCCAGCCAGTTCCATTTTGAGCAGGCAGAGCAAGCAGAAAAACGACTGTTGGGAGAGTGACCGCTAAATTTAATAAAAAAGGAGGGGGAAGCAGACAAGCCTGCTTCCCCCTTTTTTTGCATACTTAACTACATAAATGATGTGTTTGCCTTCAACATATCCATGTATTTCTTCGCAGGTTAAGTTTGCATCAATTGTTATTATTCCTTTTTAGCTGAAGAGATCTTTTCACAAAGACCATCGAACGTTCAGCACTTCATTTTTACAGGTCAAAGATACGTACTCCATTTCACTGAAATAACACAAAATCGCTCTTTATCACTTCTTTTCAGGTTAATGGATTGTGCCTTTTTTGTCAGTTTTAATTTTTATCATTAACATTGCAAACCGTTTATACTACTACTTATGAGACACTTGCTCCTTGTCGAAGACGACCCGTTTATTAGAAATGTCACCAATGAACATCTTATCAGTCTTGGTTATGAAGTAAAAATGGCCATTAACCTTCAAATGGCAAGGGAGTTGTTTCAAAAAAATATATTTGACTTGATTCTCCTGGATTTGACATTGCCCGACGGGGATGGTTTTGATTGGGCAAGGGAACTTACCCACACTCCTTCCAGGCCACCAATTATATTTCTGACTTCTCATACGGATATCTCCGATGTGAAAAAAGGTTTTGAACTAGGAGGAGCTGATTACATGAAAAAGCCCATCGATATGGAGGAACTGACACTTCGAATCAAACGAACATTGAGTGATTTTAATACCGGGTCCGGACTAGAACGGCAGATTGGGGAATATCTGTATAACCCTACTTCTCATTTATTGACTTATAAAGGAACAAGTACGCATTTAGGTCAATTACAAGGTGCTGTTTTGAATGATCTGAGTGCTTGTATAGGTGAAGTCGTTTCAAAAAACGAAATTCTCAAAAAGTATTGGGGAGAAGCAAACTATTTCACTTCCCGCAATTTGGATAGTGTGATTGTAAAACTACGTACACAGTTCAAACAGGATAATAGGATCTTTTTTGTGGCTCTTAAAGGAAAAGGCTACCAATTGTTGATTCACGACATACCACTCAATTAAACCATAAACTATTATAAAGAAACGAGGTTGCATCTTTTGGACGCAACCTCGTTTTTCATAAGGATATTCTTTATTTTATACCATCGTCGTAATCGTCGTTCGTAATCTTCAGCTGACGTTTCTGCACTTCATAAGCAATAGGAGTTGCAATGTACAAAGTGGAGTAAACACCGGTAATTGTACCAACTAACATCGCAAAGGCGAAACCACGGATGGTGTCACCACCGAAGAGGAACAAGATCAACAAGGTCATGAATACGGTCAATGACGTACTATATGTACGCAACAGGGTCTGATTCAATGCTTCGTTCAATACACGCTTTTTGTTCCGCTTCGGATACAAGGCGAGGTTTTCACGCACACGGTCAAAGATTACCACCGTATCATTGACAGAGTATCCGATGATGGTCAGGATGGCCGCTATGAAGTTCTGGTCCAATTCTAGAGAGAAAGGCACGAAGCTGTAGAACAAGGAGTAACAACCGATAATCAGCAGTACGTCATGGAAAAGTGCGGCAACAGTACCCAGGCTGAATGCCCAATTCTTGAACCGGATCAAAATATAGATCCCCATTACAATAATGGCAAGGAAGACTGCCCAGTACGCTGATGTTTTCACGTCATCAGCAACGGTTGGTCCTACTTTTTGAGAATTGACAATATGCTGGCCAACAAACTCTGAACGAGTTACATCAGTTTTCAAATACGGCTTCAAACCCTGAAACAACATGGATTCAATCTCGTTGTCAATGGTTTGGCTTTCGTCAGCTATCTTGTAGTTGGTCGTAATACGAACCTGTTTATCATTACCAATGGTGATGACAGAAACGGAAGCATCCTTGAAAACAGCTTGCAATGAATTGCCGATATCACCCGTTTTGACAGGTTGGTCAAAACGAATAATATAGTTGCGACCACCGGAGAAGTCTACACCCTGTCTTGTGCCATGGAATACAAGAGAAAGAACACAAGTCCCTAAAACTACACCTGAAATAATGTATCCCCATTTGCGGTTGCCAATGAAATCCACTTTCGGCGCGCGGAGCAGGTTCTTGGTCAAATTCGTCGTGAAGTCTTCATTTTTCAGTTTATCCTTAGCAAGAAGCGCTTCGTAAATAAGGTGTGTAACAAAGACACCGCAGAATACGGAAGTGATCAGACCAATGATGAGGGTCGTGGCAAAACCACGAATAGGGCCTGAACCGAAGTAAAACAGAATGACACCGGTGAGCAGGGTCGTAATGTTACCGTCCATGATGGCCGAAAGGGCATTCTTGTAACCATCTGAGACAGCCTTTTTAATGGTTTTCCCCGCATGAAGCTCTTCCTTGATACGCTCATAGATAAGCACATTGGCGTCTACTGCCATCCCTAAAGTGAGCACCATCCCCGCGATACCCGGAAGGGTGAGGACAGCCTGGAACGAAGCCAAGATACCCATCATGAAGAAGGCATTGATCAACAAGCTGGCATCTACGATGAGACCCGGGATGAGACCATAGTTGATCTGCATATAGAGCAGGATCAAGACAAAGGCAACTAAGAAGGAAATAAATCCAGAGTTGATGGCTTCCTTGCCCAAAGATGGCCCAACAACGTCTTCCTGTACAATGTGTGCAGGTGCCGGCATTTTACCAGATTTGAGCACGTTGGCCAAGTCCTTTGCCTCAGCGGCAGATTCAAGACCGGTGATTTCAGAGCTTCCACCAGTAATTTCACCCTGAACACGGGGGAAAGAATAGGCATATCCATCCAATACGATGGCAATGCATTTACCAATATTATCTTTGGTCAGTCGGGCCCAAGCTTTCGAGCCTTCTGCATTCATGGTCATGTTTACCTTGGCTGAACCAGTCGTTTGGGTAAAGTCGTCGGATGCGTCCGTAATGACATCACCTCCCAAGGCAGGTTTGCCTTCACGGTTGGTCACCTTCAGGGCAATAAGCTGATAAAGCGAGGACTTTTTATCGACAGAGTTAACACTCCATACAAATTTGAGGTCGCGGGGCAGAAGCTCCCTGACTTTCGGATTGTTCAGGTATTTGTTTACCGTTGCGGTATCGCGACCCAATGCATAGCCTACTAAAGGACCTGAGCCAACACCTTTATCGCTTTGGTTGATCTGCAGTACGGCAAACAACGGATATTCTGCTTTCCATTCTTCAGCGGTCTTTTCTTTGGCAGTCGTATCGGTTTTACCCAACTTGGCCAGCAAATCGTTGCCTTTGATCAGACTTTTGGTCGTATCCTTTACGGCAACAGCAGCTTTAAACGTGCTGTCCTTGGCCGGTTTCACGGTCTTGTTCAAGTCACGAATCAGGTTGTTGGCCGAAATAATGGATTCATAAATTTCACCAATATCATACGTTTCCCAGAATTCCAGGTTGGCGGAACCCTGAAGCAACTTACGAACACGATCCGGTTCTTTGATACCTGGAAGTTCAATCAGGATGCGACCGGAGGTTCCCAACTGCTGGATGTTCGGCTGAACCACACCAAAACGGTCAATACGGGTACGCAGCACATTGAAGGAGTTTTGGATGGCGCCTTGTACGTCTGTTTTGAGGACTGCTATTACCCCTTCGTTGGAAGTAGTGGGGTCAATTCGGCCTTTCATTTCAAACGTGCTGAATACAGCGGCGAGACGAGCTCCCGGATCGAGTTTATGATATTCTTCCACAAACAGGTCGATATAGTCTTTCTGACTTGACTTTTCCCTGATGGCAGCATTGTTCAACGCCCTGTTGAACGTTACATCCTTACTGTTGTTGGAAAGGGCACGAATGATGTCCGGAACAGAAATTTCCAGCGTTACGTTCATTCCACCCTTCAGGTCAAGACCCAAATTGATTACTTTTTCACGACATTCTGCGTACGTCAGACCCATGTAGACTTTCTCCGTTTCCATAGAATCGAGGAGATAAGCCAGGCGGTCTTTGTTACCTTGGGCCATGCGTTCTGCTTTCTTCTCTACGCGTGTGTTCACGAAAGAGAAGGACAGATAATACGCACAGACAATGGTCAAGAGTATCGCAAAAATCTTTACAAATCCTTTGTTTTGCATGTTATACTACGTTTTTATTGATATGATTTCTAGTAGATTTTTTTCCGAACCGCAAAGATAAACTATTTTTTTGTAGTCATGCTGTCCGTCAGGAAAAAAATCAAAGCCCACGACGTTTCAACAATGCTTCCGGATTGGGTTCGGCTCCTCTGAACCGACGGTATAAAACCATGGGGTCTTCGCTGTTCCCTTTTTCAAGTATGTTCTTGCGAAATGAAGTGGCCGTTGCCGGATCAAAAATACCCTTTTGCAGGAAAAGATTGAAAGCATCGGCATCCAGCACTTCTGCCCACAAATAGGCATAGTAACCAGCTGAGTATCCGCCGCTGAAGATGTGGTTGAAGAACGTGCTGCGGTAACGGGGCACTATTTCTGTAATCAGGCCGATGCTGTCCATGGCTGAACGCTCGAAGGCACGAACATCGAAATCCTGTTTTTTGGTAATGGTATGCCAATCCATATCAAGCAACGCTGCAGCGACCAGTTCAGTCGTTTGGAAGCCTTGATTGAAGGTGCCCGATTTTTGAATTTTCTCAATCAATGCATCCGGTATGGTCACACCTGTCTGATAATGTTTGGCATAAAGTTTCAACACTTCAGGATTCATGGCCCAGTTTTCCATGATTTGGGAGGGAAGTTCAACGAAATCGCGAGGAACGCTGGTGCCGCTTACGGATAGGTAATGGCATTTGGTCAGCATGCCGTGTAATCCATGTCCGAATTCATGGAACAGCGTTTCCACTTCATCCTGGTTCAACAAAGAAGGCGCATCGGCAGTAGGTTTCGTAAAGTTGCCAACGTTGTAGATGAGCGGCCTAACTTCCATCCCTTTAAATACGTATTCCTCTCTGAAATTGCTCATCCAGGCACCTGCACGTTTGCCAGGGCGGGGGAAATAATCGGAGTAAAACAGGCTGAGAAAAGAGCCATCGGCATCCAACACTTCAAATACTTCAACATCAGGGTTATAGACTGGAACATTTTTCACAGGTTTGAACGTTATGCCATACAGTTTGTTGGCCACCGTAAACACACCCTGACGTACATTTTCCAATTTAAAATAGGGACGGAGTTCAGCCTCATCCAAATTGAATTTGGCTTTGCGTACTTTCTCAGAATAATACCACCAATCCCAAGCTTGAAGTTTAAAATTACCACCCTCTGCATCGACCATGGCCTGCATCTCGGCTACTTCCTTTTTTGCCTGAGCAACTGCTGGCTTCCATATTTTATCAAGAAAAGGCATCACCGTTTCGGGATTCTTGGCCATGCATTCATCCAGCACGTATGCAGCATGGGTTGTAAAACCGTATAATTTGGCACGCTCCAGACGCAGGTTCACAATCTGATTGATCAACGCCTTGTTGTCGTTGGCATTGTCGTTATCACCTTTATTAATGTATCCTTTAAACATCTTTTCACGCAGGCTGCGGTTTTCAGCGTATTGAAGGAACGGAATCAGGCTGGGTTTCTGAATGGTGAACATCCATTTCCCTTTAAGCCCTGCAGCTTTTGCTTCTTCGGAAGCTGCATCTACAGAGCTTTGTGGAAGTCCTGCCAAATCGGCTTTGTTGTCTATCACCATGCTGAACGCATTGGTTTCCTTCAGCACATTGTCCGAGAATTTCAGCATCATGGAAGACAAGTCCTTGTTGATTTCACGCAAACGTGCCTGGTCGGCAGCATTCAAGCCAGCACCCGAGCGGATAAAGTCTTTGTAGCATTCGCTCAGTACACGCTGTTGTTCGGAAGAGAGTTTAAGGTTGTCGCGCTGATCGTAAACGGCTTTTACACGGGCAAACAGTTTGGCGTTCAAGTAAATGTTGTCGTTGTGTTCCGAAAGCATCGGTGTAACCTTTTCTGCAATCTGATCCAGATCCTTATTGGTTTCGGCTTCAGTCAGTGCAAAAAAGACGGCACTCACTTTTCTCAAGAGTTCGCCTGAAAAATCAAGTGCCTCCAGCGTATTCTCAAAAGTAGGTGCATTTTTGTCGGCTACAATCGCCGCAATTTCTGCGTCGTTTTGCTGAATACCCTTCAAAAAGGCTGGCATGTAATGTTCTGCCTTGATTTTGTCGAACGGAGGTGCGTCATAAGGGGTTTTGTAAGGGCTGAAGAATGGGTTCTCAGCAGAAAGGGCTGCAAGTGTTGTCATGGTGAACACGCTTAGCAGGATGAAAAAACGGTTTCTCATATCCTGTGATTTAATAGAATGAATGAATTCAGAACCGCAAAATTAAGATTTCTTTTTTACCTTTGAATCCAACAACTGACAATTCTGAATAAAAGATGGCTTATACACCCTCAACTACTCGATACAGCAATGGTATGAAGTATACCTATTGCGGAAAAAGCGGCTTGCTGCTTCCAAAAGTTTCATTGGGGCTTTGGCACAACTTCGGCCATACCGACGACTTTGAAAACAGCAAATCCATTGTTGAATACGCCTTTGACCAGGGTATCACGCATTTTGACCTAGCCAACAACTACGGTCCTCCTGCGGGTTCAGCCGAGGAAAACTTCGGAAAGATTTTCCGCAAGTCCTTATTTGCGCATCGCGATGAAATCATCGTTTCCACCAAAGCCGGACATTTGATGTGGGACGGGCCCTACGGCGACGGAAGTTCCAGGAAGAATCTGATTTCCAGCCTGAATCAAAGTCTGAAACGCTTGGATCTGGACTACGTGGATATTTTTTACTCCCACCGCTACGATGGCGTCACGCCCATTGAAGAAACAATGCAGGCGCTCATCGATATCGTCAAATCAGGCAAAGCCCTTTATGCCGGCATCTCCAAATACCCTCCTGAACTGGCTGAAAAATGCTATCGGATACTTGAATCACAGGGCGTTCGTTGCCTCGTCTACCAAGATCGCTACAGCATGTTGGCTCGTGAAGTCGAAAATGGGGCTCTTGAAACGGCTGACCGCAACAACATCGGTTTTTGCGCTTTCAGCCCGCTGGCGCAAGGCCTACTCACCGATCGTTACCTGGACGGCATCCCCTCCGACTCCAGAGTTGCTAAAAACGGCTTTCTGAAAAAGGAGCAAGTGACCCCTGAACGCGTCGCCATCATTCGTGAACTGAATGACCTGGCGCTGAAACGTGGCGAAACGCTGGCTCAAATGGCCCTGAGTTGGCTGCTGAACGACGCACGAGTCACCACCGTTTTAGTCGGAGCCAGTTCCGTGGCACAACTGAAAAACAATCTGGAAGCTTTAAATGCACCGTTCTTTGAAACCGAAGTCCTGGAAAAAATCCGCGAGATCGTTTCCCGTTTTCCTGCAAACATGCCCAAATAAGATTCCTATGAAAAAGAAGCTTGCTATTTTACCAATTCTTTTCGCCCTGATGGCTGGATGCACGGGATATGTTTCCAGCATACCGGATATGCCTGTCTATTTCAAACGTAACATCAATACAGAAAACCTGACACCTTTCGGAGCCTACATGTATGTGACTGAGCCTGTCAATGCCATTGATAGAATAGGGTTTGGCGGCCTGTTGATCTATCACGCACAGGACAATGTCTTTTACGCTGTGGATCTTGCTTGCCCCAAAGAAGTGACTTACAATGTCCGTATCAGTCCCCCGGATGACCTTGGCATGTGCAAATGCGACTCCTGCGGTGAAGTCTATGACATGACCTTCGGCCAGGGCTCTCCCACCAAAGGCATCGCCAAAGAACCGCTAAGACACTATACCGTCAGTTTCGACGAAAACGATTTCATTTTCATCTCCCGCTAATACTTTCCATTTTCAAGTAAAATATATACCTTTGCGACCGCTCCTTAAAAAAGAGCGCAACTTTTCTTCCTAGTTGCCCGAATGGTGAAATGGTAGACACGAAGGACTTAAAATCCTTTGGCCATAACGGCTGTGCCGGTTCGAGTCCGGCTTCGGGTACGAAGACAATGAAACCCTAATTGATGTTGAATCAGTTAGGGTTTCTCTTTTGGTATCTGCACCATGTGTTGTTGCAGCTCTCAATCGCTGCCATAATGAGAAAGGTTATAATCCTAAGGAATTGCGGATTTGCAATATATAACTTGTTCCTGTGGTAATTCTTGAATTGTTCCTGTCGTCCAGAATCAGGATAAGACGATTGTTGAAATAACGCTGTATCTCCTTAATACTGTCCTTATTTACAATAAACGACTTCTGCACCCTCAAAAAATTGTCAGGCAATTTTTCTACTAATTCTTGTAAATTCAAATCAGAGACATATTCCTTCCCTGTGCTTGTAAAAAGAGAGACATAACCGTCACGCGATTCAAAGTATGTTATTTCCGAGAACCTTATCAGCAGTATCTTCTGGCCTACTTTAACAGGCAGTGCAGTTATTTCTTTTTTTGGTTGCAGTTGATTGAACATTTTTAGCATAGCAGCAACATCAACATCCTTGTTAATAGTGCCCATGCGTAGTAATTTTTGGATACTCTGGTCAAAACGATCTTCCTCAACGGGCTTTAACAGGTAATCGATGGAATTTTCGCGAAAAGCGTTGAGGGCATATTGCTCATAAGCTGTTACAAATATCACCATAGGGTGCCAGGTCAAACGCGAAAGCATCTCGAACCCGTTCATATCGGGCATTTGAATATCGAGAAAAACGATGTCGGGTTTTTTCCCTTCAATCATTTCAATTGCCTCTTTCCCATTTTGAGCTTCTCCTAAAAGGCAAATTGTAGTCTGGTATCTTTCGAGCAAACTACGAAGCATTAAACGGGCCGGACGTTCATCATCGACAATAATGGCTGTAAACTCACTGTTCATTGTTGCCTTTCAATAATTATTCTGACTTGTTTTTCTGGGTTATTGTACAAGGCCACTTCGTATTTTCCGGGAAATAGCAAATCCAGTTTATCATACACACTCTTTAACCCATAGCCCGGCTCAAAGTTTTCGGCAAATGGCAAGCCATTGTCCTGTACTGACAAAGATAATTTTTTACCCTCATAACGGGCATGAATACTTATAAACAATTCTTGCAAGTCTCCTTTCAAACCATGTTTTACTGCGTTTTCAACCAATGGCTGAAGAATAAAGCGAGGTATCTTAAACTCTTCAAGGCCCGGTTCAATGTGTATTTCGTAATTCAACCTTTCCTCGAAACGAACTCTTTCAATTTCAAGATATGTTTCGGCCATTTCCACTTCCTCTTTCACCATAGTCAAATTACTATTCTCGCGGTTAATGCTGTAACGGAAAAACTTCGAAAGCGAAATGGCCATTTTGCGAGTTTTGTAGCCATCGGTGAGTGCCAGACTGGCAATTGAATTGAGCGAGTTGTAGAGAAAGTGTGGATTAATTTTGGCGTGGAGTGCGTCGAGTTGAGCCTGCATCAGTTGATCCTTCAGCTTCAGGGTTTCCAGTTCTTTGGCTTTCTTTTTTAATGACTGCAAACGGATAACATAACGACAACCGGCATCGACCATAACCACCATGAATGCTACTATTGGATAAAAGGGGATTGTATGCAGAAGACTTGATCCATACAATGGCCAATTTGATCCAATCATTGCCAAAATAACCATCAAAAAGAAAATACTATTCTTTACAGTTTGCGCCCATCGGGTACCACTGTTTGCAAGTTGAAAAGTAAACAAATAGTAAAGGTTAAAACACACTAAACCGCTAATGGCCATAGAAAAATACGCATGTAGATAGGGCGCTATTTTATCAGCATTGCCTTCCAATTGATAGTATATTTTTCCATATAGAAGCATGAAATAATATACAGAATAAACTGCCAATAGTATCAGCCCAACACTATTTCTGCGCAAAAATATCGACTTGATTTTCCCTTCAAGTTTGGAGTAAAGCCAATAATAAGCTGAAAGAAATCCTAAAGATGTAAGAAATATGTAGGCAAAATCGTCGATACGGTTTCGGAGAAATTCTATGAAGATTATTGATTCATCCATAATAAATCGTTTATTGATTTTGCAATAGCCGCCTTCTGACTTGGCCTGGGTGCGCTTTTCGAAACAATAGTACCTTTTTTATCGATGAGCATATAATGAGGTATGCCAGTTATCCCAAATTCTGCACCCAGTATTGCATACTGATCGTTGGTAAGAAGGATCTGTTCGCCGGTCAGTTCTTCGTTGGCAATGGTAGCTTTCCACGATGCTTCGGTACAACGGCTTGCAAGATATAAAAAAACCACATCCTTATTTTTGAAATCTTCCTGGAGTTTCTTTGAAAAGGGCATTTCTCCCATACATGGGCTGCACCATGGTGCCCAAAAATCGATATAAACTATTTTCCCTGTGTATTTGGTGATAAGTGTATCGATAAGGCCTTTTACAATGTTGCTTTTAATCGTTCGTATGTTTGCTCCCACGGTTATTTGGTTAGCCATGTATTCTTTTAATTCAGCATGTTCGGCAACAATAATGGTTTTAAAAAACGGGTCGGTAATCAATGTTGAATCGTACAAAGCTTCGAACACGTTTAATTGTTTGCCTTCAATGGCATCTAGATAAAACTTGGTAAGTGCTAAGTTTTGAGTAAAACCGAAAGTATTTCGGCGAATCATTCGGAGCAATATCTTTGCACCAGCAACAATCCCTTGTTTATGAAAAAACTCGTTTGCTATGGTTATTGAATCGCGAGGGTTGCTTATAACCCAACGGCAATAGTCATACAGAAAATCGGCATGTCGAGAAGAAATAATGCTGTAATCGTTTAAGTTGCACTTTTCTAATTTATCATAATAATCTATTGGCAGTTTGAGCGAATCTTCCTCTATCTTATTTTCTCTTGCATAGCACGACGGATAAATCATTAAATCTGAAAGGGTTTCATATTTCAAATAATCTTCAACCCATTCATTAAAAAGGGCCGTTGTTTTGTTCGATTTTTTAAATTCTTTCCAATAAGTTCTGAATTCATTTTCCCGTCCTGAAATATAGGTCTTGAAAGCGTTAGGCAATTTGTGTGTTAAAGCATTATCCCTGCTTTCCTTGTAATAACCAGAACGAGGCAGGCCTTGTATAAAACCGCTTAATAAATTGTTGTCTTTTATTCGGGTACCCTTTGTTACCTTTATGTTTTCAGCATCAATTTCAATAAATAAGCTGTCGCCTGGTGCGCAAAGTAATTTGTACTCGCTTTTATAAATCACAACAAAATCGAGCGGATAGAGTAATGGCACTTTTAAATGAAAACAACCATTGTCATCAATTTCAGGAGCGTAAACTTTTTGTAGATTTCTATTTGTCAAATCATTTTTAAAAAAGAATTGAACCACTTTACTATGAGTTGATTTGTTGTAGTTGACAACTTCGCCATTGATAGTAACGCTATCGTTCTGCCATTTAACTTGGGCTCTTGACACTAAGGGGAAAAAGGTTGTTATTGATAATACAATCAGTAGTAGTTGAGTCTTCATAATTTATTTATTTATGATGCCAAAAATACATAGGAGAGAATACTTCAAAAACCTTTTTCCTTTAAACCTGAAAGATTGATTATCAAAGTTGAAAAAATTGGGGGTTTAGACATGTGAATGATATAACTTTTCTCATAAATAGTATAACAACTTCAGTTCGGGAGAAAAGTATTTTTAAGCCAATTACCATAATTAATAATACTGCTTATCCCCTTCGGTCAAGCAAATAAGGTTAACTGATTCATTTTTAAACAGTTACGGTATATTGTTAATTATTTGATTACTAACATGTTACAATTTTTACTTGACCGAAAGGGACAAGCAGTTTAATAATAAGTTCCTCTGTAGATTATACGGACGTTATGGCAAGTTGCACGATAAAAATTTCAATACTGAAAAATAAGAAGGCAAATTTATGACTGAAAATCCTTTAAAAAAGCTGGAAAGCCTGGACCAATCAATCTGGCTCGACTATATCCGTCGCGATTTGATCGCCAATGGAGAACTTTTACACTTGATTGAAGAGGATGGCCTCCGTGGAATGACCTCTAATCCAGCCATCTTCGAAAAAGCCATTGCAGATAGCAATCTGTATGATGCTGAAATTCGAAAAATGGCGCTCAAGGGGAAAAATGTCAATGAAATTTATGAAGCAATCAGTCAAAAAGATGTGCAAAGTGCAGCCGACGTATTCAGACCTTTGTATGAAAAAACGGACGGTAAAGATGGCTATGTCAGTCTGGAAGTTAATCCGAATTTGGCGCACGATACCGCTGGCACTATTGAGGAAGGCCGCCGGTTATGGGTTGCATTGAACAGGCCAAACGTACTTATCAAAGTTCCGGCAACAATGGAGGGCCTGCCAGCTATCCGGCGATTAATCAGCGAAGGAATCAATGTGAATGTGACTTTGCTCTTTGCCTTGCCGCGTTACAAACAGGTAACTGAAGCGTATATCGCCGGTATCACAGACCGAATAAATCAAGGCAAACCAATAACGAATATTGCGTCGGTGGCAAGTTTCTTTTTAAGTCGCATCGATGCGGTGATTGATCCAAAAGAATCAGATTTTATTGCTTCTGGGGGTGAACAGGCACATTTTGCAACCAAAATACGCGGGCAGGTTGCCATTTCGAGCGCCAAAATTGCCTATAAAATTTATAAGGAAGTTTTTGAAAACGAACAGTTTACTAAACTTGGTGCTTCGCCTCAGCGACTGCTGTG
>Ga0209125_1000972_pt1 | contig 30854 bp, 19 predicted proteins | sample BarGraIncub1131A_FD_184503 | JGI IMG/M metagenome (GOLD analysis project Ga0209125, IMG submission 184503) | Arctic peat soil microbial communities from Barrow, Alaska - Barrow Graham LP Incubations 11-31A (SPAdes) (version 2) | ecosystem: Environmental > Terrestrial > Soil > Wetlands > Peat... | reverse complement strand
CGCTGGTGACCGCGGGCCAGGTGGCACCGCTTTCCACCATCCAGAAACTGGATACGGTCTACGTGGACGTTACCCAGTCGACCGCCGACCTGCTGCGGCTGAAGCAGGCCCTGGCGAGCGGCAAGCTCAAAAACGACGGTGCCAGCCAGGCCAAGGTGAAGCTCCTCCTGGAAGACGGGAGTGTCTACCCTCTGCAAGGTACCCTGAAATTCTCCGAAGTCACCGTTGACCAGAGCACCGGCTCAGTCACCGTTCGCAGCGTTTTCCCCAACCCGAAGCAGGTACTCCTACCAGGAATGTACGTCAGGGCCGTTCTCGAGGAGGGTGTTGTCGGCAATGCCATCTTGGTTCCCCAGCAGGGAGTGAGCCGCGATCCGGCTGGTAATGCGACGGCGCTTGTGGTCGGCGCCGGAGAGAAGGTTGAGCCTCGGATTCTGAAGGTCTCACGTGCGTTGGGGGATAAGTGGCTAGTCGATGACGGCCTGAAGCCCGGCGAGCGGGTCATCGTGGAGGGGCTGCAGAAGGCACGGCCCGGGACGCAGGTGAGGGCGGTGGCGTTCGGCAAACCGGAGGGCGCACAACCTGCAGCCGCAGCGGCCCCCTCGGTCGCAGCTGCCAGGAAGTAACTAAACTCTGTCGACTCCACCCCACCGTTCCAAGGTGGGAGGACGTCCGCTCGATATTATATTGTCAGAGCAACGAATAAGGAGCTTCTCGATGCCTCGTTTTTTCATAAACCGCCCGATCTTCGCCTGGGTAATCGCGATCATGATCATGCTGGCCGGCCTGCTGGCGGTGAAGACATTGCCGGTCTCCCAGTATCCGCCGATTGCGCCGCCACAGATTACCATCAACGCCATGTATCCCGGGGCGTCAGCCCAGACTGTGCAGGATACGGTCACCCAGGTCGTTGAACAAAAACTGAACGGAATCGACAATCTGATCTATATGTCCTCCACCAGCGACTCCGCCGGAGCCGTTGCCATCAACCTCACCTTCAAGGCCGGCACCGACCCCAACATCGCCCAGGTTCAGGTGCAGAACAAGCTGCAACTGGCCACCCCGCTGCTGCCCCAGATCGTGCAGAAGCAGGGGATTTCGGTGCTGAAGTCCACCAAGAACTATCTGATATTGGTCGGGCTGGTATCCGAAGACGGCGCCATGGACCGCAACGCCCTGACCGACTATTTGGTGTCCAATGTTCAGGATATCGTCAGCCGCCTGGAAGGGGTGGGCGAAATGCAGATGTTCGGTGCCCAAAACGCCATGCGGATCTGGCTGAACCCGAGCAAGCTGAACAACTACCGGTTGACCTCCACTGATGTGAGCGCCGCGGTACAGGCCCAGAACGCACAGGTCTCAGCCGGGCAATTCGGCGGCACCCCCTCGGCGCAGGGGCAGCAGTTGAACGCCACCATCACCGCCCGGACTCTGCTCCAGACGCCCGAGCAGTTCGGGGAGATCATCCTGCTCACCAACAGCGACGGCTCCACGGTCAGGCTGAAGGATGTGGCCGAATGCAAGATCGGCACGGAAAACTACGACATCACCTCTTTTTACAAGGGTAAACCGGTGGGTGCCATGGCCATCAGGCTGGCAGCCGGCGCCAACGCGCTCGAAACCGCCGACCGTATCAAGGCGAAGATGGCGGAGCTCTCCAACTTTTTCCCCCAAAACGTGAAGGTGGTCTACCCCTACGACACCACCCCCTTCGTCAAGATCTCCCTCGAAGAGGTTGTGCAGACCCTGATCGAGGCTGTTTGCCTGGTCTTCGTCATCATGTTCATCTTCCTGCAGAATATCCGGGCGACCCTGATCCCGACGATCGCGGTCCCGGTGGTGCTGCTCGGGACCTTCGGGGTCCTTTCGGTCAGCGGGTACTCTATCAACACCCTCACCATGTTCGCCCTGGTAATTGTCATCGGCCTGCTGGTGGATGACGCCATCGTCGTCGTCGAGAACGTGGAACGGATCATGAGCGAGGAAGGTCTGTCCCCCCGGGATGCGACCATCAAGTCGATGGGCCAGATTACCGGCGCTCTGTTGGGGATCGTGACCGTGTTGTCGGCGGTTTTCGTGCCGATGGCCTTTTTCGGCGGGTCCACCGGCGTCATCTACCGCCAGTTTTCCGTCACCATCGTATCGGCCATGATCCTCTCCGTGCTGGTTGCCATGACCCTCACCCCGGCCCTGTGCGCCACCCTGCTGAAGCCGGTGGCAAAAGGGCACAACGCCGGTGAATCCGGCTGGTTCAAAGGGTTTTTCCGCTGGTTCAACCGCGTGTTCGACGGAGCCAGGACCAAGTATGAACGTATCGTCGGCCGCTCCTTCGGCAAGCCGGTGCGCTATCTCGTTGTCTACGGCGCAGTCGTCGCGTGCATGGTTTTGCTCTTCCTGCGTCTCCCGACCGCCTTCTTGCCGGATGAGGATCAGGGGTTTCTCTATTGCATGATACAGTTACCGGCCGGTGCCACCATGGCACGGACCGGCGATGTGCTGAAAGAGGTGGAACTGTATTTTAAGGAGCACGAACCCAATACGGTGGAATCCGTGCTTACGGTCGGAGGCATCAGCTTCGCCGGGCGTGGCCAGAATATGGGGCTCGCCTTTGTGAAGCTTAAGGACTGGAAGTTCCGCCAGAGCACCGATCTTAAGGCGAAGGCTGTTGCGGCGAGAGCCATGGGGGCCTTCGGGAAAATCAGGGACGGTATGGTCTTTGCCATTTCACCACCCGCGGTGGTGGAGCTTGGGCAGGCCAACGGCTTCGACTTCATGTTGCAGGACCGCGGTGGGCTCGGTCACGTAAAGCTGATGGAGGCCCGCAAACAGCTTTTGGGCATGGCGATGAAGAATCCGAAACTGATCGCGGTGCGTCCCAACGGCCAGGATGACTCTCCCCAGTTCAAGCTGGATATCGATGATGCGAGGGCAGGAGCCTTAGGGGTTTCCCTGGCTGATGTCAACGCCATCCTTGCCACCGCCTGGGGCAGCTCGTATGTAAACGATTTTATCCAGAACGGGCGGGTCAAGAAGGTCTACCTGCAGGCCGATGCAAAGTACCGGATGCTGCCGGAGGATATCAACAGCTGGTATGTCCACAACAAAACCGGCGACATGGTCCCGTTTTCCGCTTTTGCCACCCCGCGCTGGCAGTACGGCTCGCCTCGTCTGGAACGGTTTAACGGGATTCCCTCGGTGGAGGTCATGGGACAGGCGGCGCCCGGGGTGAGTACCGGCGAGGCGATGGCCGAAATGGAGAGGATGGCTGCCCAGCTGCCGCAGGGGATCGGCTATGAGTGGACCGGTCTCTCCTACGAGGAGAAGAAGGCTGGCGCCCAGGCGCCGGCGCTCTATGCCATCTCGCTCTTGGTGGTGTTTCTCGCCGTGGCGGCGCTTTATGAGAGCTGGACCATCCCGTTTGTCAACCTGCTGATGCTGCCGCTGGGCCTCGTAGGTGCGGTTATCGCGGTTACCTCCCGGGGGCTGCCAAACGACATCTATCTCCAGATCGGTCTGCTCACTACCATCGGACTTTCTACCAAGAACGCGATCCTGATCATCCAGTTCATCAAGGCTCAGATGAATGAGGGGCTCGGCTTGGTCGAGGCCACCCTGGCTGCGGTGAAGATCCGGCTGCGTCCGGTCATCATGACCTCACTTGCGTTCTTTTTCGGCACGCTGCCGCTGGCGCTCACCAGGGGGGCCGGGGCCGGAGCCCAGAACGCCATCGGCACCGCCGTTACCGGCGGATTGCTCTCGGCCACCTTCATCGACCTGATCTTCATTCCGTTCTTCTTCGTCCTGGTTTCCCGGCGCTTCGCCGGAAAAAAGCAGCCCGTTTTAGAACCGGCCGCTGCAGGGAATGCCCCGGAGTCGGCCCAAGAAAAGCAGGTTTTGGCGCAACCCGCAGCTACGGAGGTGATCTGATATGAAACGAATGACTTCCGGTCTCAGTCTCGCCCTGGGTGCCATCCTGGCTCTCTCCGGCTGCTCGACGATGGCGCCGAAATATACCCGACCGGAGCCTCCCGTTCCCGCAGTCTGGCCGGCCGGTCCCGCCTATCAGGGGACCGCGAAGCAGGGGCCGGCCTTGGCCGACATCGCCTGGCAGGAATACTTCGTCGATCCCCAGCTGCGCAAGGTCGTCGCCCTGTCCCTGGAGCAAAACCGCGACCTGCGCCTGGCCGCCCTGAACATCGAGAGGTCACAGGCCCTGTACCGGATCCAGCGCTCGGAACTCTTTCCCGCGGTGAACGCCGGAGCGGCCTACAGCGCCCAGCACATCCCGGGGAGCCTGACAGGCTCGGGGCAGTCCGTCACTTCCCACGCCTACAGCCTTAGCCTAGGCATGAGCGCCTACGAGGTCGACCTCTTCGGCCGCATCCGCAGCCTGAAGGACCAGGCGCTCGACCAGTACCTGGCGACCGAGCAGGCGCGCCGCAGCGTGCAGATGAGCCTGGTGGCCGAGGTGGCTAACAACTACCTGGCACTTGCCGCAGACCATGAACGGCTGAAGATTGCCCAAGACACGCTCTCCTCGCAGGAGTCCTCTTACCGGTTGACCAAGAGCCGCTTCGAACTGGGAGTGGTGTCCGCACTCGATGTCAGCCGGGCCCAGACCATCGTGGAGGCTGCGCGGGTGGACATCGGCCGCTACACCGGCCAGGTGGCCCAGGATCTGAACGCGCTGCAGCTCGTGGTCGGCGCCCCGGTCCCGGTTGAACTGCTTCCGGCAGGGCTCACGGCTGTAACGGCGCTGAAGGAGCTCTCCCCGGGCGTTCCCTCAGAGGTGTTGCAGCGCCGCCCCGATATACTCCAGGCGGAGTACCAGCTGCAGGGTGCCAATGCCAACATCGGCGCCGCGCGGGCCGCGTTTTTCCCGCGCATCACCCTTACCACCGCCATCGGGCTTTCCAGCAACCAGCTCACCGGTCTCTTCACCGGTGGCGCCGGGGTGTGGTCCTTCCTGCCGCAGATCACCGTGCCGATCTTCAATGCTGGAGAGAACAAGGCCAACCTGAAGCTGGCCCAAGTGGACCGGGAGATTTTTCTGACTCAGTACGAGCGCTCCATACAGGTAGCCTTCAGGGAAGTGGCCGACGCCCTGGCAAATTACGGGACGCTCGGGGAGCAGCTGGCGGCGCAGCAGGCGCTGGTGAACTCAAGCGCCGAGAGCTATCGCTTGTCGGACGCCCGCTACTTGGGCGGGGTCGAGAGCTATCTTGCCGTTCTCGATGCGCAGCGCTCGCTCTATGCCTCGCAACAGAATCTGGTCACCCTGCGGTTTTCCCGGCTTGCCAACCTGGTGACGCTCTACAAGGTCCTCGGCGGCGGCGCCTGATTGCGAAGGCGTGAAAGCGCGAAGGCGTGAATGGTGAATGGTGAATGGTGAATGGTGAATGGTGAATTAAAGGGAGCCGGCAAAACGCCGGCTCCCTTTTGGTCTGGATTGTATTAACAGGGCAACCGCGATAAAATATGGCTAGCGTTAACCAAGCGGCATGCAGCGCGCTCCGCGCTGCTGTAGTGAAAACGGCGGGATGCGGTGGGTTCCTTTCGCTGCACCAGGCACCAGAGCCTGAGAAAAAGTTGAGATGCGGAGGGGGACTTGTCAAGAAAGAGCAGCGTCGCATATCTGCCCCATCCAGTTAAGATGTGAGGTGAGCTATGGATGAAAAAGATCCCAGAAATGAGGCAATGCCGGTAGTTGTGATCCTGGAACGGCGGACACAAAGGAGGGGAGAGCTGAGCTCGGCAGATATCATGAAAATACTTAGGAAGCGGGCGGCGGCCAGGGTTGCCAGGAGAGAATCCAACGGTGGCTCCAATGCTGCCGGGTGAACCCGCTTTCCCGAGCTGATGTCAGTACTACGGTCCTAGAAGGGACCTGTCGAATAGACCCCTGATTTTTGCAAACTCTTTTAAAGGTTTGGCTCAAGTCGGGGGTTTTGCTTTGTCCGGCATACCGGCTTCTGGCATCCCCCCGGCTCCCTGTGACAGAGGGAAGGGCGACCAAAGGATATCAGATCCATCCATGATTTTTGTTGGTCGTAATGGCCGATCGTATTCAGTTGGGTTGCGATATTCTGAGGATGGTGTAAAAATTATACCATACTACGCAGTTTCTGGAGATTTCAGGTGATAGAGACGAAGCCGCTCAAACTGCAGGATACACATCGGTTGCTGGACATCATGCCGGCAGATGCTGAAGCGGCGAGCGGCATTGCCGATGCCCCGGGGCACAATCCGGCGCCGGTAAACGTCGTGGTCGGCACCTTGAAGATTGCAGAGCCGGTGCCCGTCAGGCCGAAGTACGAAGAGTCGGCCGTTGCTGCAGCCGTCAGTCCTGGCTCAAAACCCGATTCAACAACTAACCTCAGGCAGAGGACGGCAAAGCCTGAAACGACTATCATGCCTAAGACGGAAAAGGAAAAGACCGCAAAGGAAAAGACCGCAATGCCTAAGGCGGAAAGGGAAAAGATCGCAAAGGAAAAGGCGGCGAAGCCTGAGACTGAAAAGCCTAAGACAGAAAAGCCTACGACGGCAAAGGAAAAGACGGCAAAGCAGATGTTGGCCAAGCCGAAGGCGGCACAACCTAAAACGGTCAAGGTGAAGAGCTCCAGGCTGATGGTGGCCAAGCCGAAAGCGCTCAAAAAGCATGCGCTGAAGAAAGGGGGCGCCACCCGGCCCGAGAGCCCGTTCGACCTGAGTGAGAGTCAGTGGTATCTGAACCGGGAACTGACCTGGCTGGAGTTCAACCGCCGCGTGCTGCACGAGGCGGTTGACGAGCGGACGCCGCTTCTGGAGCGGTTGAAGTTCATCGCGATCGTCAGTGCCAACCTCGACGAATTCATCATGAAGCGGGTCGGCGGCCTGAAGCAGCAGATCGGTGCCGGCATGCACGAGCTGACGCTGGACGGACGCACCCCGCGCCAGCAGGTGCTTGAGTGCCACGCCTCCATCCGGGAGATCCACGCCCGCAAGAGGGACGCCTTCAACGCGGTGCGAGCCATGCTGGAGCAGAAGGGGATCGTCGTCGAGAGCTACGCCACCTTGATACCCAAGGAGAAGAAGTACCTCCGCGAGCACTACTACACCAACATCTATCCGCTTTTGACCCCGCAGTCCATCGATCCGGCGCACCCCTTTCCCTTCATTTCCAACCTCTCCTTGAACCTGCTGGTGACGCTGCGCTATCCCAGGGCGAAAGAGGTGTCCCTGGCGCGGGTCAAGGTGCCGGTAGGCCTCGGGACGCCCCGTTTCATCAGGGTCGGCAAGGGTGACCACTTCATCCCGCTGGAAGACGTGATGATGAACAACCTGGACATGCTCTTCCCGGGGATGCATATCGTCGCCTGCGAGATCTTCAGGGTTACCCGCAACGCCAACACCGAGAAGGACGAGGAGCAGGCCGACGACCTGATGGCGATGATCGAGAGCGAGCTGAAGGAGCGCAGGTTCGCTCCCATCGTCCGCCTGGAGATCGGAAGCGGCATGGAGCCGCTGCATCGCGGGCGGCTCGCCGCCGAACTGGAGCTGGACGAGGAGAACGACGTCTTCGAGGTCCCCGGCATGCTCGCCATGCGCGACCTGTTCGAGCTGGCCAGGCTCGACTACCCGCGCATGCACGACCCGGCCCACCACCCGATCGATCACCCGCAACTCCTTTCCACTCGCAATATCTTCCACACCATCCGCGATGCCGGGGCGATCCTGCTGCAGCACCCCTACGTCTCCTTCTCCACCTCGGTCGAGCGGTTCCTGCGCGAGGCGGCCAACGATACCAAGGTGCGCGGCATCAAGATGACCCTGTACCGGACCTCCAGCCAGAGCCGGATCATCGACGCCCTGCTTGCTGCGGCCCAAAACGGGAAGCAGGTGGCAGTGGTGGTGGAGCTGAAGGCCCGCTTCGACGAGGCGACCAACATACTGCTCGCGGAACAGATGGAGGAGGCCGGCATCCACGTGACCTACGGCGTGGTGGGGCTCAAGACCCACTGCAAGGTGATCCTGGTGGTGCGGCAGGACTACGGTGGCTTGATGCGCTACGTGCATATCGGGACCGGCAACTACCACGCCGACACGGCGCGCATCTACAGCGACGTGGGGCTGCTCACCTGCGACCAGACTATCGGGCAGGACGTGACCGAGCTGTTCAATTACCTCACCACAGGGTTCATGGCGCGGCGCAACTACCAGGCCCTGGTGCTGGCACCGAGGCTCCTGAAGAAGGCGCTCCTCTCGAAGATCGAGCGGGAGATGGCGCTGCATGCCGAGACCGGCGGCGGCCTGATCCAGTTCAAGATGAACGCACTGGAGGACGGCGACATCGTGAAGGCACTGTACCGTGCCTCCATGGCGGGGGTGCGGGTCGTTCTCTACGTGCGCGACACCTGCAGGCTCAGGCCCGGCATCCCCGGGCTGTCCGAGAACATCAGCGTCGTCAGCATCGTAGGGCGTTTCCTGGAGCATGCCCGTATCTACTACTTCAGAAGCGGCGGTGCCGAGGAGTACTTCATCTCCTCCGCGGACGCCATGAAGCGCAACCTGGAGGCGCGGGTGGAGATCCTTTGCCCGATAACCGCTGTGGATCTGACCCGGGAACTCCGGCAGATCTTCGACAGCTACGACGCCGACCACCGCTCGGCCTGGGACATGCAGCCGGACGGGAGCTACATCCAGCGCCATCCCGTCGAAGGAGAGAGCGGAGAGGGGACCCACCAGATGCTGATTGCCCAGGCGGAGAGGCGCCTTAAGGAGTCGCTCAAAGAGAAGAAGAAGCTACCGCACCGCTGAAGAGGGGAGGCAGAACGATGCTTCCAGGCGACCGTCGGCTCGATGATCTGTTTGCCTACTGCGCCGGAATTTATGTGATGACACTCCTTTTGGAAAGGGATAGCATACCTTTTAGACGGAAGTAAGGCATGCAATGTTAGCAGCCCGTAGGCATAAGAGGGGAATCGTATGGAGGCCAACAAGGTTTGCAGTTGCGGAAAAAAGCATGAAGAACATATCTGTGCTTTGCACAGCAAAGGATTGATCAAGGAGGTTGAACATCTGACAGACAACCCGACGGTGACCTGTGCAATCTGCTTGGTCAATGCCAATTCGTCGGATAATGTCTGTAAGCCTACCACCCTCGGAGGCGGCTTCAAGTACTCCGACATGAAGGATAGTAAAAAAATGGTCAGGGAAATCTTCGAACCCCGCAGTGATAAACATAAACCCGATTAGTGCCAATCTGCAGCTTTTGGCTTAGACCTTCTTTCCCCCCCTTGAAACGTGGGCCTGGGGATTTGACACCGGTCGAGCATTAGTCCTGCTGCGTTTCCTGAACCAAAAGGGCCGCTTCCATTTAGGAAGCGGCCCTTTGACTTTTCCTGCCGTACCTCGCCGGGACCCCGTTGACATCTCCTCATACAAGACAGGCACCCGCAAGGGGCGCCCTGCAGAATCGCTGCTAAGGTGAAAAAATTACACAAATAGAATTAAAAAAACACTATACTGTTTCGCGCCGGACACCCGCTTCAGGAGGACATGAAATGATAAATCTGGCCATGCGCGTGCGCCTGAGCCGTTTGAGCAAGACCGGGATCATCTGCGCCACGTTATTTCTTTGTGCCTGCAGCCTCAGGGCCGGAAAGGTGCCCGGAGCTGCCCGCAGCGCCGCCGGTGATCTCGAGATCGAAGACGTGACCAGGATCCCCCAGAAGTTCGAGGCACTTGCCTCCGCAGCCGGAGACCGGCTGGCAATCGCTGACGCCTGCCGCGACCAACTGCGGGTCCAATTCCAACGGAGCTTTTTTGCGCCCTGGAGCAGCGCCGGACCCTCCCTCGATCCAACCGAGACCAGGGATTTCATGAAAAAGGTCGGGCAGGGGAGATGGTACGGGGTAAACAAGCGCAAAGTCGCGCCCAGCCAGATGCGGGAGCTCATGGAAAATTGCGCTCTCGACACATTCCCTTCCCGAAACCAAACGGCCATCTCCGTGGCTCCGGGCCACCTGCGCGGACTTCCCACCGATCGGCCTCTCTACGAGAAGGTCGAGGGATATCCCTTCGACATGCTGTCGTATCCGCAGGTGAAGCTGAACGAGCCGCTGCGGGTGCTCCATGCATCGAAGGACGGGGCTTGGCTCTTTGTCGAGACCGGGTACACCAACGGCTGGCTGGAGACGCGCGACGTTGCGTTTGTCGAGCGCGATTTTATCGACTCCTGGATGCAGGCGCCGCACCTGGTGGTGGTCCGGGACCTGGCGCCGGTTCCCGACGGCAGGGGGACCGGGATTTTCCGAACCAAGGTCGGCACCATCCTCCCCCTGGTGCGAGCGGGCGAGGGATGGTGGGAGGCTGCCGTCGCCTCGGCGGGGGAGGGTGGCAGGGGGGAGAAGCGCCTGATCCGAATCCCCGGCGCTATGGCCGCGACCTTTCCGTTGGAATTTAACCGGGAAAACGCCGCCTTGGTCGGGGACCAGCTTCTGGGGCAGCCGTACGGCTGGGGTGAGGCCTACGATCTGAGGGACTGCTCCGCCACCCTGCGGGATTTTTTCCTGCCGTTCGCGATCTGGATGCCGCGCACCTCCACGGACCAGATCGCCTCCGTCACCCACCGGACCGAGCTGGCACAACTCCCCCCCCCGGAGAAGGAGGAACTGATCAAGCGAGAGGCTCTCCCTTTTCTGACGCTGCTCTACAAACCGGGTCACATCATGCTCTATGTCGGGGTGGACCGGGAGGGAAGGCCGCTCGTGTTCCACAATGCCTGGTCGATCCGGGTCCGGGAGGATACCGGCGACAGGACCCGGATCCTGGGGACTTCGGTCATTACCACACTGGAACCGGGAAAGGAACTCGGCCTGGTCCCGGGCGGCTCCCTCCTGGAGCGTGCAACGGAGCTTGCGACCATCACCGACCGCTGCCAGAAATCCTTCCGGCCGGAGCTGCCTCAAAAAAAGTAAGCTGCTGGCACCCTCCTTCCGTGCGTAGAGACGCATTGCATGCGTCTCCGTAATCCAGTTGAGCCCGCTCCTGGAGAACTGGCGATTGTGACAGTGCCGAGACGCATGCAATGCGTCTCTACAGGATCGCGATTGCGACAGCCGTAGGGTGGGCCGTGCCCACCGAAAGCCGAAGGCCGGGGCACCCGCAAGGGGTGTCCCTACAGAACCGGTGTCGCAGGGATGGGTATCCTGGCCGATGCTGATCGGTGGGCATGGCCCACCCTACGCTATCCGATTGTTGGCCTGATTTTTTTATGCGGATAGTTACTACAGGATCGCGATTGCGACAGCCGTAGCTGTAGGGTGGGCCGTGCCCACCAGTTACACAGGATTTATGCAGGGCATGGAATACAGGCTGGGAATAGGGACAACTGTTCGGGGACCTTAGACAACACGGGTTTTTCCCGCTGACCCGATGCAGGAAATGTGCTAATAATGATATAGATATTTCCAGTGTCTGGATCTGTCTCAGGGGATGCCCTCAGGATGCCTTTGCCTTCAGTTTCACCCGACATAACGATCGGCTGCCGCCTGCCAAAAGCTCCCCCGGCCCCCAACCTGTCCTGGCTTACCTTCGTCTGCCTTTCTCTGCTCTCACTTTTCCTGGCGTTCCCCGAAGTGGCCCAGGCCGCTGAAGGGGGGCACAAGCCTCCCGTCGCCGTCATCGTCGGCGGGGACCGCGACTATCCCCCCTACGAGTTCCTCGACAAGGACGGCCAACCCGCCGGCTACAATGTCGAGCTGACCCAGGCAATCGCCGACGTCATGGGGATGAAGGTCGTGTTCCGGCTCGGGACCTGGTCCGAAATGCGCACCGCGCTGCAAAACGGCACGGTGGACGTGCTCCAGGGGATGTCCTACTCGGAGGAGCGCCTGGGCGAGGTCGACTTCTCCCTGCCCCATACCATCGTGAACCATGCCGTGTTCGCCCGCACGGACTCGCACACAGTCAACTCACTGGAAGACCTGGAAGGAAAACTGGTGGCGGTACACCGGGGCGGCATCATGCACGACTTTCTGGTGCGAAAGGGGTTCACCGGAAAGCTGGTCCTGACCGATACCCCGGCGGACGCCCTGCGCCAGACCGCTGCGGGCAAAACCGACTACGCCATCGTCGCTATCGTGCCGGGGATGTACATCATCCGCGAACTGAAGCTGACCAACCTGATCCCGGTGGTGCGCAACGTCGCCAGCCACCGCTACTGCTATGCGGTCGACAAGGGGAACGAGGAGCTGCTCTCCCGCTTCAACGAGGGGCTCGCCATCCTGAAGAAGACCGGTCAGCAGCAGGCGATCTACGAAAAATGGCTCGGCGTGCTCGACCCGGCCCCCGTCGCCTGGTGGACCATCGTGAAGTATGGGGCGATCGTGGTGATACCGCTGATGCTGCTTTTGGGCGGCATCGCCCTCTGGTCCCGGACCCTGCATCATGAGGTGGCACTGCGCACCGCGGACCTGACGCGGGAGGTCGCCGAGCGCCGGCATGCCGAGCAGGAACTGCTGTTAAACCAGCAGCACCTGCTCCAGGCCGACAAGATGGCCGCACTCGGCATCCTGGTTTCGGGGGTGGCCCATGAGATCAACAACCCGACCGGCCTGATCCTGCTCGACATCCCGGTACTCAAGAGGGCGCACCAGGATACGGCCCGCATCCTCCAGGAGTACTTCGAGGAGCACGGTGATTTCTCACTGGGCGGCGTCCCCTATACGGAGATGCGCGAGGAAATTCCGCGCATCCTGGAGGGGATGCAGGAGGGTGCCAAGCGGATCAAGCGGATCGTGCACGAACTGAAGGACTTCGCCAGGCGCGACGATGCCGGCGACAAGGGGCTTATCGATCTGAACCAGGTGGTGCAGACCGCACTGCGCCTGGTTGATCCGACCATACGCAAGGCGACCGACAACCTGGTGACCGACTTCGGCGCCGGGCTCCCCAGGCTCCTCGGCAACCCGCAGCGGATCGAACAGGTGGTCGTCAACCTGGTGCTGAACGCCTGCCAGGCCCTCCCCGACCGGGATCACGGCATCAGGATCTCCACCCGGCTGGCGACGGAGCCGCGGCGGCTGGAACTGCAGGTCCGGGACGAGGGGACGGGAATCGCGCCGGAGCACCTTTCCCGGCTGACCGATCCGTTTTTCACCACCAAGAGGGAGAGCGGCGGGACCGGCCTCGGCCTGTCGGTTTCCGCCGGCATAGTAAAGGAGCACGGCGGCTCCATCGCCTTCGACTCCGCCCCCGGCAGGGGGACCACGGTCACCCTGGCCTTTCCCGTAGCCAATGAGGAGCCCGCAGCATGATCCCAAGCGCCTACCCCAGCTTCCAGATCCTCCTGGTGGACGACGAGCCGGCCTGGCTCAGGTCCCTCTCCCTCACGCTCAAAAGCCTGGCCGGGCTCAACAACATCGTCACCTGCGAGGATAGCCGGGAGGTCATGGGGCTTCTGGACGCGGGGGGGATCGGCCTGGTCCTGCTCGACCTCACCATGCCGCACCTCGCGGGGGAGGAACTCCTGACGCGGATCGGCGAGAGCCATCCGGAGACCGCCACCATCGTCGTGAGCGGCCTGAACCAGCTGGAGACCGCGGTGCGCTGCATGAAGCTCGGGGCCTTCGACTACTTCATCAAGACCGACGAGGAGGACCGCATCGTGGGGGGGGTGCTGCGGGCGGTCCGGATGCTGGAGATGCAGCGGGACTACCGGGAGATGTCCAGCCGACTGGTTTCCGGGGAACTGCGCCATCCCGAGGCGTTTGCCGACATCGTCACCGGTGACCGCGGCATGCTCGCCATCTTCACCTATCTGGAGGCGGTGGCCAAAAGCCCCCAGCCGCTCCTGATCACCGGCGAGAGCGGCGTCGGCAAGGAACTCCTGGCGCGTGCCGCCCACACCCTGAGCGGCTGCCGGGGGAAGCTCGTCACCGTCAACGTGGCCGGCCTGGACGACTCGGTCTTCGCAGACACGCTCTTCGGCCACCTGCGCGGCGCCTTTACCGGCGCCGAGGGGGTGCGCAAGGGGATGGTCGAGGAGGCCGCCGACGGCACCCTGTTCCTGGACGAGATCGGAGACCTGAGCATCCCCTCCCAGGTGAAGCTGCTCCGCCTGCTCCAGGAAGGGGAGTACTTCGCGCTGGGAAGCGACCAGCCCAAGCGCCTCAAGGCGCGCATCATCGTCGCCACCCACCAGAACCTGTCGGCCAAGGAATCGGCCGGCTCCTTCAGGCGCGACCTCTACTTCCGCCTGCGCACCCACCAGGTGCAGGTCCCCCCGCTTCGGGAGCGCAAGGGGGACATCGCGCTGCTGCTCGATCATTTCCTGGCCGAGGCGGCGGCAGTACTCGGCAAGAAGAAGCCGACTCCCCCGAAGGGACTGGCGCAGTTTCTCGCCACCTACAGCTTCCCCGGCAACGTGCGGGAACTGCGGGCGATGGTCTACGATGCGGTCAGCGTGCACCGCGGCCGGATGCTCTCCATGGACTGCTTCGTGAAGGCGGTCGACCGCTCCCTCGAAGACGGGGTGGCGGCTCCCGTCGCCCCGGGCAAGCTGAACCCGTTTGCCGGGTTCGTCGAACTCCCCACCTTCAGCGAGGCCGCCTCCTTCCTGGTCATGGAGGCCATGGAGCGCGCGGGCGGCAACCAGACACTCGCCGGCAGGCTGCTCGGCATCTCCCAACCGGCGCTCAACAAGCGTCTCAAGATGATGCGCAGCCAACAGGCATAACCTGCGGTTATAACCATAGCCGCCGGTTATACCTTCCCTAACATAAGCTGATCATTATGGTTTTTCCTGCATTCCCCCCGCCGGCATAACCTTTCGTTATGCCGGTTCGCCCAGCGACACGCCCCGTCCGTCCGCTTTTGTCCAGTCATCCCAATCAGTTATCCCTTCGATCGATTCTGGCATCATCCCTGCTATGGATAGGCTATGGCGTAACGCCAAAACGGCAGCTGCGGTGCGTGAAGCGCTCCGCGCCCGCAATCCAAGTGAAGAGGTGAATCATCATGGCAATGTTCTGGATCCAGTTTGTGCTCGTCCTGGGAGCGATCCTTCTCGGCGTCCGTAAGGGTGGGGTGGCCCTCGGGCTCATCGGCGGCCTCGGCGTCTCGGTTTTGGTGCTTTTGTTCCGGGTCCAACCCTCCGAGCCCCCCATCGCCGTCATGCTGATCATCCTGGCGGTGGTGACCGCCTCGGCTACCCTGCAGGTCGCGGGCGGCCTCGACTACCTGGTGCAGCTGACCGAACGTATGCTGCGCGCCCACCCGAAGTACGTCACGATCCTGGCGCCGCTCTCCACCTTCTTCCTGACGGTCTGCGTCGGGACCGGGCACGCGGTGTATGCGCTCCTGCCGGTCATCGCGGACGTAGCTCTCAAGACCAAGATCCGTCCCGAGCGCCCCATGGCCATTTCCAGCGTCGCCTCGCAGATGGGGATCACCGCGAGTCCGGTGGCGGCAGCCGTGACGACCTTTCTCGCCTTCTCCATCAAGAGCGGGCACCCGGTGAGGCTCTTCGACATCCTCATGGTGACCATGCCTGCCGGGGTCGTCGGGGTGCTGGCAGCGGCCGCCTGGAGCTTCAGCCGCGGCAAGGACCTCGACAAGGACCCGGAATACCTGGAGCGGCTCAAGGACCCCGAGTTCGCCGCCTCGCTGGAGTCTTCCGTCACGACCCTGAACAAGAAAATCACCGGTAGCGCCAAGCTCTCCGTGGTGCTCTTTTTCTCGGGAGTCTTAAGCATCATCGCCTTCGCCGTCTGGCCCTCCCTGCTCCCGGTTGTCGCCGGCAAAGCCATAGCGATGACGACGGTCGTGCAGTTCATCATGCTCGGCTTCGGCGCCTTCATCATGTTCGCCACCGGCGTCAAGGCGAAGGAGATAGCGCACTCCAGCGTCTTTATCGCCGGGATGATCGCGGTGGTATCGATCTTCGGCATCGCCTGGATGAGCGACACCTTCGTGAGCGCCAACAAGATTTTCCTGATCGACAAGATCGGCATGATGGTGAAGATGGCACCCTGGACCTTCGGGATAGCGATGTTCTGCGTCTCCGCCTTCGTCAAGAGCCAGGCCGCGACGCTCATCATCATGCTCCCCTTCGGCCTTGCCCTCGGGCTTCCGATGCCGCTTTTGCTCGGGCTGATGCCGGCAAGTTACGCCTACTTCTTCTTCGCCTTCTACCCGAGCGACCTTGCCGCCATCAACATGGACCGCTCGGGAACCACCAGGATCGGCAAGTACCTGCTTAACCACAGCTTCATGGTCCCCGGCTTCATAGGTGTTGGCGTCTCCACGGTGGTCGCCTACAGCATATCGAGGCTGATGTTTTAACGAGAAGCTGCCCCGAAGGGGGCGATGAGGGCGTTGCAACAGAGTCAGGAACAAACATGGGTCGCATCCGAACAGGGTGCGGCCCGTTCTTGTTCGGGCGAACGTTGACGGTCAATCTATCTCGGTGTAAGAAAATTTTTGCGGACTGAGCTGGAAAAACGATCAATTCCTGCCATTATCTATCTGCTCGGATGGAATAACTCTGCCGTGGGTCTGATTGCCATGCATGCCACGCCTGCTGAAAGAGATGCGTGAGTCTGGTAATCGGCCGTCAAAAAAGGAGATTCAGCATGAAAAGGACAGCCTCAGCCGTCTGGAACGGCCCACTGAAGGAAGGCAAGGGCGTTATCTCAAGTCAAAGCGGCGTGCTTACTGATACACCCTACTCGTTCGGGACGCGTTTTGCCGAAGAGCGCGGCACCAATCCGGAGGAACTGATTGCGGCGGCGCATGCCGGCTGCTTTTCCATGGCGCTTTCCGCTGGGCTCGGCAAGGCGGGTTTCGAACCGGTCCGGATCAAGACCCAGGCCCTGCTCGATCTGGAGAACGTCGAGGGGAGCTGGAAGATAACGACGGTACGTCTGGAGACGGTCGCGCGGATCCCGAAGATCACCTCGTCCCAATTCGAGACCATCGCCCAGGACGCCAAGGCCAACTGCCCGGTTTCCCGGGTGCTGCGGGCCAACATATCCTTGGTCGCCAAGCTTGAGGATTGAGGTTCGCAGATAACGGCGGATGAAGGCGGATAACATCAAGGGCTCTGGGGCAAGGGCTGGTCGTTAACTTGTTGAGTCGTTGAGTTGTTAGTTACTATGCTGTCAGATTTACCCCTTGGCCATTCCTCACCCCGGCCCTCTCCCGGAGGGAGAGGGAGCGTTTATTGAAGATGATATGAAAGCCGGCAGTGAACAGGCGAAACTGGCCCAGGCTTCCCGGCACCCCTCGCCCTCCGGGAGAGGGGCAGGGGTGAGGGAGCTGCCACGAAAAGTAATGTGACAAACTGGCATTAAGGGTGCCGGAAAAACGAACGCGGCCTCGGGGGTAATCCCGAGGCCGCGTTTTTGTCTATGAAGCTGTTGATCTGGTCTTAGCCGAGGATCTGCTTGAGATCGCCCTCTGCGGTCCCGATCGGCGCGATGTTGAAGTTCTCCACCAGGAAGTTGAGCACGTTCGGTGTGATGAACGCCGGCAGTGTCGGTCCGAGCTTGATCCCCTTGATCCCGAGGTGGAGCAGGGTCAAGAGGATCGCCACCGCCTTCTGCTCGTACCAGGAGAGGATGAAGGAGAGCGGCAGCTCGTTCACGCCGCATTCGAAGGCGCCGGCGAGTGCCACCGCGATCTGGATCGCGGAGTAGGCATCGTTGCACTGGCCGATGTCCAGCAGGCGCGGGATGCCGCCGATGTCGCCGAAGTCGAGCTTGTTGAAGCGGAACTTGCCGCAGGCAAGCGTCAGGATGACGCAGTCCTTGGGTACAGCTTCCGCGAACTCGGTGTAGTAGTTGCGTCCGCTCTTGGCGCCGTCGCAGCCGCCGATCAGGAAGAAGTGGCGGATATCGCCGGCCTTGACTGCGGCGACGACCTTGTCGGCCACGCCGAGGACCGCGTTGTGCCCGAAGCCGGTGAGGATTTCCTTGCCGGGGTTCTCGTCAAAGCCCGGCAGCGCCAGCGCCTTGTCGATTACCGGGGAGAAGTCCCACCCTGCGATGTTCTTTACGTCCGGCCACTGCACCAGGCCCCAGGTGAAGAGGCGGTCTTTGTAGCTTTCCGCAGGGCGCTGGATGCAGTTGGTGTTGAAGATGATGGCGCCGGGGAAGCCCGCGAACTCTTTGGCCTGGTCCTGCCAGGCGCCGCCGAAGTTGCCGGCAAGGTGCGCGTACTTCTTGAGACCGGGATAGCCGTGGGCCGGAAGCATCTCGCCGTGGGTGTAGACGTTGATCCCAAGGCCTTCGGTCTGCTTCAAAAGCTCCTCGAGCATGCGCAGGTCGTGGCCGGAGACCAGGATCGACTTGCCCGCCTTGGTGCCGAGCGCGACCGGGGTCGGGACCGGGTGGCCGAAGCTGTCCGTGTTGGCCTTGTCCAGAAGCTGCATGGTGATCAGGTTGATGCGGCCGCACTCCATGGAGAGGCCGACGAAGTCCATGAGGCCGAGGCTCTTGTCAAGCGTTGCTGCCAGACCTTTGTGGGTAAAGGCGTAGATCTCGTCGTTTTCCAGGCCGATCACCAGGGCGTGGTGGGCGTAGGCCGCATACCCTTTCATGCCGTAAATGATGATTTCCTGAACCGATTTCACGTCCGGGTCGATGGAGTCGTCCTTCACGCCGTGACGGGCGCCCAGGGCGATCAGTTCTGCGGTCGTGCCGGCAGTAAAGGGCTGGGCCGCCTCGGGGACGTTCCCGGTGAAGGGGCCGCCGTTGGCCTTCTCGAAGAGTGCCTGCGCGTTGTCGCGGTTTCTGGCGGCATCGCGTACCAGTTTTGCGATTTCCTCGGCGTCGAAGTCAACGTTGGTGACGGTGGTGAAGAGGCCGTCCAGCATGAAGCGGTCGATGGTGGAATCCTTGGCGCCTTTCTCACGGGCCTTGTCGGCCCAGAAGGCGATGCCCTTCATCGTGTAGACCAATTGGTCCTGCAGAGCTGCAACGTCCGGCTGCTTGCCGCAGACGCCTACTTTGGAACATCCGCCGTTAGCTGCCTGCTCGCACTGGTAACAAAACATGTTCTCCATCGTTTCCCCCTTGATTGTCGCGTTAGTAGTTGATGTGGAAAAACCAAGCCAGCTCTTAATCTTGTTCTTCATCGGTCTCCTGTGCCCCTGAGTAACGGGCTAATGATTTTTTTGGGAGCTGCCAGGGTTTATCCAGTCGCTTGGAGTGTCCTGCCTGCTGCCGTTCGTTGAAGTCACCTTACCGGCAACCTGGCGTCGCGGCCTTGACCTATGTCATAAAAATGCACGAATATGCGCATTCGGCTCTTTTATATCTTTTTTCCCGGTGTTGTCCGTTTGGTCTTTGAATAGCTGGTCAGCCGCAGCGCAAAAAACCCCTCACCCGGCCTTCGGCCACCCTCTCCCGGAGGGCGAGGGTATGCTATATAGCCCTTCTCCCTTCGGGAGAAGGTGCCCCGAAGGGCGAGGGTATGCTATAGCCCTTCTCCCTTCGGGAGAAGGTGCCCCGGAGGGCGAGGGTATGCTATAGCCCTTCTCCATCCGGGAGAAGGTTGCCCCGGAGGGCGAGGGTATGTTATAGCCCTTCTCCCTCCGGGAAAAGGTGCCCCGGAGGGGCGGATGAGGGAGTTGCTACGGAGTGCAGGAATCGAACTGGACAGCGCTGCTTTTTTCCTGATTATCGCCATACGCGAGTTTTGCGGCGATGTGGTCCGCCCGCCGATCTGGAGAAAGGGGGTGGAGCCGCCGCGGTATGAACTGCATGCATGCCGCGATTGTCGCGCCTTGGAGGACGCTCCTACCCGCGTCTACAGGGCCTATTCCTGAGAGGGAAATGTCGTATATGAGAGGTGCGGAGAGATGCGGAGGAAAAAAGCTAAGGTTGTGCCAGCGGATCACCGCTTCTGAAGCCAGCGGATGCCATTCCGAGACATGGAATGGCGGGGGAGTGAAACTCTGGTGCCGGGCGTGCGAGTTCACGGGGCAAGCAGATGCACTTCTAGTTCTAGTTCATGACGCCGCCGACCATGGCCCGGTAGATATCCGGCCGCAGGACGAACTGCAGGCTTGAAGAGGTGGCGGTGCCGAAGGCGATCGCCTGCTCTCCGCCTATCGAGGTGTTGAGATTGAAGATCGGGCGCAGGTTGAGGCCGAGCCTCATGATATCAGTTTCGAATACGGGCCCGTATATCGAGGCGAATTCCGACAATCGGTCCCAGATTGACAGCATTTCCACGGGTATGGCAACTCCATCTGCTACTCGTACTAGATCCGCCATTGTTTGCTCCTTTTGCGCTGACATTTACAGGATGTATCGGCGCTGCCGCGAAAAACTTGAGGCAGCGCAAGGAAGCGTTGTTGCAATGGTCGGTTTGAGGCGTTTCTGGAAGTTCGAGGGGAGCTTGAGGCGCGGCTGCAGCCGCTGTATCTTAAAAGGCGGGCGTCCGCAGTCGTTGCACCGCTGGCAAGGTGCGGAGAGAATCGAAGCAACAGCCGAAATTAGGGGGATTGATTTTCCTTGTGCCGCCGGTCGACCGGGTATCTATACGTAGCAGACGCCCCGGCTTCAGCTTCGCAGCGCTTCAAGCCCGGTAATAGCTTCGCTTGCCGGGCGGTCGAGCTCCGAAAGTCTGGAGAGCCGTTTGGAAAGGCAGAGTCCCATCCCGAGCAGTGCCAGTATCAGGCAGACCACCCCTTCCCAACGAAACGAGGTCCAGAACAGCCCGCCGACGGTGCCGGAAACGCTCGACCCGACGTAGTAGCTGAACAGGTAGAGCGAGGCTGCCTGGGCTCTCGCCGTGCGCGCCCTGCTTCCGACCCAGCTGGAGGCGATGGTGTGGGCGCCGAAAAAACCGCAGGTGAAAATGGCGATGCCGCCGACTATGATGCTGACGTCCCCGGAAAGCGTCACCAGCGCGCCCACGATCATGGTGCCGATGGTGAGAAGGAGCATGCGGCTTCTTCCGAACAGCTCCACCTGGCGCCCCACCATGGACGAGCTGAAGGAGCCGAGCAGGTAGACCAGGAATATGTAGCTGACCAGGGAGTGGCTCAGGGAGTAGGGGGGGGCGAGGAGCCTGAAGGTGATGTAGTTGTAGAGCGTCACGAAGCTGCCCATGATGAGGAACGAGATGCCGTACAGATAGAGCAGTCCCGGGTCCTGCAGTTGCTTGAACAGTGAGCTGAACAGGTAGCGTGCCGCGAAGGGGCGCCGGCTGAAGTTCGAGGAGACGGGCAGGGACCGTGCGAAGTACAGGCTGAGGATCAGGCAGACCACCCCGATGCAGCCGAGGGCCGCGCGCCAGGAGACCCACTCGGTCATGTTTGCCGTGAAGATCCGTCCGGTCATGCCGCCGATGGCGTTGCCGCTGATATAGAGGCCGATGGCGGAGCTTAGAGAAGCGGGGGCGATCTCCTCGCTCAGGTACGCCATGGCGACCGCCGGCAGCCCCGCCAGGGCGATCCCCTGCAGCAGCCGGAGGGCGAGCAGCGCAGGGAAACTGTGGGTCAGGGAGCAGAGAAACGCCAAGACCGAGGTCAGCACCAGGGAGGCGACCATGACCCGTTTGCGCCCGAAGGTCTCCGAGAGGGTCCCGGCAAAGAGCATGGCGACGGCCAGGGTGCAGGTGGAAACCGACAGCGGGAGGCTCCCCAGCGCCGCCGGCACGCCGAACTCCCGTGAAAAGACCGGCAGCAGCGGCTGTACGTCGTAGAGGGTGATGAAGGTGACGAACCCTGCTGCAAAAAAGGCGAGGTTGATCTGCCGGTATCTCTTGGTTCCACTCTTGATCGATCCCATGCTAATCACTCCCCGCCGCCGACCAGATTAAGATTAAGATTAAGCAATTATCGTAGGGTGGGCCGCGCCCACCGCTCGCATGCCGGTGGGCGCGGCCCACCCTACGAGCTGCTATCTCTGCCTAGGAATATAACCCTTGCTTCAAGATAAGAAAAATATATAATAATTATTGTTTCAATAAATTTAATTGATGGCAATAAGGCCGACCAATGGATGTGCGACAGCTGAAATATTTCCTGGAGGTTGCCCGGGTGAGCAACTTCACCAAGGCGGCGGAGGCGCTCCGTATCGCCCAGCCCGCCATCAGCATGGCGATCAAGAAACTGGAGCAGGAGCTGGAACTGGTCCTTTTCAACCGGCAGGACAAGAAGGTATCGCTCACCGCGGAAGGAGAGATCTTTCTGCCGCATGCGCGGCGGGTCATCGACGACCTGAAGGCGGCCGAGCAGGAGATGGGAGAGCTGCGGGGGCTCACGAGAGGTGAGGTGAGGATCGGCATTCCCCCCATGATCAGCGCCTACTTCTTCCCCGACATCATCAGGGATTTCAAGAGGAATTACCCGGAGCTGCACCTCTCCGTCTACGGCGAGGGTGCCGGCAGGATCCAGAAGATGATCGGCCAGGGGGAGCTTGACATGGGGGTCGTCGCCGGCGGGAGCTTTCCGGACACGCTGGAGGTGCGCCATTTCCTGCGGGAAGAGATCGTGGTCTGCGTCCCGCTGGACCATCCCTTCGCCGGGAGACTTTCGGTGAGCCTTGCCGAGTTCATCGGGGAGCCGCTGGTGTTCTACAAGGAGGGGTACTACATCAGGGAGTTTTTCCTCGAGGCGCTGAAGGAGACCGGGGCCGCGCCGAACATCGTTTTTGAGACGAACCTCTTTTCGCTGGTCAAGTCGCTGGTGAGAAACGGGATGGGCATCTCGATCTTCCTCAGGATGGTGGTCAGCGCCGACCCGGATCTTGCCGCGGTGTCGTTCGATCCGCCGCTCTATCTCGATCTGCTGATCGCCTGGAAAAAGCATCTCTACCTGTCACGCGCGAACCGTGCCTTCGTCGAATTCCTGCTGCAGCAGATCGGGGCCAGGAGCTAGTGGCTGGGGACTAAAACAGTATCTGCAGCCTTTTCGACGCACCTTCATCCTTTATCCAGAGCAGGGTCTTTTTGGAGCGGGTACACCAGTTGCGTACATCCTTTTCGAATGTCGGGCAATCGGCGATGACCTCCAGAACATCTCCCGGCTTCAGCTTGACCGACATGACCGTGATCTTCAGTGTGGGCTGCGGGCATCTGAGACCTCGGGCATCGAGTTGTGAAACTGCCATTTTTGTTTCCTCGTTTTAATGGTTCGTGATTGTATCGACGCCGTTTATTGCGCGTCACGCATGGCTATTGCTCCGTGTCTTCCTGTGACAGCCGAAGCGGCCCGAGTTTCCTGACCGTTTCTACCATTTCGCCGATGACACTGTTGAACTTTTCTCCCTCGCAGGCCGATACATAATCCAGTCGGCAGCGCTCTTTTCCGATCCCCATCTGTTCCAGTATCAGGTTCAGCATGGTGTGCCGATGCAGAGCTCGGTAATTTCCTTCCTTGTAGTGACAGTCGCCGGGGTGACAGGCCAAAATGATAACACCGTCAGCTCCCTTTGTATAGGCAGAGAGGATGAATTGCGGATCGACCCGGCCGCTGCACATGACCCGAATGACCTGGACATTGGGGGGATACGGTTCCTGCGTTCCACCCGCCTTGTCAGCGCCGGCATAGGAGCACCAGTTGCACAGGAATCCGATGATTTTAGGTTCAAAGCCTTTCTGTGCCGTCATTTCAGGACCCCTTCTATCTCGGCCATGATCTGGGCATTGGTGAAATGATGGCCGGTGATGGCCCCGGCCGGGCAGGCGGCCACGCAGGCGCCGCAGCCATGGCAGAGCACGTCGTTGATGCTGGAGACGTTGTGCTCCGTGTTGAAGGAAATGGCACGGTACGGACAAACCGAAATGCAGAGATGGCAGCCGGCGCAACGGGTATCGTCGACCTCGGCGTTGGTAGGCTCGATCTCTATCATGCGCCCAGGTTGGAGCCCGGCCAGGGTATAGCCGACGCTGGCCATCCCTTCCAGCATCGCCCTCTGGATATCCATCGGCTCCTGGCAGGAGCCGGCCAGATAGACCCCCTTGATGGTGCTCTGGGCCGCGTCCAAACGTCCGTGCAGCTCCCTGAAGAACCCGAATGAGTCGCAGCTGACCTCCAGCATGGCGCAAAGCTTGTCAGCTCCCTGCGCCGGCACCACGGCCGGGCAGAGAATGACCAGGTCCGCGGGGGCGATCTCCCCTTGGGCGCTCACCTGGAGCCTGCCGTTGCCGTCCTGAGTGACCGCAAGATCCTTGATGCCGTCGTACCGCTTCAGGCAGGAGTTCTTGCTCTGGGCGGCATGACGGAAGAGGGTATGCGCCTCTTTGCCCGGCACGACCAGCTCACGGTGATAGTGGGTGATGGAGGTCTCCGGGTGTTTCGCCGTGATCAGGCGGTTGAACTTGAAGGCGTACTGGCAGCAGATGCCGGAGCAGTAAGGCTTATGAGCTTCGTCCAGGCTGCCGACGCAATGGATGATAGCCACCGATGCCGGGACCTGACCGTCCCTGATCCTGATCTCTCCGCAGGTCGGTCCGGTGGATGACAGCATCCGTTCGAATTGTATGGCATCATAAACGTCCGGCAGAGTTCCCATCCCCATGCCGGCCACCAGGGAGGCATCATACAGCCCGGCACCGGTGGCCAGGATGATGGCGCCGATCCTGCGCTCCGAAACCGTCCCCACCTCTTCCAGGTTGATGACATCCTCACCCATCGGGCAGGCATCCTTGCAGGCACGGCATTCCTCACCCCTGGAGCGTACGCAGGCCTCTTCCACCAGGAAGGGGGCGTTCGGCAGGACACCCGCAAAGGCGAAGTCGATAGCCTTGCGCTCGCTGGCGTTGCCGTTGAATTCGTTCATCGTGGTTGCCGGGCAGGCCTCCACGCAGTCGCCGCAGCCGATGCAGTCATGCAGCGAGACGTGACGCGGCTTGTGCCGGATTCTGGCGATGAAGTTGCCGTAGAAACCGGTCACCTGGTCCAGTTCCGACATGGTCATAAGCTCGATCCGCTCGGTGCAGTCACCGTGAAGCAGGTCCCCCATAAGCGGTTCAAGCGTGCATGGGGCGCATTCCAGGGCCGGGAAGAGCTCCTCGAAACGGACCGGCAGGCCGCCGATAAATGGCGTCCGCTCAACCAGCACCACCGATCGTCCGGCCTCGGCCAGTGACAGGGCCGCTTTCATGCCGGCCGGGCCTGCCCCGATCACGAGTGCATCGGGGCAGGTCTCAAGCGCTTTCTTTTCCAGCAGCTGGTGCAACCGCACCCGGAAGACCGCTCCCCGGATCGCCCGGATCGCCTTTTCGGTCGCCACAGCCGGGTCTTCAGTCACCCAGGCGATCTGTTCGCGGATGTTGACCATCTGCATCAGGTAGGGGTTCATCCCCGCATTGATCATTGAGCGTCGGAACGTGGCCTCGTGGTCGCGGGGCGAGCAGGCGGCCACCACCACCCGATCCGGTTGTTCTCTCCTCAGGCTATCCTCTAACTGCATCTTGCCATCTTCCGAGCAGATGAAATCCACGACCCTGATATAGGGCCGGTCCGGGAAGGATTCGGCCGCTTCGGCCACCGCTTCGGCGCTGATCTTGTCGGATATGTCCCTGCCGCAGTTACAGAAATAGATCCCGATTTTCATGCCGGCGCCTCCCACTGGATAATCTCTGCCACTATCAGATTTACCGCCCCCGGCACCGCCGCAGACACCTCGTCGCTGAACCGTTCGCCGAAAAGGTCAAACTCACGGGCCTCGATACCCCAGAAGGAAACCTGCTCCGGAAGGGGGACACCAGCCATGCGCCCCAGGTCATAGGCCGTCGCAAAATCGGTATCGTGACTGGAAAACGTGTTCTTGGTGGTGACGAAACCCTTTGGGTCAAAACGCTGCAGCGTGCCGGGAGTCGCGCCGCTCAGCATGGCGTCCACTACCACCGCCCGCTGGAAACCGGCCATCGCCTCCATCAGCCGGAAGCCCCCGGTGTGCAACTCCGTCACGGTCAGATTCATGCGTCCCCGCAGACGCTGCGCCACGGCACGGGCAACGGCAATCCCGACGCCATCATCGCTTAAGAGCGGATTGCCCATCCCTATGATAACGACTCCGGCGCTCATCCCTTCCTCCGCATCTCCCGCAGCGGCACGCCCTGACTGTCACGCAGCGCTACTGTCAACGGCATCTTGCCCGGGAGGAAATGGGTCGCGCAGGAAAAACAGGGATCGTAAAGCCGGAAGGCCATCTCGACCTTGTTGAGAATAGCCTCCTCGGGAGCGTTGCTGGTGATCAGTTTTTCCGCGGCACGCTTTATGGACATGGACATGGCGGCATAGTTGTTGGTGGTACCGACGATCATATTGACCTTTGTCAAAACCCCCCTTTCATCAGTGACATAATGATGGGTCAGCGTCCCGCGCGGCGCCTCGACAGAGCCGATCCCCTCGCCGACGAACCGGGACGGATCCGGAATGTTGCGGGTCTCCGGGGAGGAGATTTCAGGGTCGAGCGCCAGTTCCAGCATCCGTTCCGAGGCGTAGAGCAGTTCGATCAGCCTCGCCCAGTGGGTGGCCATACGGTGATGGATCGGCTGGTAACGGGCCTCGGTGATCTTTTTGCGTCCGAAGCTCTCGTACATCCGCTGGAATTCCGCGTTCGCCAGAGGGGTCGCCATCCCCTCGGAGACGTTCAGCCGCGACAGAGGGGTCGAGGTGTAGATGCCGCTCTCGATCCCGTCCGTCAGCCCCTTCCACCCCACCTTTTTCAGGTAGGGATATTTCAGGTAGGTCCAGGCTTCCACCCGTTCGGCAATATGCTCGCGGTATTGGGAAGGGTGGTATCTGACGAATTCGTTCCCTTCCGGGTCAAGCACCCGGATCATGCCGTCGTAGAAGTTGGCCTGATCGTGGGCATCCACGGTCCCCATCGAGTAGGTGCGGTGCAGGTAGGTGTCGGAGGTAATCATGTCCAGATAGAGCGGGTTCTTAAGGACGATCCTTTCGAAGAGGGACAGGGAGAAGCGGGCAAATTCGATGTTCTTTCGGGCAGTATCCTGTATCTGGTCGCGTTCAGCGGCGCTGATGGCGCGGCTCCAGCCGCCGGGGACCCCGGCCACCGGATGGATCGACTTGCCGCCCAGAAAGGTGATGATCTCGTGGTTGCGTTTGCGGCAGGCGAACACCTCGCCGGCGACCTCAACCCCTACCTTGCGGGCCACACCCAGGATGTTCCGCTCGGAGGGGGGGGCATCCGGCCCGACGATGAAGTCCGGACCGCCGAGGGCATAGAAGTGGGTGGTGTGGTCGGTGACGAAAAAAGCGGTGTAAAGGAGCTCGCGCAGCTTCTTTGCTGCCGGTGTCGGCTCGGCGCCGAAGACGCCGTCCAGCGCCTTGCTGGCAGCCAGGTGATGAGCCTCGGGGCAGACCCCGCAGATCCGGTTGGTGATGACCGGCATCTCCTCGGCCATCCGCCCCACGCAGAACTGCTCGAAGCCGCGCAGTTCCGGAATCTGGAAATAGGCGTTCTCCACCTTTCCCTGGTCGTTCAGAAAGATGTCTATCCGGCCGTGTCCCTCCAGACGGGTGATCGGGTCGATGGTGATCCGCGGCATCCGTTACCTCCCGACCCTGCCGCCCAGTGTCGAACTGGCCAGGGTGTATTTGTAAAACAGCCCGGCATAATCCGGAATCGCCGCCAGAAATGCGTCAACCCGCCCGGCGATCTCCGACTCCGAAAGGCCGGTGGTATCGCCGATGTCCATGACCGAGCCGAGCGCCGCCACCATCCTGGCCCCCTGGTCGCCGATACCGTCCGGGGCGCCGTAGCAGCCGGTGCAGGGCATGTTGGCCTTGGTGCAGGGGGCGCCGCAGCCGTTTCGGGTGGCAATACCCATGCAGAGCAGCCCCTGTTCGAGCAGGCAGGCTTTGGGGTCAGGATAGAATTCGTAATTGCGCCGGAAGGCGCGGATGCGCTTCTCCTCCTTGGTCCGGTCGCAGTCGTCGCATACCGTCAGGGTGCCGCAACCGACCGTACTCCCCTTGGGTGGGAGATCGCCGGACAAGATCACCTCGATCATATGCCAGATCTGGTGCGATTCAGGCGGACAGCCGGGGATAGAGTAATCCACCTCCACCTCCTGGGCCAGGTGTTTCACTCGCCCCAGCAACGCCGGCAGATGAAGGTTCCCCTCAGGAAAGCTGGTCGTGCCTGAGGGGATGATCGCCGCCGGATTGTCAACCGAGGGATTGTCAAGGTAAACGCAACGCAAGAGCTCTTCCTTCGTGGTGAAATTGGCCAGAGCCGGGATGCACCCCCCTTTGGCGCAGGAGCCGAAGGCCACCAGCAGCCGGGATTTCCTGCGCAGCAGGTGGGCCATCTCAACATTCTCCTCCGTGCGCAGTGCCCCGTTGAAGAGGGTCACGGCAATGGCCCGGTCCGGGAGCGCCTCGATGTCCTTCTTCTTGGTATCCATCAGGCAGGGGCAGAACATGAAGTCGAAAGCCGCATCCAGGTCCAGGATCTTCTCATGCAGGTTGGCAACAGCGATCTCGCAGCCGCCGCAGGAAGCGGCCCAGTAGATCGCGAGTTTGGGTTTTTCAGACATTATCATTTTTACCCCCGTTCGCTCCTGGACAAGTTCTGGTTAACTGGCTTGATTATCCCGCATCCAGCATCTCCCTCACTTTTTTCGCGAGCTGGGCGGGCTGCGCCGGCTTCAGGAGGAGGTCGATCCCGTCGACCAGGATCCCCTTGTCCTGGATCAGGTCTGCGGTATATCCGGTCAGGAACAGCACTTTCAGCTGAGGAAAGCGCTGTCTGAGCGCCTCGCAGACCTGCCTGCCGTTCATCCCCGGCATGATCACATCGAGGATGGCCAAATCGATGTTCTGCCAGTTCGCTTCAAACAGTTCCATGGCTTCGTCACCGTTTTCGGCCAGGATCACGCCGTACCCGAATGTCTTCAGTACCGAATCCAGGAGGTGCCGCACCGTCGGATCGTCCTCAACGACGAGAATCGTTTCCCGCCCACCCCGGGGCGCGGCAGGCGGGGCTTTTTCCGTGGTCTCTCCCTGCGCGGCTGTCAGGGGAAGGTAGATGCTGAACGTCGTCCCCACACCGCATTCGCTGGCGATCGTGATATAGCCGCCGTGCTGCTTGACGATCCCGTACACGATGGAGAGTCCGAGTCCCGTGCCGCGCCCGGGCGCCTTGGTGGTGAAAAACGGCTCGAATACTTTCGCCTGCGTCTCGGCGTCCATCCCGGCGCCGTTGTCGCTTATCGTGACGCGAGCATACCTTCCGGGCGCGCCATAACCGTGTTGCCGGTAAAACTCCCTGCCGAGCAGGACGGATTCGGTCCTGATGCGAAGCTCGCCGCCTCCCGGCATGGCGTCCCTGGCGTTGGTCGCCAGGTTCATGAGCACCTGTTCGATCTGGCCGCCGTCGGCCAGGACCGGGAGCGGTTCAACCCCGAAGTCGGTCCGCAGCGTGACGTCTTCGCCGATGATCCTGACGAGGAACGTGGTATGCTTGCGGGCCAGCTCGTTCAGCTCCACCTGCTGGAGCATCATAACCTGTTTCCGGCTGAAGGCAAGCAGGCTCCTGGTCAGGTGTGCCGCCCTGTCCGCTGCGTCGAGGATCTGGGCCATATGGCCGCGCTTCGGGTCATCCGCACCCAAAGAATGCTGCAGCAACTGGCCGAACCCCATGATGACGGTAAGGATGTTGTTGAAATCGTGGGCGACCCCTCCTGCCAGCTGCCCGACCGCCTCCATCTTTTGCGCCTGACGCAGCTGTTCCTCGAGCCTTTTGCGCTCGGTCATGCTCTCCATGAAGGCCATGTAGTGGCTGATGACGCCGGCACTGTTCCTTATCGGCGAGATGGTGGCATGCACCCAGTAAAGATCGCCGTTTTTTTGCCGGTTGTGGAGGTCGCCAGTCCAGACACGCCCCGAGGTGATGGTGCTCCAGAGATTTCTGTACAGCTCTGCGGTCGCTTCGGCTCTCAGCAGGCTCGGGTGCTGCCCGATCATCTCAGCGGCCTGGTAGCGGCTCACCTGGGTGAACTTCGGGTTCACGAATTCGATATGGCCCGAAAGGTCGGTGATGACGATCGGAACGGGGCTCTGCATGACCGCTTGCGAGAGCTTTGAGAGCTCCTCTTCGGCGAGCCTGCGCTCCGTCGTGTCCTTGAAGACCACCACAGCGCCCACCAATGCTCCGCCCTCCCGGATCGGCGTGCTGACGTACTCCACCGGGAAGCTGGTGCCGTCCTTGCGCCAGAAGACCTCGTCAGTTACCTGGTGCGGCACACCGTCGCTGGATGCTGCGTAAATGGGGCATTCCTCTACGGGGTACGGGGTCCCGTCGCTCCTGGTGTGATGCAGCAGGGAGTGCTGATGCTTTCCGAGGAGGTACTCCTGGTCCCAGCCGACCATAAGGGCGCCGGCGGGGTTGACGAAGGTCACCATTCCCTCCAGGTCCACGCCGTAGATCCCCTCGCCGGCCGCATCTAGGATGAGCTGAAGCTGGCGCTCGGTTTTTTCGTGGGCATCCTGTGCCAGCCTGCGCTCGATGATGTCCTCGAGCGTCTCGATGACGGCGACCAGCCTGCCTTCGCTGTCGCGGATGGGCGCGGCGTTCAGCGAGAGGTAATGCCCGTTTCCGTGCCGGTCCTGAAACCAGGCCTCGGCCTGCACCCCTTCGGGAATCAGTACGGAGTTAGTGTGGGTGTCGTAAAAGTTCGGGATGGCGTCAAGGTTCCCGTCGACGAGAAGATCCGCCAGGAGCGGTTGCTCTTGCTCATAAAAGACCTTCCAGAGCTGATCCGAGCCGAGCAGATCGGCTGCCTTGATCCCCGTCAGCAGCTCGCAGGCCCGGTTCCAGATGATGACCCGGTGCTTGTCGTCCAAAACGAAGGTCGGCAGGACGGAATTCTGCACCAGG
>Ga0209125_1000971_pt1 | contig 30928 bp, 28 predicted proteins | sample BarGraIncub1131A_FD_184503 | JGI IMG/M metagenome (GOLD analysis project Ga0209125, IMG submission 184503) | Arctic peat soil microbial communities from Barrow, Alaska - Barrow Graham LP Incubations 11-31A (SPAdes) (version 2) | ecosystem: Environmental > Terrestrial > Soil > Wetlands > Peat... | reverse complement strand
GAGGAACTCTGATCATGTACAAGCCCTGGAACACTGCCTTTATGTTCAACTTTAACTGGGATTACATATCTATCTCCTCTTATTGTATAGAGACTTTCTTGAAGATACTTTGCATTAGACCTAACTAATGAAATTACCTTTTCTTTTACTGATGCATTTTTCTCTTTTAAAGATTTTCTTAGGCCATATAGTAAACTACTAGCCCTATCAGAAATTTCATCATCACTTATAATAGCTATAAAAATTTCATCCTCTAATTTTTTAATTGGTACAATTCCAATACATATATCGTTAAGTACTCTAGAAGTGTTCTCTCCTTCATTATTGCCAACATAGTTCTTAAACAATCTAGCACATCTAAGCATTTGGGCAATCCGCAAAAGCTGCATTGGCATAAGGGTCGCTCCTTTAGATGCCCTAGTTATCGCAGCGCGTACATCATATATACCTTCAAAGGGAGCACTCCCTTTTTTCGATAAAAGAAGTAGCGCCTCATTAGTTTCCTGTAAGTGTTCTCTTACTTCATAAATATTAGTGTAAGGCTGTAAACTATCAATAATATCCTTACCCGCCGTAGTTTTTGCATATTCTTTAATTTTTCCTTTAATTTTATAATATTCTAAAACTTTTAATGATTTTGTGTTCACAATTACACCGTCTTTCCTATGTTAATAAACCTAAATGTTTATTACTATTTATTCGACCCCTCTTTTAAAGTGCCCTCTAGTATAGTTTTTAAAATCTTTTTGCCAGTTTTTATTAATATAATTACGAAGAACATCTATAGTTTCTTCATAATTTTCATGGATAAAATCTAATCTAAAAGATGAAATATTATTTTTCTTAATTTCATCAATATTGGATATCAAGTTAACAGGCACATTATTATATATATAGCTTCTGCAATATTTATCAGTTTTAACACTAAACTCAACGCCTTTTCTATCTTTAAGAGTGTAGTGTCCTTTTGTACAATTCTCTATGCAGGTTTTATTTTCACTCTTGTTACCAAAAACGCTACCTATAGCACAATATTCACTAACCATAAGTTCATATTTTCCATAAACCATAACCTGCAGTGGCAGTGAACTTTTATATGATATTTTTTTTATCTCAGATGCATTTAGTTCTGCACTAATACAAGTTCCCGTAAGGAAATTCTTATAAAAATCACTGGCATAGCTATTAAAAATATTTAATTTATAATCTCCAATGACAGTTGTTTTTTTATTAAATCTACTAATTATACCTAAATTAGCAGTAATAACACCTTTTATATTACCTAAATTATTATCTATAAAATCACAAATACTTTGAAATTCACCCTTAATAATATTAGGAACCTTAATATAAGTATTTACGTCACATTTATTTATGTCAATGTTGCCCCCTCTCATAAAAGGGTTTATAACAATATTATCAAAGCCCATTTCGACTGCAGCCTTTAATTGCTCATCATTTGAGACTCCTATAAGCGTCTCTGGCAAAGTATTATCTTTTTTCTCATTAGATTCTGTGTTGTTTTTATCTTCGCATAGTCTAAGTCCTTTATTATAATTAATCGGAGTATTGTCCTTACCTCTTTTATACTTTGTTATTATAAAATTTTGAACAGATTCTATTAATTCACGCCTTACTAAATTTAATGAAGCCATTGGCATAAATCCTTCTTCAAAGCTTTCAAAAGTCACTTCATTAATTATAAAAGGGGTATCACCAGTTTTCGATAGATTTTTAATTAAACGATCTCTATCGAGTGGCTTGTTTATTGCTTCTTGCACAAGATCTCCTTCAGAGCTGAAGTTTTTTCCAAGGTATCTCGTACTTATTTTTAGAGGCTTATTTATACTGAATTCTATTGAAAGATCTATTTTAATTTTTCTTTTAAACTTATCGCTATAATTCTGTGCTAGTTCACTCATTAAATGAGCATCTGAGATCTTATACAAAAAGTCTCCCACTTTATATTTAGTTGGTTTTAATAAAACTCTATCACCTTTTGTTGCCTTATCAGACTCTACTCCGTTCAATATGATTTTAGATATAACAAATCCATCATCAAGAAACATCACACCATCTTTTATAGATACATCTTCTAAAAGAATTACTTCCAAATCCTTATTTGCAATACCTATAGGAATTCCAGAATTTTTAGGAACTTTATATGCCATCATATCTTTTCCTGTATTACCATATAAATATGCCTTTGAAAATCCCTCTCTATTAAATAATTGTGTTAAAACTTTAGTATCCTTGTCTAATTTTTGTATTTTATTATTATAGACATTATCTAATGCACGTCTATATATTTCCACCGTACCTGAAACATATTCTGGTCTTTTCATTCTTCCCTCTATTTTAAGTGAAGAAGTCCCACTTGCAACAATATCTTTTAAATTATCTATTGTACAAATATCTTTAGGGCTTAAAAGATATGCTTTATGTTCTTTGTTAGTGCTTTTATCTATCAGCGTATAAGGTAATCTACAAGGTTGAGCACACCTACCCCTATTCCCGCTCCTACCACCAATAATACTGCTCATAAGACACTGCCCAGAGTAACATATACATAAAGCCCCATGAACAAACACTTCTGTTTCCACTTTTAAAACATTGGATATGTAATCAATTTCTTTTAAGCTAAGTTCTCTTGATAGAACTATCCTAGTAAATCCAATCTCTTTTAAAAATAAAGCAGCTTCACCATTGTGAATTGTCATTTGTGTTGATGCGTGGAGCTCGAAATCAGGAAAATTATTTTTTATTAAATATATCAATCCTGTATCTTGAACGATCAGTGCATCGACTCCAATTTTATATAAAAATCCTACATACTCCATAACTTCCTTTAACTCGTCATCTTTCACTAATGTATTCAAGGTAACATATACTTTTACACCATAAATATGACAATAGTCTACTGCCCAAATTATATTCTCATCATCAAAATTAAAAGCATAAGCTCTTGCTGAAAATTTGCTTCCTCCTATATAAACTGCATCTGCCTTACTTTGCACTGCTGCGTATACGCTTTCCATGCTCCCAGCAGGGGCTAATAATTCAATCTTTTTCATTTGCATCTCTCCTAATAAATCTTCTAAGTCTTATTATACAATAAATGTTGTCATAAATTAAGAACTTTAAACATTTTCATCGATATAACAAAACCTCCACTAAACTTTCAGTGGAGGTCTATGGTACCTACAATGTATTTACATTCTTTATCATAAATCTTTAAGATTGAAGTTTCCAAATAAATTCCCCTAATTTATTAATGTATCCAATTCTTTTACCTACTTCTACTCTTGCAATTCCATTAATAAATTCATATGCTTCTTCAAAATTTGGCTCTATCACTATTTGACCCTCAATATCTATGTAACCCCATTTATCTCCTATTTGAGCAGCTATTAAACCTTCACTAATAATATCTATGTCTTCAAACAACATTGGTATTATAATACTGCCCTTCTTATTAATGCAACCATATTTTTCATCCTCGCAAATTACAGCTATGCCTTCATAAAAGCTATCTGCCCATTGAAATCTAGGTTTAATAATAATTTTTCCACTTCTATCTATATAACCGTATTTTCCTCTCATTTCAACTGGTGCCATTCCCTCATTAAACTCTCCGCAGACAGTATATCTAAATGGTATAATTATTTCTCCGGTGTTATTTATATACCCATATTTTCCCTTAGCGCAAACAGGTGCAATCCCACCATTAAATTCATGAGCATAATCATAAATTGCATCTATTATAATTTTACCCTCCTTATCAATATAAGCTATCTTACCGCCTATTTGCACTGCTGCGAGTCCTTCACTAAAATCATTAGCATCTAGAAAATTTAATGGCACTACTTCACTGCCGTTACTATCTATATATCCCCATAAATACCCACTTTTTACCGCAGCTCTTCCTTCAATAAATAAATTAGCTTCCTCATATTTAGGCTCCACAATAATGTTTCCAAGTATATCAATATATCCCTTCTTGCCATCTAATTTTATTACTGAAAGACCTTCATTAAACTGCTCAACTTCATCGTACTTAGCCTCTATTACAATCTCTCCCGCATTATTAATAAAACCATACTTTTCATCTATAGAAATAATTGCGAGATCTCCTTCAAACTCCTCAGCATAATTATAAATACATTCTATAACTACATGGCCTTCCTTATCCATATACCCATATCTTTTTTTTGATTTAACTGAATATAATCTTTTCTCATTATTCATAACTAAAACTTCCTTTCTCTCATATCTATAAAATTATGCTTACAGGGCAATGATCTGATCCTACAACCTCATTTAAAATAGAAGCTTCTTTTACTTCACTTAATAAATCCTCAGTTACAAAGAAATAGTCAAGTCTCCACCCTACATTTTTATCCCTAGCCTTAAATCTGTAACTCCACCAAGAATATTTCACTTCTTCCTCGTGAAGGTATCTAAATGTATCAACATAACCATAAGAGATAAATTTATCCATCCAAGCTCTCTCTATGGGTAAAAATCCTGAATATTTTTCGTTTGCTTTGGGATTTTTTAAATCTATTGCATTATGTGCAGTATTGTAATCTCCACAAATAATTAATCTTTTTCCTTTTTTTCTTAATGTTTCACAATAGGCAAGTAGTGCATCATAAAATTCCATTTTATAATTTAATCTATCTTCATCCTTTTGTCCATTAGGAAAATATATATTGAAAATAGTAAAATCTTCAAATTCGGTTATTAATATTCTGCCTTCATTATCAAATTTCTCTATTCCAATGCCAAACGCCACTGATATTGGTTTTTGCTTAGAATATGTAGCTACCCCACTATACCCCTTCTTTTGCGCACAAGAAAAATGAGAGTAATAACCTTCAATGTTTTTAAGCTCTTCACTTATTTGATTTTCTTGAATCTTTGTTTCTTGTATACATAAGACATCTGGTTGATCAACAGTTATCCATTCAATAAACCCTTTATTTTTTATAGCTCTTATGCCATTTACATTCCATGAATAAATCTTCATATAAATATCCTCCTTATATTACAAATTTATACTATTACAATTTAATGCACTTGTTATTTTGCGCAAATATATTACCAATATATTTGTTATTTAAAATTCAGTATGTACATCTCTTAATATTAATATATCATATTTTTGAGTATTATAAAATTCGTATTGCCAAAAACTTGTATACTTTTTAATTGACTATTTTACAATTTCCTTAAAAAATACATGGTTACTAAGCACCCTTATAGTTAAATCCGAATACTATTATAGTGAAAGGTGGAGCTATTGATGTATTATAGAGAAAACTATACTGGAAGTAAAGAAGATTTTTACTTTTTCTTAAAGGATGAGATTATAAGATTATTCAAAGATGAACTCGAAATAGACGGAAATGATGTTTATATACCAGATAATGAAGAATTAGACTATCAAATCAAAATTGATAGCAATGAAGATTATGGTGATTTTACAATTAAAGTTAAATGGGGAGAAAAACCTAAACAATATGAAGAAAAAACTAACAAAAAATTTGATGATGAGCCTTTTGAGTTTTAATAAATTTTAATAATCAATCCCTGAGGGTGCATTATAATAATATAAAAATATTAATTCAAGATAACCAATATAATTTTGTACAAAATCTCTTTTCCTCAATAACTAAAAACACTCCTCAGGGTTTTGTATATAACTGTAAAATTATTAAAAGGAGCCGAGATTATGGACGACGATAATATAAATTCAATACTATCTCAATACAATATTCATGTCATTGATGTAGAAAAAAAATCTGATAAAGTTAAAAAGGCTGTTTGGTGGATAAAAACCACTGAAGGTGATAAAGTCCTAAAAAAACACTCTTGCTCATCTAAAACTCTTGAATTCATACTATCAGCTGTTGAGCACATGCAAAATGGTAAAGTTAACTTATCTTCAATTATTAAAACGAAAAGCAATACTAAATATATAAAAGGAGTTAAATGTTGTTACATTTTAAGTGAAGCTATAATTGGTAATACTCCAAATGAGGACAAACCTGAAGAATTAAAAATGATAGTAGACGCGCTAGCAAATTTCCATTATGCTTCTAAAAGTTTCCTCCCGCCTGATGATTGTAAGGCAAGGATTCATTTAGGAGTACAAAAGGAAGAATTTGAAAGTCAAATGCATAAATTAAAAAGTTTTTATGATACTGAAATGTCTATTCCTAAACATTCAGAATTCGGACAAATTATTATTACTGTATTTCCTTATTTTTATAAAAGAATGCAGTTAGCAATAGATGAAAATGAAAAATCTGAATATGCCAAATGGGCCATTGAGGGCAAAAACACAAATTGCCTTTGTCACCAAGATTTTACTGCTAGTAATCTCATTCTTACCAGTTCAAAAGAAATATTTGTTTTAGATATAGATTCTATTACTATAGATTTACCTACTAGGGATATAAGAAAATTTTTAAATAAAATTATGAAAAAGAAAGGTCAATGGGACTTATTGTTAACATCGCAGATATTACAATGGTACAATGCTCTAAATCCACTAGAACACTGGAAATGGCAGGTATTAAAAGAAGCATTAATTTTCCCTCATCTTTTTGTAGGCATAATGAGCAAGTTTTATGAGAAACGGGAAGTCAATTGGACTGAAGCTAGATATATTGAAAGATTAAAAGGGATGATTAAAACTGAAAAATCTATAGAGCCCCTTTTACAAAATTTCGAAAAAATCATTCCATCATAGGTTACAATAGGAATCTCTAAATTGAATTAGGAGGCATCGATTTGGAAAATGAATCAAATAATTATTTATCACTTGGAAGTAAAGTTCTTTTAAAATACTCTATAGCACCACAAAATTTAAAAATACTTCAGAGTAAGGGTTTGAAAACATTATGGAAGTTAATGTATAAGAATATACCCCTATGCCTTAAAAGATTAAATCAATCTTACGAGCAAGCTCTTTTCTCAGTTAACGCACAGATATATATATTGAACAATGGTGGTAAAGTACCAAAGGTCTATCCTAATGCTAAAGGAAATTTCATAACTGAATATAACGGGCAGTTATTTGTATTATATAGTTGGGTTAATGGGCGTGATATGAATTTAGAGAATCCTATAGATTTAAATTTAGCTTTGCAGTCATTATCAAAATTTCATGCTGACTCAATTGGATATGATGCACCCATTAATTCTAAAATATCATCTAAACTTGGAAACTGGCCAAAACAATATGAATCTATGAAAAATAGGATGTTAAAAATAAAAGAAATTTGTATACAATCTCCTAATAATACATCTTACTCTACCTATCTAAATCATATAGATCCTATCATAGAAATTTGCAACACGACTATTGATTTAATTAATAATTCTCCTTATAGTGATTTATGTAATATTAATCAAAGAGAGTCATGTTTATGTCATCAGGATTTCGGCACTGGGAACGTAATGCTATCAAACGGTAATGGCATAGTTATAGATTTAGATAGTGTAACCTATGACTTGCCTGCTCGAGATTTAAGGAAGATTATAGGAAAGAGAATAATAAAATTGAATGATTATGATATAAAAAACATTGAAACTATATTAAAATACTATGAAACAAATAATATCCTATCACTAAAGCACAGAGCAGTTTTAAAAATTGACTTAATGTTCCCTCATTGGTTCTTTGGCTTAATAAAAAATATACAAAAAAGTGGTGAATTAATAGGTGGTGATAAAATTTCTACCACATCGAACTTTGAGCAAAATAAATTTTCCATCTTAAAAAAATGGCTTTAAAGGAGACCTATTATGAAAATAGCAATAATTTGTACAGAAAAACTTACCTTTCCTCCTGTGAATGGTGGGGCCGTCCAAATGTATCTCGAAGGTGCCTTGCCTATATTATCAAAAACTCATGATATAACAGTTTTTAGTATACAAGATCCTAAGTTACCAAACAGATCTACTGAGAACGGTGTAAACTATATAAGATTGCCAGCAATCACTAAAGAAGAATATGTTCGTGGTGTAAAAAAATTTCTTTCAATTGACTTTGATTTAGTGCATGTATTTAACAGACCCCGTTGGGTACCCTTTCTAAGTAAAGATTTGACTTGTGCCTTTAGTTTAAGTTTGCATAATGAAATGTTTCCAAGAAATAAAATTAGTAGCACCCTAGCAAGCAATTGCATTAATAGAGTAAGTTTTATTACAACCGTAAGTAAGTTTATTGCAAACGGCGTAAAAGAATTGTATCCAGCCGCCGCGAGGAAACTTCATCCTGTATATTCTGCGGTAGATTGTAATTTATATAAACCAATTTGGGATGATGATAAAGATTCTTACAGAAGAACCTTACGTGAGAAATATGGCCTTCAAAATTATAAAACAGTATTATATGTGGGCAGATTAACACCAAAAAAAGGCACACATATCGTACTCGATGCTATGAATCCTGTTATGAGATCACACCCAAACACTGCTTTAATGATTATAGGAAGCAAGTGGTATGGTGGGAATGAACCTACTGATTATATTAATTTATTGAAAAGAGCTTCTAAAGAACTACAAGGTCCAGTTATTTTTACAGGCTTCTTAAACCCTAAGGAAATTCCAAAGTATTATAGCATAGGGGATATCTTTGTAAATATGTCACAATGGAGAGAGCCACTAGCAAGAGTCCACTATGAAGCTATGGCTGCTGGATTGCCTATTATAACCACTAATCGTGGAGGCAATGCAGAAGTAATGGAAGAAGGCGTAAATGGCTTTGTAATGAATGATTATGAAAACCCAAGGATTTTAGAAAAAAATATAGTACGCCTTCTAGATGATAAAGATCTAGCACATAATCTAGGGATAAATGGAAGAAAATTAGCAGAGGAGAAATATAACTTTAACAGACTAGCTAATGATCTATTAAAACTTTTTGATAGCGTTAGATAATTTTAGATTTATTAAGGGGGTGCATGTTGGAAAATATATTTTTAGTAACTGGTGGAGCAGGTTTCATTGGATCAAACCTCTGTGATTATTTACTAAAAAACAATCATAGAATAATCATTATTGATAACTTTAATGATTTCTATAATCCTCAGATAAAGAGAAATAACATTACTGAAATAAAAAAACTAATGAAAATTAACAATATTACCAGTGGCAATTTAATAATAGCAGAAGGTGATATACGGGATATTACTTTCTTAACAAAAGTATTTAGTTTCTACAAAATAGACGTTGTAGTTCACCTTGCAGCCATGGCGGGTGTTCGCCCCTCTATTATTGACCCACTATTATATCACGAAGTAAACATGCGTGGAACAATAAATTTATTGGACTTATGTAATAAATTTGGAATAAATAAACTTATCTTTGCTTCCTCTTCTTCTGTATATGGAAACAATAAAAAGCTTCCCTTCACTGAATTAGATTCTGTAGATTTCCCAATCTCTCCTTATGCGGCTACTAAAAAATCTGGTGAACTTTTATGTCATGTTTTTAGCCATTTATATGGAATTAATGTAGCTTGTCTAAGATTTTTCACTGTATATGGCCCAAGACAGAGACCCGATTTAGCTATTTACAAATTTACAGAATCCATTTTGGAAGAAAATGAAATTTCTATTTATGGAGATGGCACTACGCAGAGAGACTACACCTATATAGATGATATCATTCAAGGAATTTATAAAGCTATAAACTGGACAAGTACGGGTACTAATAAATACGAAATTTTTAATTTAGGCAGGTCTGATACCATCATGCTTAAATATATGATACAGAGATTAGAAATCGAGATCGGAATTAAAGCTAATAAAAAATATTTACCCATGCAACCTGGTGATGTGACAATAACTTATGCTGATATTACTAAATCAAGAAAAATTTTAGAATATGATCCCTTAACAGCTTTTGATAATGGAATTTCCAAATTTGTTAAGTGGTTTAAAACTATTCGCTTATCTTAATAAATCAAATAAAAAGGCTAGTACTTTTATTTTCAAAGTACTAGCCTTTTTAACTTAGTTTTTAATATTCCCTTTTCCTATTGAGTAATAAGCATTAATGTTAGCGTCTTTTATATTTTTCATATCCAATATATTTCTTCCATCAATTATTACAGATTGAGCCATTAGTTCGCCAGCCTTAAATAAATCAATATTATAGAATTCACTCCACTCTGTACAAATTATCATTGCATCAGAACCAGCTAAGCATTCATACATATCGTCGCAATAAGTTATATCCGGAAAAATATTTTTTATTTCTTTTGTTACCATAGGATCATATACTTTTATATTAACTTTATTCTTTAATAATTCTTCAATTATATATAAAGATGATGCCTCTCTAATATCATCCGTATCTGGTTTAAAAGTTAGACCTAATATCGCTACTATTTTGCCTTCAATATTTTTATAATATTCCTTTAATATTTTCACTGGTAAGACTCTCTGTTTTTCATTTACATTAACAGTGGCTTTCAGGATTTCAAGATTGCAGTTATGATTCTCAGACATTTTAACTAAAGCTTTAGTATCCTTTGGAAAGCAAGACCCTCCATAACCAATACCTGCCCTTAAAAATAAAGGTGAAATTCTCTTGTCAAGTCCCAATGCATAGGCTATTACATCTATATCTGCCCCAACTTCATTACAAAGGTTAGCTATTTCGTTCATAAATGAAATTTTTACAGACAGCAATGCATTAGAAGTATATTTAATCAGCTCTGCTGTTTCAGGATTCGTTAACACCATTTTTATTTTAAATGGCTCATATAACTTTTTCATTGTTTCCTCAGCTTTTCCTGAGTCACAGCCTATAACTATTTTATCACCATAAAAAAAATCATATATAGCCTTTCCTTCTCTTAAAAATTCAGGATTAGAAACTACATCAAAATTTTCCCTTTCTACATTATTTTCAAGTAACTTACTTTTTATATATCTTTGAGTACCCACCGGCACTGTACTTTTTGTTACTACTAGTTTATATTTTTCAATATAAGGAGATATTTGATTTATTACACCCTCTACTTGAGCAATGTCAACATCCCAATTTTCCTTTGCGGGTGTTCCAACTGCAATAAAAATTATATCTGAAGATCTAATTCCAAATTCCAGATTTTCAGTAAACTGAACACTGTTTGTACTTAAAGATTCTTTTAATAATTCATTTAATCCATTTTCAAATATAGTTGGCGTCCCATTTCTGAGCATGTTTAATTTTTCTAGATTTTTTTCTACGCAAATCACTTTATTTTCTTTTTTACTAAAGCATAATGCAGTTATAAGTCCTACATACCCAGCTCCAATAACGCATATATTCATAAAATCACATTCTCCTCTTTGATAGTATCACATTTTTTATCCTCTACACCTACCTGTTTATCAATTACTATCATTAGTAAATGCATAGTTAAGTCCTACGTGATTAATTACACTTACCATCAAGAACCATGCTTTTATCTATATTCACTTCAGTTTAAAACTTAACTCTCATATATAAATAATATATGAAATTATTAATAAATTTGTGAAAGCTACTTAACTTTTTCGACTTAAAATAAAGCGCCTCATTGTAATTTTATTACAATGAAACGCTTTATTTGACTTAGATACTATTAATAATATATAATTATGAAGATCGTTTTTTACTAATTGTCATAATATCGTTTACATATTCTTTTATTCCTTTTAAACTTATTATCAGCCACATAAGTTTATATTTACAAAAATGCTTATATGCCTCTAATCAACATACTACTTTTTAAATATACCAAATGGCTTTCCAACAGGTAAAAATTCTTTACCAAAATGAGGATTTAAAACTGATGCTGCAGAACCATAAAAACCAACTAGTGCAGTTAACAATTCAGCATATCCTGCTAATTTAAGTGAAAATGCTGACATTATTCCAAAAGAATTAAGTACTAATCCAATCAATAAAAAATCAACTAATACAAAAACTGTAAATAAAACCTTGTGAGTTTCTGCTGCTCCTATAGTCATAAATAATGCAAATATCAAAAACCCAACAAACGCAAATCCTAATTGTTTAACATCTACAGTTGATGCTAGAGTTTGACCAAATATACCTGCTTTAATTAACCACGATAATCCAACAGACATCCAAAAGAACGCGAATCCTCCAAACGCGGTTGCTCCAAAAACATTGTTACGTTTTGAATCATTAATACATGCAAATAGTTGAGCAAACCCACCTAAGAATATAACCCATGGAATTAAAAAAGATACGCCTTCCGTAATTCCAAGTTTTTGTGATGATGCCACAAAGCATGCCATTGCAAGTCCGAATAGTCCTAAAGCAGATGGGTCTGAGTTTGTAATTTTTACATTTTGTGTTTCGTTTGTTATCATAATTATCCCCCTTCTTTCTATTAAAAATAATAGTTGTAATACTAAAATATCAGAAACAAGTGACATTGTCAATTATTTAACAATAATAAATAATTTTTTTTATTTTAATAATATATAATCTATTAATGTAAAAAATATTCTTAATAATTTCAATATATGACCATATATCACTTAATATGACTCTACATTTATAATATTTCTACACAGTATAAACTTTTGTCTGATATGGTATAATTCATTTATACAATATTTTTAAAACTATACTATAAAAACATAATTACATATCATAAAACTAATATATTAAATTAAGAGGTATAAAATGAATTTTAATAAACTCACGAAAGTCTTTGGATATATGTATGAATTACATCGTCGAAACTTTAAGTTATACTTTAAGCCCATACTTGATCCATCACATGAACCCGTGGTAAAAAACTCTATTCACTGGGTAGGTCACGCTACTGTAGTTATTAATTTAAATGATAAGGTTATAGTAACTGACCCCGTAACCAGTATAAACCTTGGCCAAATAAAAAGATTAGTAAAGCCATCTTTAAACTTATCCATCATTAATATTGATTATATACTGCTATCCCACGCTCATATGGATCATCTGAATTACTCTACCCTTATGAAAATGAATAAAAATGCTATAGTTATTGCACCTAAAAATTTAAAATTACCCCTAAAGATTTTAGGTTTTAAAAATATAATTCTTCTAACCAATGATGAGATATATAGTGATAATAACATAAAAATAAAAGCGTTAAAAGCAAATCATGATGGGAGACGGTATCCTTGGGGAACTACCTCTGAGAGTAACTCCTATATAATTGAAAGAGGTTCGAAAAAAATTTTCTTTGCTGGGGATACTGCCTATACTGATGTATATAAAGATTTAATAGCTGATGTTGCTATTATGCCTGTGGGTTGCTATAAGCCTGATGAGTTTCAAGATTTGCATTGTACGCCTCAGCAAAGCTTTAAAATGTTTAAAATGACAACAGCTAAAATTATGATCCCAATACATTACAAAACGTATATTTTAGCTCAAGATAAAGATAATGTTACTAGCAATACTTTAAGAAAAATAAATGACGGAAGCATAAAAATTATTGATGTTGGTCAAACTGTAAAACTAAAAGATCCCAAATAAAAATAATAGGCACTAAAACCTTTTTAAAGGTCAGTGCCTGTTATTTTTATACAAATAAATCTTCAATATCATTTTGGCTCATCTGTGATAAGAATAATTCTGCCCCTGTTTCCTCATTAATTACACTATCAGTGATTTCCTTTTTCTTTTCTTGCAACTTAAATATTTTTTCTTCTATAGTTCCTCTTGCTATTAATTTTATCACCTCTACTGTTTTCTTCTGTCCAATTCTATGAGCTCTATCTGTAGCTTGAGCCTCAACAGCTGGGTTCCACCAAGGATCAAAGTGTATTACCATATCTGCACCGATAAGATTTATACCTGTACCTCCCGCCTTTAGAGAAATTAAAAATACCTGCGAGTCCCCTTCATTGAAAGTTTTCACCATTTCTACCCTTTTTTCAGCTTTAGTTGAGCCATCTAAATACATATACTTTATATCTTTAACATCTAATCTATTAGAAATGTTTTTTAGAACCCGCGTAAATTGAGAAAATATTAATATTCTATGCCCTTGTTCTAAGCTATTTTCTAATATTTCATCTATTGCTTCCATTTTACCGCTGCCCCCAGTATAATTCTCTATGAAAGTAGAAGGGTCACAGCATATTTGTCTTAGCCTTGTTAATATTGAAAGCACTTTAAACTTGCTTTTGTTAAACCCTTTCTCCTTAACATCCTTTTCTAATTCTCCCTTAGCCTCCCTCAGGTATGCTAGATATACCTTCTTCTGCTGCTCCGTCATTTCTACTGAAATTCTATGTTCTATTTTAGGTGGCAAATCTTTTGCGACCTCTTGTTTAGTACGCCTAAGTATAAATGGCTTTACATGATTATTTAATTCTTGAAGCGCTTCTGCGCTTCCATTTTTTACAATTGGAGCTTCGTATTTTTTAGAAAAAGCATTATGATTTAACATATAACCTGGCATTATAAAGTCGAAAATTGACCAAAGTTCAGTAAGAGAATTTTCAATAGGTGTTCCAGTAAGTGCAAATTTACATTTGGCATTTATGCTTTTTACAGAATGCGCATTTAATGAATTAAAATTTTTAATAAACTGTGCCTCATCTAAAAAACAATATCTAAAATTTATTTTTTTATAATCATCAAGGTCTCGCCTTATGAGTGCATATGATGTAATTACTACATCAGTATCATTAATATCCTGTTTTTGTTCTTCCCTCTGACTCTTATTACCAGATAATACCTTGCATTTTAGTGAAGGTGCAAACTTTTCTATTTCATCCTTCCAATTGTATACAACTGACGTTGGGCATACTACGAGTGTTGGTTGTTTATTATTATTTTCTTCAACTTCGGATTGAATAAATGCTATAGCCTCAAGTGTTTTACCTAGTCCCATCTCATCAGCTAATATTCCGCCAAATCCACAACTTGCGAGAGTTTTTAACCACTTAAATCCTACCTTTTGATAATCTCTCATTATATTATCTAAAGCTTTTGGCACAAATACTTTTAATTCCTTAATATCCTTTACAGTATTAATCAATTCTTTAAATTTTTTATTTGTATCAACAAAATCTAGCTGTTCTCGTTTTAGTTTTTCTTCTATGTAAATAGCATTATATTTAGAAAGTAAAATTTTACTCTTTGAGATATCTTTATCCTTTATATTTAAATACTCTATCATTTGTGCAACTTTAGATATATTATTTGAATCTAATAGTACAAAGCTTCCATTTTTAAGTCTATGATACTTTTTTTTCTCTCTTAAAGATGCGAAAATATTACTAAGTTCAATATTATCTACCCCTTCAATACTGAAACTGAATTCTAAAAGATTATCCTTATTGAGTGATACATTTGACTTATATCCCGAACTCCCATGTACCTTCATTTTCTTAAATTCTTCTGAGTAATATAATTCCGCCACTTGCTGAAGCTTCTCGAGGCCAGAAACTAAAAACTCTAAAAGTTGTTCTTCATCCTTTATTTCAAAACCCTTATCAGTACTCACAAACCCAAAGTTATGAAATATATTTATAATATTCATTTCCTTATCCATGTCCCTTACAAGTGCTCTTCCCTCTTGTGCTTTGTTTTCTTCATTATTAAAGGGATTTATCTCTATATCTCCATACTTAAAAGTTATACGTACCTCTACATATTCAGATTTTTTTTCAAAATAAACAATTGCCTTAAGCTCTTCTATATAAAATTCTTTTTCTAGAGAAGTATCTATGGAGACTTTATTGCTTATCTTGTTTAAAGTTGGAAGCACAAATGATGCTACATTGTCTTTTTCTTCTTCATAAAATTCAATAAAATTATCATTTTCCTCTTTAAATCTATTATAAAAAGGCAAATATGCATCCCTTTGATTAATAGGGGGCTCATATATTTCACCTTCATAAAAAAAGAATTCACCATTGCTGCTTAAGGCAATAGGCATATGTTCTTCTTGCTGGAGTATAAATTTATCATCTTCTCTATTAATTTTGAATTCTAGGGGCATAGGCTCCTGCTTTATATGAACATTAGTAAATGTTTCGCCTTCTATTACCACAGTTAAATCCCTATTGTATAAGCATTTAAATAATCTTTTAATCATGCTATCTGTAAAAAAGGCTTTTTTACCAGACAAAAACTTTATCGTATTGCTCCTATATGTATCTGCAGTCTCTGCCACTGACTGCAGTTCACTTGCCTCTTTAAAAAGCTCTATAATATTTAAGTCTTCTTCTTTAAAATAGTGTATATAAGGATTGTATGTGAATTTTTTACCAAACTCCAAAGTCTCAAAACTTTTATTATAGCAGATAAAAAACTCTTTTATGTTTTTAACTACATAAAGCTTATCCTCTCCAATTTTCAAACTAATAAAAGCTTTCTTGTTATCGCTAATAGACTCATATTCATATTTTATCTCCACATTTAAATTTACTTTTAACCTTGGGGCACTACTTATATTTTTAGTTATTTGTTTAATCAAATTATTCGTTTTAAGGATTTTTTTTGATTTTATAATTTCTTCTTTTTCATAATAATACTTCAATAATGTAGCAACTACATGTTTACACATTCTTGTCTTACCATAGAACCCATAATATGCATTGCAATCGCAATGATACATTATAAAGGGCACAATGTTATTAAATCTAGCCTCTACTTTATACTGAGTAACCACAGACGATGCTACCTTTGAAGTTATTTTAGTTTCCGTAAAGTTTCCTTGATCGGTTATATCTATATCTATAAACTTAACATTATCATTTAAATAATCCTCTCTTCCACTTTTAAAGCCATCTTTATCACTATTTTTTTTTATAATTGCTTCGTTAATTTCAATCAAAAATTTCACCGCCCCGGATTTTTCTACTTTTATAGTTTATTTAAAAAAGCATACCTTATTATTATATACTTAACACACCATCATTTCCTACACTCTTGAAACTTAAACCTTTTAATTTTAAAACAGTATACATATACCATACTTCCCAAGTTAATCTTCTAAAAATATATCATTAAAAAAAGCACGCTCAAAAACTAAACGAGTGTGCCAAAATATCTTCATTTTTATTATACAATATCATGCATATTATCTTTTATGATTTTTGAACGTTAGATGCTTGTGGTCCTTTGGGCCCATTTACTACATCAAATTGCACTTCTTGACCCTCATGCAGATCCTTTCTTGGTCCTTCTTCCTTTATTGCTAAATGGTGGACAAATACATCTTCACCATCTTGAGCAGATATAAATCCATATCCTCTTTCCATATCATACCACTTTACTATACCTGTTTTCATATGTTTTCCTCCTTGTAATTCTCTGAAATACAAAACAATTCAAAGTTTAAATATAGTATTCGCTATAACTATCTAACTAATACTTTAAAGATGCATAAACTCTTTGCTTGGTATTCTCATAATCTTTACAAGTTAAATCATCACTTTCATGCTGTAAATCATCAATCTGAGTTACGTAATATATAAAAAAGTAATCCCAGCAAAAGACTCTATGCTGGGATTACTTACATTTATAGTGATAAAATACAATTATTTTAAATTGAAAATATTTGGCTAGGATGGCAGGATTCGAACCTGCGAATGCCAGAGTCAGAGTCTAGTGCCTTACCGCTTGGCTACACCCCAATAAAAAAACAAATGGTGACTCCTAGGGGAATTGAACCCCTGATTCCACCGTGAGAGGGTGGTGTCTTAACCTCTTGACCAAGGAGCCTTATTAGTTATTTGCACTACGAGATATAGTATACCTCGTAATTTAGTATAAGTCAATTATATATTTAATAAATAGGATAACTATTTATCATCTACATGAACACCATAAAAATTTTGTTACACATTATTTATACTTATATATTAAGATGATAATAAAAATAATAATTACCTACTAAATCACAAAATATATCTACACAATTTATATAATAATTATTTCAGCCTTAACTTAATGAACTAAATAAATAAGACTTATGAAAAACGTTGATGACTACCAACCCCAACTACTCTATCTACTATATAGGTGTGAATGTTACATAGTTTAAATATTAGTATTAATAAGTAACATTCATTTTGCAATTTTCACTTAAACTCTTGTAAAACAAATTTTCCCAAAGAAGAAATTAACTGTTACTTTTCTCTTCGTGATAAAACCTTTCACCAGTTCTGTTATTGTAATAAACCCTGAGCCTTCTTCCATCACTCGGGTCTATTGTTATCTCCTCGGTTTTCTCAAATCCTTTTGGAATATCTAATCCATGGTTTTTTCGATATCTCTTATCCCAAAATACATAGCTTATTACAGCTAGAATAACTATGCATATTTCAAATATGAAATAAAAACCAAGTGCTATTCTCATATTTTTATTCCTTTTCTATTATTATGGCAGTACCATAAGCCAACACTTCACTCATATTCTGACCAATCTCACTAGAATCAAATCTCATCATTACCACCGCATTCGCTCCCATTTCAGTTGCATTTTTAACTAGTCGGTCAATCGCTTGTTTACGTGCGTCTTCAAGCATTGCTGTATACTCATGAATTTCTCCACCCACTAGACTTCTTAACCCAGCCATGATGTTTCCACCTAATCCACGACTTCTTACAATTAATCCAAAAACCTGACCTTTTACTTCTATTACCTTGTATCCGGTAATATTTTCAGTTGTAACAACTATCATTCAAACTACCTCCCTAAATAAAAATCTCTTAATATTATTTTGTTTCCTATAATTTAAATGTATCCTTCATAAAATTAATTAAGCTTTCCTTAAACATAGAGGATAAAGGTAATTTAGGATTACTATATGTTTTTAAATTTCTTTCTTGATCGATAGGGGCATCCTTTAGAGTATGATTTATTCCATTTATTATTTTTAATACAGCATCAGCAGTAACTTGTAAATCAGTGGTACCTTGAATTTACTTTATCTGCTGCAACCATACCGATTAAAGACCCCTCACTATGGCCTAAAATGGCTATCTTTAAAAAGCGTTTATTGTTATGTAACATTTGAACCCAATTGACAGCATCATCAATACATTCATCAAAAACTAACTTTTCTTCACTCTTCTTCACTTTTCATAGCTTTACTACTTTCACCTATCCCCCTTTTATCATATCTTACAGAAGCTATCCCATTTTGAGCAAGTTCATATGCAATCATTTTATAGGAATCAGTTAACAATCCGTGAATATTATTACCGTCCCTATCAGTTGGACCTGAACCTGCAATAATTAGAACCACTGGTACTTCAGTATAAATCTCTGGTAAAGTAACAGTTCCATAAATGTCTCTATGCCTGCATTTAGTTGGATGTTCTCTTCCCGATATGTCACTTTGTGTACCTCCTTGATTAAAATATTTTATATTACATTGATTTAACGAAAGATAGTATAAAAAGTTCATTTTTTATATTATCTTTCTTGTTTTTTAGTAATTTAATAGACCTACAAAAATATTTGAGGAACCTTTATAGTTGATATCTGAATTTCTTGTAAAGTACTAACGAATAGCCGTTGCTTCGCTTTTTTCTATCAATCCGACGTAACTTATAGGAAGATTATATCATTCGTTTGTGCAAGCTGTCACCAAAAGTAGAGTATATAGCAGCTCACTTTATAATAATTTTATATGATTATTAAGGACATTTTCTACCTCTTACATACTAATAGCAATTTATTTTTGTGTAATGCTTGTATTTGAGTGTTAGAGTAACTGTCTAACCAACGCAATATTATAATTATTATTGATATATATTTCAGTTGCGAAATACTTTCTAAAACTATGTATGCTAATATTTTCAAATTCTAAGTAATCACAGACTAATTTTACTTGTTTTTGAATAGCTCTTTCTGTTAATCAAACAATATTCTGATTCTGGAAGCGTAAATGGAATAAATGGAGCTGTAGATTTAGATAAATTTAGTTCTGGTATATTTCTTAGTTCAATATTTCCAGCATCTGTTATTGCAATTGTAAAGGCATTTCAACATGCTGTCAATTTAGTTGGATTAACAGATAACACTGGGGACAAGCTTGTTGAAGATGGCATTATAGAAACTTATACCACACAGGTTATAGCTAAAGTATTAGTTACAAATGGAACTCATAATGAATATATTAGCATGATGATTTTAGTATTATCACTTTTATTTGCTATATGGGCAAGAATAACATTAGGTAAGAATTGGAGTGGGGCTATACAAACGGTAAAAGGGCAAAGTTTAATTCATAGTGGCCCATATAGAGTATATATTAAAGAATCATGGGCTTTGATACCTTATATATTCTAAAATAGGAAAGTGGTAGCACCCCCATTACAAAGTTGATTTTTTAAGATAAATAACATACTTTATAATTATAGATAAAAAGAATAAAGAAATGTCGGATAAATTTTATACTAATCTATCCGACATTTCTTTAGGGCTATTTTATAGATGACATACAGATCGGTTCTAGATATTATAATTTTTAGATATCTGCTCCTGTATCTCTTCACGAAATATTATTTTGCCTTTTTCCGTGAGTCTTATAATGGTTCACCTGCTACTTGTGATTCTACTTTGACTTCTATATCAGCTATTATAGGCAAATCTTTATTTATCTTAGCATAAACATTAAGTATATAGCCTTTGTCTACATAGTAATCTTTAGTGTCTTCGGAAGGAGCATCAAATCTTAAATCTCTTAAAACTCTTGAAACAATACTAACTAATCCTCTAGCACCCATCTTTTCTTCAATAGCTATATCAGCAATTGCTTCAAAGCAATTATTGTTAAACTCAAGATTTTTACCCAAATAAGCAAATATCTTTCTATACTGTTCAAATACACTAGTATCAAGCTTAAGTACCTCAATAAGATTATCTCTTGATAATGGATCTAAATTTGATAATACTTGAAATCTACCAAGTAACTCTGGAATTAACCCAAACTCCTGCAAATCTTTTTTAATTATGTTTGATCTAAGATACTTTGTATATTTGTAATCTTTTTCATAATTCTTTACAGTTGATTCTGCGATGTTAGATACATCAAAACCTAATGATCTAACAATTCCTGGCTTAGTAAACTCTTTTAATCTATTATTTGGAGTGAATTTAAGACGATTTTCCACAATAGTTTCAATACCATCAAAAGATCCACCTGCAATAAATAAAATATTAGTTGTATTTATCTCAATCATTTTACTTGTGGGATTTTTACGACCTCCACCTTCTGGTACTCTAACAATACTACCTTCAACCATCTTAAGTAATCCTTGCTGAACTCCTTCACCTGATACATCTCTTGTAATAGTCATGGTCTCACCTTTTTTGGCTATCTTATCAAGTTCATCAATAAATATAATTCCTTTCTGGGCAAGTTCAATATCGCCGTCTGCCCTTACTAAAAGTGAGTATATCATACTCTCAATATCATCACCAACATATCCAGCCTCGGTCAAACTTGTAGCATCACCAATAACAAATGGTACTTGGGCAATATCTGATAATTTTTTGGCTAGTAAAGTTTTTCCTGTACCTGTTGGTCCAGTTAGTAATATATTATGCTTTTCTACATCTATACCAGTTGCAATCCTTATCATATGATTATGTAATTCTATAGATAACTCTATTTTAGCCCCTTCTTGGCCTATTATAGACTGATCTAATAGTTCTTTTATCATTTTTGGTGTTATTGTTACCCTTGTTTCTTCTGATGTTATATTTTCATGAACTTCCTTTTGCTGTGGTTTTATTACTATACTACGTTTATTTAACATTTGATACACCATCCTTTTAATTTATACTGCCTTTTAAACTTGCTATTTTTTCTAAAGTTACTTTTCATCACTTTCTTAGTATTCAGATGTTTAGCAAGTAATTGAGTCTTTTTCTTATTCTGTATATTAATTATGGCTAATAAATCACGTCGGACTTCTTCTCTTATAGGATATCTAACATCAGTTCTATTTATATAGCTTTTAATAACTTTAACATAGACTAATAAGAAAGACTTAAATATATAGCTAATATAATAAAATTGTATTCTATCTAGATAGTATTTACAATTAAAATAGTTCTTTAAATAGAAAAAAAAACCTGCTTTATGCTTTAATTGAATATCTTTTACTTAATATTATAATCAGAATATTTCTAAAACGTTCAAAGTAACACTTCATGTTTTTTAGTAAACTCCTTATTTCTCAGATTAAAGTCGGACATTTCTGATAAACTAAAAAATAATTATCACCATTTCCATTAAAAATGCCTACTTTCGCAAATAAGTCATTTACGTGTTTTTATTGTGAAAAATATACCTCTAAGTTCTCCCAAATATGATATGACAAGCTCTAAATATAAAAAACTTACTGTAGATAAATTACCTACTATTAAGACTTTTGAAAAACTTAATTACTTTAAACTTCTTAATGATTATAATACCATTCATGGTAAAGACAAAAATTCTGAATAGGTTCATTTGTGTTGCCCTTTATCATTCACATAAAATTATTACTAAACAAATACTTCCTACTATAGTGTTCAAAGCAGTATCTTCTTCTTTTTTTACTTTTTTAAGTATAGAAACATTATTAACATATATTAAAATAGGAATTAACCTATAGGCTAGTCGAGATGCTAAACAAATATTGTGGAATTGAGTTTTCACGACATTTTGTTATTAGCAATATTGAGCCAGAATCTAAGGGAACTCAGCGAAGGATATAATTCGGATAAGAAACTACCACTTATCTCCTATGTAATATGAACTTATGTTATTAAATAAACAAGGCTTTCGATATTAATAAAATCGAAAACCTTGAACCAACAAATATATATGTCATATTATAGAGCAGCGATGATAAAATTCATTGCAAAAAGGAGAGATGTAATTTGGACACAATAAGCTTGCAAATCCAAAGAAAAATCGCTGGAACGGTGAATGCAAATGCTAATGTAATATTTGATACTGAAGTTAGCAGTTATGGAGCAGTAGTTTATAACTCAGCAACTGGTGAGCTAGTAATAAACAAAGCAGGAAGATATTTTATCAACTGGTGGGTAGCGATTCAGTCATCTTTAGGAGCAAATAATGTAGTTTTTTCAATTCAATCATCTCAAGGAGATAATTTAATAGGAAATTCACCTATTAAACAGAATGAGGTTGTTGGTTTTGCTATTATACAAGTTGATTCTGCTCCAATAGCATTAAGATTAATCAATAAAACTGTTGGAAGTGTGTTTTACTCTTCTTTGGTACCGATTAAAGCAAATTTAGTGTTAGGTGAGATACCAGAAGCTACTGGTGTAACTGGAGATACTGGAGCAACAGGTATTACAGGATCAACTGGAATTACTGGTATAACCGGAGGTACTGGATCAACTGGAACTACTGGTGTAACCGGAGATACTGGAGCAACCGGTATTACTGGTGCTACTGGAATTACTGGTGTAACCGGAGATCATGGATCAACTGGTATTACTGGTGCTACTGGAATTACTGGTGTAACTGGAGCAACTGGAATTACTGGTGCTACTGGAACTACCAGTCCGCCTACTTCTGTTAATAGAATCTATGTGGCAAATTCTTCAAGTAATAATGTCTCTGTCATTAATGGAAATACTAATAGCGTCATAGCTACCATTACTGTAGGAACGAACCCGATTGGAGTAGGTGTTAATCCAACAACGAATCGAATTTATGTGGCAAACAGTGGTAGTAAAAATGTTTCGGTTATCGATGGGAACTCCAATAGCGTCATAACTACCATTACGGTAGGAGGGACCCCAGTAGGAGTGGGTGTTAACCCAACAACAAATCGAATTTATGTGACAAGCGGTGGTAATAATATCTCGGTTATCGACGGGAGCTCCAATAGTGTCATAGCTACTATTACGGTAGGAACGAACCCAATTGGAGTGGGCGTTAATCCAATAACAAATAGAATTTACGTGCTAAACAATAGCAGTAATGATGTCTCGGTTATCAATGGAAACTCCAATAGCGTCATAGCTACCATTACGGTAGGAAATGCGCCAGTAGGAGTGGGTGTTAATCCAACAACGAATCAAATTTACGTGTCAAATGATGCTGGTACCAGTAGTAATGTTTACGTCATTAGTGGGTTTTCCAATAACATTTTAGCAACTATTGCGGTAGGAAGTAACCCAGAGTTTGTAGGCGTTAATCCAACGACGAATCTGATTTATGCATCAAACAGTAACAGTAATAATGTCTCGGTTATTAATGGAATCACAAATAGCGTCATAGCTACAATTACGGTGGGAACTGATCCAGAAGGCGTAGGCGTAAATTTCTTAACAAATGGATTTTATGTGGCAAACAGGAGTAATAATAATGTATCAGTAATTGATGGAAGCACAAATAGCGTCATAGCTACTGTTACTGTGGGGACTAATCCAGGGGGCATTGGTGTAAATCCATAATAATAAGAGTTATGCAATCTATAAATCTTTATTCTAATTCAAATCAAGGTGTAGCATTTAAAATATATGGACAAGGGTTTCGATACTAATAGAATCGAAACCCTTGTCTATATATTACATAAAAAACCAATATTATAATTCGCTATGTTAGACAATATTGAGGATAAATGCATATAAAATTATCTTTCATAAATTGACAATATAATAAACTTTTCCTAATCATTATGAAAGACAACATAGAAGAAAATTATGCCACTCCGCATATTTCAGCGAAATATAAAATCCACGTTTTTGTAACTTTAAAATTGCTCATTGGATTTCCTGTTCCTCCATCGTATACGACGAAATCAGCAATTCCGTAAATCATAGCATTTTCATTATCAAGGATATCTTTATCCATTTCATATTGACCTTTATTAATATATATGGTCGCTTTAAAGGCTCCAATTGGATGTCCAGTTACAAACAAATGAGTTCTAATAGATATTGAAGGAGTTATATGAGTAATAATAACTCCTCCAGTAATTATTATTAAAGTAAATAATATTATAATAGCTTTTCTTAAAAACTTCATTAGTTTCCTCCTCTTAGTTATTCCATTTAAATTACAAGTATTCAAATATCGTATAATAAGAAAATTATGTATTAATTATTTTAGTATAAATTACAATACTTATTTAAGATTACATCTCCTTTCTTATTTCTTTGTAAAGTTTTAGAACAATATTTGCTGGGAATAAATGCTGCTCAAACAAAATAACCATTGATAATACAGCCTCCATTAATCCAATGACAAAAAATAAAATATGCAGAAAAACAACCTCATTTAGCATTATACATTGAACTACAATCCAAATGACTAAAGCCCAACTAAAAACACTGCTTATATAACCCTGATATTTTGATTTGAATAGAATTGATACGGCACTAAATACATTACCAAGTCCAATTACTGTAAATAAGATAATACCAGGTATAAGAAAATTACTAAAAGGTGAATTTTTTAAAGCATCAATGGGCATTCCCCCTGGCCCTTGAGAATTGAGAATAGCCATCATTCCTCCCCCTATGGCTCCTAAACCTACAAATGCATGTAAAGCAAATAATAAGCGATTTACTATCTTCATCCATATTCCCTCCCCCACATTATTAAGTTTCCATTATTGAAATTAGATTCACTATATTTTTACAATTGCTCGTAAATCTACGATTTAAACGACTTATAGGAAAACTGCGCCTCATATAATCGAATTCAAAAAAATTCGTGTAATGCTAGACTTAACTATGCACATCTATTATCTCAAACATATTTCATTTAGTGCTATACTCGTTTAAAATACTTATAATCTTATTGTAGTAGTTATTACCACTATTCCCGGTATTTACATTATATTGTTTTGCGAATGTAAGAAGTTCTGCTAAAGTAGTTGTTTTAGAATTTACTAATGCCCCCTGTTCTAATAACCTCTTTATAATGGCATAGCTTGCAGAGCTAGCTGTTTGATTACATGCATATGCTAACACCGTCTTACCTTTGTTATCGGTCGCATTAACATCTGCGCCATTTTTAATTAGAAGGTCTACAATTTTATAGTTTGAATAATGAGTCGCTATAATGAGCGGAGTGCATCCATCTGATGATGCTTTATGATTTACATTAGCCTTATTGTCTATAAGCAATTTCACAATGTCATACTTTTGTTCATTATTTACAGCATACATGAGAGGTGTATATCCTGTTTGTTTTTCATCGATATATTCTTTAATCTCAATGTCCACTGTACACTTATGTTCTATAAGCAGTTTTGCGATATCATACCTGTTGCCTACTGCTCTACACGCATACATTAATCCTGTACCATTAAGTCCATCGTTTTGGTCTGGGTTAGTTCCACTATCTAAAAGTTGTTTTACCCTTACTAAATCTCCTCTGCCTGCAGCTGGTGGTAGTGTTAGATTATACTGTGCTGCATGATAGTTGCCGTAAACCATCATACCCTTAAAAACCACCGGGATAGTAAACAGTACTGATCCAACTAGAAGTACTATAATTAATAGTATACGAATTATTAACTTTGCTTTTTTACCTTTCTTTTTCTTGTATGCTTTGCATGCTATAAGTCCTATTATTGACGGTACTGTTAGAAAGAAACTGGTAAAAAACATAATAATCATACAAAAAACAAAACCTGTCGCTACCATTTAAGTTACCTCCAATTTTCCGTTTTTGGGAATAATGTAATATATATTACACAATCAAATACAATGTTGAATATATCATTTTTTTGCGTTTGATGAAGACTTTATGAAGATAACGAATTAATGTTGCTTCACATTATGCTCATAAATCATTCTTACTTCTCTTCTCTTTTAAATACAAATATCATCATAGTACCAAATCCACCTACACATTGAAAGTTAACAAGTTCCCAACCTTCTTTCCCATATTGTTCAAGCACTTGATTACTTTTTTCTTCAAGCTTTTTTCCGTATCAAAAACACTATTAAACGTTTGTGTTGTATATTCCCACATGATTAGCTCCTTTCAATTATATAAATATTTGGTCCGCAATTTTTTACGATTGCTCCTCAATTGTAGTTTTATGATTGATTCAGTATTTATAAATATGCGCCTTTAGTAAAAAAAATAATAGTAATTAAAACATTTTTTTAAATTTTTTTTGTTCTTTGTTTCCAATATATCCACAAGCTGCATAAAATACATGTGCTTCAATTCTAGTTGCTCCGGATACCAACCGAATGCCATAAGCACCTGTATCCTGTGCCCATTTCTCAACTTCATTCAAAAGCATTTTACCAATACCATTTTTTTTGAAATCAGACGAAACGGCAATACCCATAATATTCTTTAAATGTGGTGCATATAGCAAATCATAATTGTTTGCCTGAATATATCCTACTACTTTCTCAGTAACTATGGCTACGTATATTTTATGATTACTATCATTTAGTAATTGTTCTAATTGCCTTTTTGTATCTTCAGCAGGATATTCATAACCCATTTCATTTTTATTTAGTAAAACTATGTCTTTATAATCCTGCGTTTTACACTCTCTAATACTAATTTTCAAATTATTACCCCCAATGTATGGCTTTGTTGTTGCATAATAAAATACACGGTCGACCTATACCTGAAATCCCCTACACCCACAATACATTTACTCAACTTCCGATTATAAACAATTATATAAAGTTAACAGATTCCCCTTTATAACACACTATCTTTACATAATTCAACAAACATTCATGATTTTCCTTTGTATTTTGCAAAAAAACAAACCCTTCACATATATTCCAAAATTCGCCAGTATTTTATGATGATCCTTATTAATTTATATTTTATAATTATCAAATATTTCATCAACTAAAAAGAAGGCATTATCTCCAGTTACTATTGTACTGGAAGAATGCCTTCACAATTAAATCATCTCCTGGGTCGCTGCAATATCAACATATATATATCAGATCGTACCTTTTCTATATCCTCACTAGTATTTCATTTATATCTTTGCTGACCTTTGCTCTTTCATCATAAACCCACTCTACATCAAATTCTAATTTAAATTTTTTAGAGAATGAATAATACATATTTATCTTTTGATAATATATTTCCAAATCGTCCAAATTATTTTTTAACCATTCTGGTTTAAATAAACTATCATGATTATAAATAAATAGCTCTTCTACAAAATGCACAAATGTATTCATAAGTTCTTCTCTTGCGATATCAAATGGAATTTTTAATAAATCCCATTGAACTTCTTGCTTTAACTTGTAATTCTTTATTCTATCTAAAATCAATATATAATCGTTAATATCCATTTTAGTATAATAGTCTAACTTCTCTTCTCTAGTACTCCATAAAACAAGCTTTTCAATTAAAGGTAAGCCCTTAATTTTCACTATAACATCGGATGGTCCAATAACTGCTTTCTTTATTTCTTCATCTTTAATCTCTAATCTAGATTTAATAAAATCTTGAGTATTTCCAGCACTAGCTACGTACCCTACATCATAAATACCTCTTCGGCCTGCACGTCCACTAACCTGCTTTACTTCTTGTGATGTTAGTTCTCGAACTTCTTCACCGTCAAACTTTTTTATACTCATAAAAATAATTCTTCTAATAGGTAAATTAACTCCCATGCCGATTGCATCAGTAGTTACTAAAATTTTTGTCTCTTTTTTTGTAAATTGTTCGTATTGAATTTTTCTAACTTCTGGTGGTAAATCTCCGTATATTATACTTGTTTTAATACCTATACTAGAATACCTTCCTGCTATCTCTAATACTTTCTTTTTAGAAAACACTACAATTGCATCGCCCTCTTGAATATCATTATAATTAAAATCTATATTTTCAGTTTTTAAAGGAATATCTCTTGTATATTCTTTTATATCATACTTATCCCCACAGTCATTTATAATTATTTCTAGTATATTTTTTGCATTATCAGCTCCACATATATGAATCTCACCACATCTTAATCCTAATAAGGCCTTACTCCATGCCATTCCCCTATGTTGATCTTTAATCATTTGAATTTCATCAATGACAGCTATATCGTAATGCTTCTTTAAATTAACTTTTTCTATTGTACACGAAACATGGGTTGAACCTATCTTTAATATTTCTTCTTCTCCAGTTAATAGGTCACAAATTACCCCCTCATTATTCAATTTTTCAAAATTCTCTAAAGCAAGAATTCTTAGAGGTGCTAAATATATTCCCTTTTGTGCTGTTTTTAAACTTTCTACTGCATTATAAGTTTTACCGGTATTCGTATCACCTAAATGAATATAAAACATTCTATCCATACTTCTAGCTTCTAAATACTCATCCTTAGGGTTATCCGGAAAATTTTCTTCAAACTCCTTAACAACTAATTTAGGTATATGAAGTTTTGTAAGTAATACCATGAACCCATAATTTAAAAAAGTGTTATAGTTTCCTCTTAAAACCTTATAAAACTCAAAATCAGTACCATTCCTCTTGTTATAATCTACAAGCATTCTTTTTGATATATCCTCTAATAATTCCTCGTATTTCTCATATACATTTTTAAAATCCTTAAACCCTTCATTTTCCATTTCTTTAATCTTTTTTAATTTTTTTCTTATTGCCGTTTCATGTTCAATAAGAGCTCCTGGCTTTGAATGATGAACTATCTCTTCAATTTGACTAATCTGGCTCTTTAATTTTTTAAATTCTCTTTGGGATACATTTTTTTTCATCTACTCTCCTCCAGCTAATTTTATTAATTATATAACAATATTTTATCATTCCTAATTAATCTGACCCTTAAATCATCTCCGGTAGTGTAAAGTTTTTTACACTACTTATTTGGTTTTTTCTTTATATATCAAGGGATACAGAGCTTTTTAGACACAAAAAACAATGACCCCCTTAATCACATGTTATAATTGAGTACGTAACCACACAAATATACAGATGAAAGGATGTCATTGTTATGGACTCAATTATAACTTATTTAGTTTTATATAATCAATACCTTTTGAAACAAATTAGTATATTACTTTTATTTATCGCTAAGCATATTCCTCTAAAGCAATGGGCTTTTGATGATTCTCATAGTCCTGAATATCAAAAGTTTAAAGTAGACAAGCTTCCCAAGATCATAATTCCAGAACCTGTAGATTATCAACTACTCTTAGGTTACTATAAACATAAATACGATAAGGTTATTAAACCAGTAAATCGTAGATCTAAGGAGAACATTTCTGAAACTACCGTGTGTCCTCGTTGTGGTGCTCCGCACGATTACATTTATAAAAACAACGGTTCTAAAGGTCAGTATCAATGCAAAGTCTGTGGTGAACTTTTTAGTGAAAGCAACATTTATACCCATCCTTTAGCTTTACGTTGCCCTTATTGTGCAAATATTCTTGTTCCCAAGAAAGACCGCAAGAATTTTCGTATACATAAATGTGTTAATCCTAAGTGCTCCTACTACCGTAAGAATCTTGCTAGACTACCTAAAGACTTAGATGATTCGGACAAACATAAGTACAAGCTCCACTATATTTACCGTGAATTTACCGTTGATTTCTTTAAAATGGACTTACATGAACTTCCTTCAAATGCGATTAACTTCAAATACAAAAAGTTCAATGCCTACATAATGGGTTTATGCCTTACTTATCATGTTAACCTTAAATTATCCACCAGAATGACTTCACATGCCTTAGAAGAAATACATGGCATCAAAATTTCGCATACAATGGTTGCTAACTATGCTATGACAGCTGCCGCTGTTATAAAACCTTTTACAGATACATTTGACTATAAACCTGCCAACATCCTTTCTGCTGACGAGACTTATATCAAGGTGAAAGGTATTAAGCATTATGTCTGGATTATCATGGACACCTGTAAAAAATCTATCCTAGGCTACCAGGTATCAGATACTCGTGCGGTAG
>Ga0209125_1000970_pt1 | contig 30940 bp, 28 predicted proteins | sample BarGraIncub1131A_FD_184503 | JGI IMG/M metagenome (GOLD analysis project Ga0209125, IMG submission 184503) | Arctic peat soil microbial communities from Barrow, Alaska - Barrow Graham LP Incubations 11-31A (SPAdes) (version 2) | ecosystem: Environmental > Terrestrial > Soil > Wetlands > Peat... | reverse complement strand
TGCGAGATAATCGAAACCGGGAACGAAAGCTGGAGAATCAAAACGAGGATAAAAGGCTGAAAACTACTGCCTGGGGTGGGTCAATTTTGGACGCCGATGGTGGGTCAATTTTGGACGCCGATTGACATCTGAAATCCTGCCAGCAAAATCGACTCCATTTGAGATGTTTGTTCCTTTGGAATGATCTTTCCGCAAAACCATTGTAACTGCTCAAAAAAACATGCGGATTTTACCAGTTCATCACCTAAACCCTTATTTTTTTCAAAATAACTTTCTAAGAAGTCCTGCACCGAAGGATTGTGAAAAGAAACTACATCGTTCGCCTGATCTCTCGTCAATATTACAAAATTCCCATTCAACTCGGACAGTGCCCTACGAAGTTCATTTTGTTGGGGCTCAGAACCTTGCCTAGTTAGGAATCTCTTGGTCGCCGACTCCAAGTCTTCTGTTAAGACCTCACTTGGCATAGTCCCGAGCACAAGAAGCATCTCTCGCGCAGTATTCGTGAGATGATTGGAGAAGGCCTGTTCCCAAATCAGAAATGGCTCCTGTAGATTCCGCAAGAATACCGACGGGTAATGATCTGAGTCCTGGTTTCCCACCCACATCGGGTCTGTCATATACTCAATAATTCGAGGATTATAGTTTGCGTGGTCTATGATCTTAAGAAAGGCGACCTGCTGGACAATTGCTTTAATGTGATTTAAAGGTAATGTCGAAAAATATAAGTGATTGTACAGTATCTGCGCCCGAATAGTTCGAGTGTACTGAGACAAATCCACAATACATTGAGGTTTTTCGAAGATAGGACCATTCAGAAGCTCATATGTCACCTGTGCTTGCTTGAGAATGTATTCCCTGGTAGTCAGTATAAGCTTTACTGATTTAGTGTTTCTCACTGCTGATATAAAACTCAGTAGTCTATTATCTTCGTTTTTCCTCAATTTTTCAGCGAGGGACGTTCTACCGAGGAAATCATCATAAAGATAGATTCTGGGTTTCTGGTGATCCGGGAAACTATATGCCTCGCTGATATCATAAGAAACGTCTATGAATTCATAGTTTGCCCGCAAAAAGTGTAGTACTAACATCTTGGCGAGAGTCGTTTTCCCAATTCCTGGAATGCCCGCGATGACCACATAATTGTGTTCTGCTAGTATTTCCAGAGCATCATTAAAGCTTTGATTGGCTACGTAAAGTCGAGCTTTATCTCCAATCTCTTGCAAAGTAATTCTAGTTTGATTAATTATTCTGCTATGGAGTATCTCCTCAAGAACCGTGGTGCTGGATAGCCATAGCTTAAAATGCTGTCGTTCAACCGTCGGAAAAAGCCCAAGGAGGTTGTTTATGTCGTCCTTGCCGTATATATCTTGAAGTTCCTTGACGTGAGGAAAGAGAGCTTTTTTAATCTCCTCTTTATTTGCAGGCGAGAGTGGCACCGACGTCGCAAGCAGGTACCGATCTGGCTTTAGCTTGTCAATTTTCGGCTTTTCCTTCAATTTCAGATTGGTCAATAAGCCACGAAACCCGGTTTCTGCATAGTGCTTAGCTTGAACGATGAGAGAGAGCCCACCAGCTTTTGAGTACCGGAGGTCTATTCCTTGATCTTTACCAGCTTTGAAACTCTCAAGTCGAATCGACAGCTCTGATTGCAGGATATCCCTAACGAGATTCTCAAAATCTATCGGAGAAAGGGTGTGAAAGGTATAGTCAGGCATTTCGCTACTACCTCTACATTCATGTCCATTGGAACTGCGCCACATTTCATTATTTCATTAAAATTAAATCGAGCCAAATATACGCTTAAACACGGGAGAGGTCAAACATGATTTGACAATCTAAGTGCTACATTAACTGTACCGCCAATTACTGCCGCCTAAGCGCAGCCAATCAGCCGATGAAGGTCGTGCCGCGGAATTAGGCAAATGGGTGGGCCAACTTGGATGGCCGATGCTCTGAGCTAAATAGCTCAGACTGTGGATCATAAGCCTCACCACTTCGATTGCTCCATGTAAGGGACAGCTTTATTATCAGGCCAAGCGTCCGTCATCATGATGGTATACCATTTTGTACCTGGCCGAGTTCCTCGAGAACGGCCTGAGCGCCTGAAGCATCATTGATAAGGTTACCTGGCGTTTACCCCCAAACGCACAATCAGTGGAGATCAACAAAGCCATCGCCGATTCGCTCCACGTTACAGAGATGAAGGTGAGGACATTGGAAACGGAGGTGACGATTCTGGAGATGACCGAGAAGAATGTTTTCAAGGCGCCACCCATGGAGTGGATTGCAGACAGAATAGCCCATGCGAAGGAGGTCTTGGAGGAAAAAACCGAGCAGTCGCCTCTGCTGCTCAGAAAACTGCTTGGACAAATCAAATTGCAGCCGGTAACTCCCGAGATAGGGAAGCCATATTTGCTGGCAGTTTACAGACTTCAGCCTTTAGCACTGTTCGAAGAGAAAAGGCCCTGTAAGGGGCCTTTTCCTTTAGAATCCGAAACCGATTCCAGTTCGGAAATCGGTTCGAATTCTTTGCATTGGTGGAATATAACACAGGTCCCAGGCTGGCATCACCGATTAACCCGCACTGGAAACGGTACATGCCCTATCACCACACCTCCATGCATCCCCCTGTCGAACGCTTCGCCGCCCACCCCTCGCGAGGGGCCGACGCATGACTCGGGGCCAAGGTTGGTTGCTGGCCTTTGCCTCGTAGAAGAGACTTTCACCCCCTACCCTTTGCCGGCTTTTACCGGCGCTTTCCGCCCAGAGGACGTGGGTTTTAAGGCGTACTAAAGACCTAATTTCAAAGTGGGCAATTCCACTTCGGCTTTGATCTGGTGCTCGTACTCGGGCCAATAGTAGCGGGTTGTATCAACCCAGCGGACAGCTTCTCCAACACGGTAACGTTTGGGGAGCCGTCCGGGCCGAGGTGCAAAAACATAAAACGGTAACCTCAGAAAAATCAGGAGTTGCCGGTTCAAATGGTGAGGCGGCGTCCACCAAACAACCCATTCAATATTCTTATTATTATGGCTATTTTCCTTATAAATTATCCATGTGCCCCTAAAAAGCGCCCCCAATTATTCTCCTGCCCTGTATTTTGACCTCATCAATTCAATAGCGACAACGATTTTCGGAGCTAATCAATAGGATTGTTGAAGCTGGTCAATCGCGTCCATTGCCAGCATTTCATCTTCATCAAATACCTTGTCCAACATTATAGAATGGCGTGGCTCAGCACTGACCCCATGCAGGCAAGACAATTCTCTAATAAAAGGGTCAGAACTTTTCATAAGAGCTAAATCTACACCAGTTGAAGAAAATTTTAAAATCTCTGACTCAACTTCTTGCAATCCGCTAGAGCGCTCGACTGAAACTCCATTCAAAAGGAAGATAGCTAATGCTTGCTGTTCTGCTTCTGGTAAATCAATGGATGTTAAATTAACGGCCTTTCCGGCTGCTCTAATCGGTTGAGCAGCTGCTTGGGCCGCATTTGTCCCCAGAGTTAAAAGTCGATTTATATTCCCCGTGGATACTGCTTCCATAACTTTAGCGTGAAAATGAAGTTCTGACAGTTCGTCGGCAATTGGGAAGAGCGATAAGAGAGTGTCATCAGTAGCAAGATAAATCAGTCGCGATGCATAGTAACGAAGCTGAGGGATCCGACGCTTGCGTGCAAATCCGTTAAGTTCTGAAGCATTTTCGATAGCTTTTGTGAAACTTTCGTTATATGACTTGCGAAGTGATAGAGCCTGACTAACCAGTGACTGCACTGAAATTAATTGAGTTTTTTTTCTAAACCAGCTATGTGGAGCCCACTTTAAGATCTTTTCGAGATAGCCGGATTCATGAACCGCCCCAGAGTAATCACGTACCGGAATTCGTAATCCCTCATTACGAAACGCGGATACCAACTCATCACGATTTCCTCTATCTATGAGCAAATATCTTTTGAGATCCCCGACCAAGGTCATCCATGAAATCGGTTGAGGGGATGGATTAAAATCATGTCTTCCTAAAAGCCATTTCGAGGTCGGCACTTCGAAACTTTTTAGAGACGCACTTCCATGTAATATGAATCCGAGCCCACTGAGTCGTTGTCTCACTGTATTAAGTGCTGTATTCACTTCTGCATTGTTACCCACCAAAATGATATCATCAACATATCTAAAATATTTTACGGGAAGATTATTGCAGAAATCTTCGTCTAATTCTCGCAACACCAAGTTACCTATCAAATGGCTGAACATTGGACCTGTTAGGATGCTACTCTCTCCAGGCTCTCCTGAAACTGCATGATCAGTTATAAGCTTCTCACCAAGCTCGCGGTAATAGCTAGCGAGCCCGGCTATTTCAGATTGTTTCTGCCACACTCTGATAGCAAGGTCTTTACCGATCGACGGATAATATTTTTTAATATCTGTATATCGAACTACTCCATTTGGGAAAGAGTCACAGGCCATAGAAATTGCATTGTGTCGTTCCCGAAGTCCAATAAAATAATGCTTAAAAATTCCAGACCGGTCTTCCCTATCGGACAATTCATAACTAAAGACGCATTGTGGATTTGCAAAGGCATCTGGATGTTTAGCACATTCGTCGAGTAATGCAGCCTCAGCTAATGCTTCATTTGCTCCTGGAAGAAATATTGGGCGGTGTTCAACTCCCCCATTGCCGTTAGCTTCTTTGAAATGTTGAGCACCGTAGTAAGGTTGATTAGTCCTTGTCAGGACAAGATCTGTAGCTACATGCTTAGCCCACTCGTCTTGGCGAGCTGCAGAGTTGTGCAAATAATAACGTAAGGCCAAATATGTCAAAACGTCACGTCGTCGATACTGATTAACTGCACGGACAGAGAGTATTCCTGGGCGGGTATTCTTCATATCTTACGTTCCAGATCTAAGCGCATCACAGCGAGCCTTACAGGATGAGTTTTTGTTGGGTCGATTGGGGAGCGGAACTTACATTTTGAAACAAGATATAGCTCAGAATCACGCCCGTCAGTATTGACATTCATGAACTTATGCCATTTTTCTTTCGCCCATCTAGCCAGACCAGCGAAAAGACCGCCAGATGAAATAACATGATTCATTTGTGGTTCAATCCAGACAACAACAGTACCATTTCCTGAAGCATGCCGGAATAACTCCTCAAGTGGGGCTTCAGCCTCCGCCCTTCTCTTTTCCTGTTCAAGAAAACCACTAAAATTGGCAACTATTAGGAGGCTCTTTGTATTTGGTGTTGATGCTCGAGTCATTCGTGAAATTAAGTCCGCATTTGAAATTCTGTCCAGCAAATTCCACTCTGTAACATTTGAATTAACGCTGATGGCTTGTGCTTCGAGGAATGGTCGTAGCTCCTCCAATATCTCTGTAAAATATGCCCTTGCAGGAGCAGATATTTCTGCCCCGATTAAACTAACATCAAGAGGAAGTCGCGGTAATACGTCATTTGCCCTTAGTTCGGCTATTGTTGTAAGAAAGGCAAAAACAGCAGCCCCTGCTCCGCATGGTGCGTCAGTTATGCATAATTCATTGCCACTTAGAGACTGTATAAATGCATTCGATGCACGCTTCACTTGTTTTAAAGGATCTAAAATTGCAAGCTGTGCTCTTGCTACTGACCCATCGAATGCTTGTGCAAAGTGTTGATCAGTTCTTAGTTGGTCGAGCCCCCCCACAGGCGAGTTATTGGGATCTCGAGATACTGCAAGTGATCTCAACCCATGCCTGTCAATCAGAGTATAATATGCAAGTGAGAGTGCACTGGGTATTTGCAAGGTTTCAGAAGCAGCGTCCCATAAGCTTAAAGGTATTAATCCAGGATCTAGAAGCGGTTTTTCCGAAAGTTTCATACAAAAATCCCTATTAGTTTTTCATTTTTTGTTGACTTTTCCCCATTGCTGCTTCCCTTTGCCGTCTTCTCCGCCTTCGCCTTGGTAATTCCCTCAGCTACCCTCAGGTGGGCCCTGGCGGCTATCCGAGAAGCCAGACGATCAACTTTCACAGCGTCCATCCGAATTAGATCGTGAATTGAGGGGCCACAATTACTTCTTTATCAAGATAAAAACAGTTTTCCCCGGAATTCCCAGATGAACCTTATTTTACTGACAATTTCAAGGCACCCCGTTAGGTCCAACCTTGTCGCATCAAGTCATTAAAATCCTGACGGGATAATACTCTCACGCAATCACGCCAATCGGCGTCCGACGGCTTGATGGTCGTATTGTAGCGGATATCAAATCCGGTGGCCTGCCGTTGAGCATTGATGAAGGTGTCGATCAACTTGCCAAGGTCTTCGATATCCTCAATCCACTCATCCTTGATAGTGTCAGGAAGAGAGCCGAAGAGGTCATAGCGATCTTTCATGCGTTCCGACAACCGCTGATAAACTTTCTCGTCTACTGTCCCTTGGTTGACTAAATTTAGCATTTCGACTTTGTCACGGACTTGGCCAAAACGCTTGATCCGTCCGATGCGTTGCTCCAGCTTGATTGGGTTCCACGGCAGATCCACATTTATGAGTGTGCCCAGTGTTTGCAGGTTGAGTCCTTCACACGCAGCATCAGTGGCAACCATCAACCGCAGTTGCCGTTCTTTTACAAGGTTTTTGAGCTTTTCTCGGTCGATACTATTACTCAGACCGTCACGGTAGAGCCGGCTACGGCCGGCGCCAGCATAGAGGCCTATCACCTCGTTGGGATAACGATTGGCGAGTTCCTCAGCCATCCATTTGGCCGTGTCGTAATACTGGCTGAAGATGATGCACCCTCGTGCCAGCCAACCCTCGTTTTCGAGGTAATGAACAGTTGCTCGCAGCTTCGGGTCCTGCTTGACTAGGCCGAGAAGTGCCAGCAACCGTTCCAGGACAGCTTGATCCTCTGGGCTTTCCACTTTTATTTCGAGTAATCCTTCGTCGTCGGTTTCTTCAACGATTTGCGCTCCCTGCAGCAGAGCGCGAGCGGTGTTCATTCCGGCAGCGATACTGCTGCATATCCGCTGCTGCATTAAATTTTTCATGAAGCCGTGGCCTTGCCCCTTGCCTTGCAGGGCCTTGCCATAATTCAGAGCCTCTTCGTAGGCGAGCAGGAAATCCCCTGAAGTACGCAGACCCAAGTCTTCGAAAAGTTCCTGATGGCTATGGATATCCTTAGTCAATTCGGGGTTTGGATGAATATCAACAGCGATCCGCTTAAGGAGACCAGCATCTTCCAATGCTGTGCGTTTACGCAAAACGATGTGCCGGACAAATGGGTTTTCCCTTTGAAAGAACGAAGCGCCAGCTACATACGAATCCAGTGCATCCTCAAGGTCAGCACGCGTGTCATCGTCCAAGTCAACAAGTGACTTGCCAATGACTTCCCGCTTGTCATGTGGAACGCCGAGGTCTTGCCTAATCGAGCTGTATAGTCGCTGTGCCACTGAGTCCTCAGTGATGTTGACCGTTGGCAAAGGCGATTGCAGTAGACTCCAAGCGCGCTCCTGGGTTTTCACTTCCTCTTGGCCAGAAAGGATGGGAGTGATCTCTTGCGGTCGGTGCCACGGGGAGTAGTCGTTCCCAAGCACGAAATTGCCTTGCCCCTGGTGAAGAATGCGAATCTGATCCCACAGGTCCTCACGTGTGGTCTGAATCGGCGTCGCTGTACCGATGATCACATGATCGGCACGGGCGGCCATTTCCCGAATGAAGCTCAGCAGCTCGTTGGGCGTCCCGGCATTTTTGCCGAGTCCTTGCCTGGTTCTTGCTTTGTGCGACTCGTCCAGCACGACTAACCCGTACCCGCCACGCAGACCGAGGAGGTATTGTTTTTCGTCGGAGTCGCGAAGCATCAGGCCGGTGGAGACGATGCCAATGCGCAGCGGGCAACGCACGATAAACTCGGCCCCGCTCGGTGAGATTGCCCGGCCTTGTTCATCGACCCAAACCTTCTTGAGGGTGTGCCACCGACCACAGGGGATGCCGAGCTTGTCAACCATTTCCACTTGCCACTGTTCGCAGAGGGTGGCAGGAGTGAATATGACCATCGGCTTGCGGCGGTTCTTCTGTTCAGCGAGTAGCCCCAAGGTCAGGGCCGCCGTGCCAATCGACAGGGTTTTGCCCAAGCCAACTTCGTCGGCTAGGAGCAGCCGAACGATACCGTATTCCTTGTAATGTTTGAGAACTTCGGTGACAAACCCTTGTTGCCACGGCTGAAGGGAAAAGCCCTCTCGGTACAGAGGTGATTCGATCAGGGCCGCAGGGGCGAGTAGGTCAGGATCTTCGACGCCTTCGAGATGGATTTCCTGTCTGTGCCCGCGGCGGGTGATTTCCCGACAGACCGCCATCGGCAGGGGTTTGGCAGCATTCCACAGAAAGTTAAATTCCTCCTCGATCCACTCCACACCTTCTGGAGAATCGTCCGACCATAGAATTTCATAGTGTTCTTGCCAGCCGTTACGTGATTCGTTCATCGAGCCGATAAAGCCGATCTTCCGACCGTCCTTGAGGTCGATGATCCCTGCTTTCCCATGCACGAAGCCACACACCTCGTCCGGGGCTACGCGGATGACTTGCCCGCGTTTTTTAAGGAAGGCGTCCAACTGGCGGTAACGGTCCCGGTTAAGCAGGGATTCGGCCTCGATGGGCTGCTCGTTCCAGCGTCCCAGCAAACGGGCTTCGGCCAGTTGCGCCACCCGCAGGTCCTCCGCTCGAATATCGGAATTGCAGACGATCTGAACCTCGGGTATCTGCTCGATCAACTCCCCGGCAACCTCAAACAAGGAACTCGTGAAGTAGCCAGCGATGCGCCGGTAGCGGACTGCATCCTTGAGATGCGGGGTAAGGAAATGTTCGTGAAACCTGTGCGTCCGGCTGGACAAACGAGTGATAGTCACGAATTACCCCTGTCCCAGTGCACGTTGGTTCCGCAGACGCGCCGAAAGGGTTTCAGCCACATCCCGCACTTTGGCCGTACGGCACTTGATGGCGAAGAAGTTGACCAAGTCAATCAGCTTTTCACGGTTTTCGTGAAAGTCTGGCAACTCGTCCGCCAACTGCAACATGACCACATTCGGTTCGACCTCCTTGAGCAACTGCTGGATGCTGACAAACAAGGCACCGAGCCAAGTCGGTCCGATCTCCGTGCTGCTGGAAAGGTCCCGTGAGGTAAATGTGTCCGGTTGCTTTAGGCTCGCTTTGTTGGCCGTCGTGCTGGCCATAATCTTTGCGTAGTCCTCGACTCTGAACGCTTTGGCGAAGTTTTGGTAGTTGTCGAGCTTGGATGCTCCGGTGGTCTCCATGTCGAGCATCCGAAGGTAGAACCGCTGAATACCATTCAGGGCTTGCCAAGTCTCCGGTGCCAACCCTTCCGGAACGAGCAAGATATTGGCAGCTTCTGAGGCCTGCTGGACGATCTCGTCGACCACTGTGATTGCTCCGCGGGTTTTCGGCCTCATAGCAAAGGCGGTCACGTCAATGCCGCCGATCTGGGTGTATCCTGTGAGGACCTTCAAGGCTGCGGCATAGCCGGCCATCTGCAAGTCGGCGTCGTTGAACACCGGCTCGCCCATTCGCCCACAGACATCACTATTCAAGTGCATCATCTGCTCAACTTGCTTTTGGACCTCGGCCCGTACCCGGGGAAGAATCCGCTGAGTGAAGCCGGGGTTTTCGCCGGACGGGCGCTTGCGCAGCATTAAGATGACCGTGCCCTGGACGTAGCCACCCTTTTTCAGTTCTGAGGTGGTTTCGGTGGCGATGTACCAGGAGGCGACGACTTGAAGCCCGGCAGCCCAGAAGATGTTCACCATATCCGACCAAACGCTGGTGTCCTGGTGGGTGAACATGACGCACTGCATGCCGTTTTTGGGCATGTGCTCGGCCATAGCCTTGTAGGCGTCGACCATTCCACGCCGGAAATCGTCGCCATCGCCTTTGATGGCTAGGGCTCGACGCGAATCCCAGGTCCATTCATTAAAAGGATAAGGAGGGTTCTTACGCAGCCAAGCAATGAAAAATTCGGTTATTTCGTGATAATGAACTGCGTCAGCGTAAGGTGGGTCAGTGATCCACATGTCACAGTTGATTTCTAAGTTATTAGCAGCCTTGTTAACAACATTAATTTCGCTACTTATTGTAGCTATTGACATTTCATATCTATCTAAATATTGAAGCATCTCATAAGCACTGCGTGATGCGTAGTTGTAAAAAGTATTTAATGCCTGATTGTCAAATACTTGTGAAACTTTTTCTGCTGTTATTGCCACTCCTGGCTTAGCAGGTGATCCAGGAGTCCATCTACATAATTTAGTAGATCGATCTAGTCCCTTAGCAATCAGGTAATAGTATTCATTAAGAGAACTTGTTTTATCCGCATGTAATCTTGTGAATACAAAGAATAGAAGTTGTCTCCCACTAAACAGCTGATGCCAATACCGCCACCCGCGTTCACGAACGGGCTGGTCAGTGTTATATCCCGGCTCGATCTCCATATCCGGGACCAAGCCTTTGGCCTGCCAATCGGCTAGGTTCTCGGTGACAATATGCTCGACCTTGCGCTCTCGTTCGAGATCTTCGCCTGTGACCGCGGCAAAGTAAGTTACTTGGCGTGACTTGCTGAGCGTGTCGGCGGTGATCCATTGGATGCAGTAGAGTCGCTCCTGGAAGATGTCGTCAGGACGGGGTTTGAAGTCGCTAAGTTCCCACTGGCGCAGTCGACTTTTGCGACCACCGTCCTCGGCTCGGTAATCCCCGCGCAATGTGCTGATCGGCGTGGAGTAAGTCCGACCGTTCAGTTGGTAAGTCATTTTGCCGCCAGCAACCGTCCCTTTGGCTGCTTCGATCATCTCCGCATTTGAGACGCCTGATGCGATGTCTATCCTGAACCGCTTGGTCGCCGGATCGGGGACAAGTTTCGCAACAACGTTACGGGTCTTTGAGATGACCCAGCTTGGGGCCAGGGGCACCATCCAACCGGTCTCAGGACAGCATGTTTCTACGCAGTAGAGGAACGCCTTGGCCCGGTCACCGTTGCTGTTGTGCTCTATGCCAAGTGCGGTGATTTCCCCATCGACCGCCTCTGCCACCTCGCGCTGGATTTTTTGGGTCTCAGCTCGACGTTCTGGACTCGCCCCAATGATATTGAAGTTCCCCCAGTTTAGCATGCAAGCGATCGGGTTGAGGTCCGAAGCGTAGACATCGCAGCCCATCCGGGCCACCTCGAAGGGGATTGAACCGCCGCCGGCGAAGGTGTCCCCGATCTTTGGCCTGTGCCCGTAGCGCAAGATACCTAGCTGTTCAATCAATTCAGGCATGGAAAAAGCGTTAATGCCCAGATGTGCATAGTGCGCGTTGACCTGCGGCCAAACCTCTTCCAGCAGGAACTCCGGGTTGACTTCCTCCGGTCGACTGCAAAGCGCCGAACGTTCTTCATACGTCGGCAGGGTCGCTAGCATCCCGGAGTAGACGATGGCCTTCCCCTTATCGGAAACGTCCCGTCGCCAGGACAGACGCAAGCCTTCGATGTCGGCCTCGAACGGGAATGACCAGCTTTGGATCTCGTCGTCTCGTGTCTCGTCGCCCTTCTTCTTGAAGGAAAAGAATTCCCAGGGGTTCTCGAGACAAACTGTCCTGGCGATCTGGTTTGGTGTGAACGGAACCTTATCCACCGCCCGCCGGCCAAGACCGGCGAGATCAAAGCCCATCAGGGCTTCGAAGATCTCGAGGTCTTTTTCATTATCATCGGTCGGCGGCAGCAGGCTACCCAAGGCAATAGCCCGCACCAGGATCAACGGTTTGCGCCCCTTCCAGTATGAACCAATGGCAGTCAGCGTCTGGCCGGCACCTGCCTTGCGCTCACGCTGGGCTTCGAAGGAGACCTTTTGGGCTGGGAAGACCCGTTCAATCAAAGCGGGGGCCTCCTTGAGGGCCAGCGGAGTTAGGGCCATATGCAGGTTGCCTTTCATTTGATGTCCCTTTCCTCAAACAGGCTGAGGGTGGTGTGTTCCGCAGCCTTATCTTTCGACCGGACCAGTTGTGGCTTAAATACCTCATGCTGGGCCACATCGCCCAGTGCGTGCCGCAGGGCCAGCCGCCACCCCTTGTGGCCGTCGTTGACACCACCTGTGCTCATGGAGGTCATTCCGAACAACCACCAGCGTTCCTCCGGTCTCAGCGCCAACCAGTTGCGCACCGCCACGGGGATTTTGTCCATGTCAATTTTTTCGACCGCCCAAGCCAGCACACACAGTTCCTTACCAAGCAACCGGTCCACCGGGTTCTCCCCGACCTTCCAAACGCTGGTCTTCAGGTCATGTTCCTTCAGGCGCAGATTGAATGCCCGCTGCACTTCGCTGCGGATTGAATTCCATACGGTTCGGTCAAGAATGACCCGTTCGACCAAGCTCTTTTCCGGGCTGGCCGCCTCCATCCCGAGACATTCGACGATCTTTACCGCCTCTTTGACTCCTTGCGGGATATCGACAATGAAGTGGTGGGGATCGGTGGTCATTGGCACCCCGAAACCGAAAGTTGGCCGTCTTTCAATCTGACCATTCACAGTCGTCGACGATCTATCGGTCTCTTTTCTCATAGCGAAGGCGCCCATAGGTTAGACCTCCTCCTGGATGATGTCCCCAGGTATCAGCTCAATACCGCTGATTTTTGTGAAGTCTTTAAGGGCCAAGCCGCTGTCGAATTTGGCCCCGCTCTTAATGGTGACTGTAACTGCATCATCCGCGCAACCCAAGGCTGCGCGAATCCCTTCAATAGCTTTTTCGATGGTATCTGCGGTTATCTCTCGTTCTTGGAAGCGTATTGAGACCGTTTCAGCTCCGTCGCCAATCTGTACTGTAACGCCCTTAAAACTGACCGGCCTTCTTCGAAAAGCGTTGATGACCTGATAAACCTTTTCGGTCGTATCGAGACTGATTTTTTTGGTTTCCACTAATCGGGCCGGCTTGGCGTCGTCGATTGGAGCAGCCTCCATGTTACCGGCCGGGATAAAAAATTCGGCTCGGACATTGGCTTCCTCAGCGCAGACGTAGACCAGTAATTTCATGGCTCGCTGGTCGATTTCGAAAGGTACGGAATACGGCTGGCCGTTCTCTTTCGGATTGGTGCCGTCGAGGGTGAAGCGTATTTCGCCTGGGGGCTGGCAATCGAGAGTGACCTGACGCTTGTCGGCTATCGGCTTGACGTCTCGGCGCACCTTTAACTCCGCCACCCAACGTTTGGCTTCGCCGGTTTCGTGTCTACCTTCCGTGTCTACAACAAGAAAATAAAGGGTTGCCGCCTTGGTTATGAATATGTCTAGGTCCTCAACTTTCGAACTTTGTGGGCTGACGTCAGGGGTATTGGCGTAGTAGACGACTGGGCTGGAGCCGGCGTGGCGCGGCACGATGTGTAGAGTTGTCTCGCCGGTCTCTGTGTTGTAGCTCTGCACGGTGATATTGACCGTGGTCTTTTCCTTCGGAAACGGTCCTTTTTCGATATAGCCGTCATTCCCATGCCTCCAGCGCCCCTGTTTAATCGCCTCGTTCTTCAGGTTCTCGAGACCGTTGTTGCCTGGGAGCCAGATCCACGCCGGGTTGCTTTTGGCCCGCATCACCACATCCTTCCAGGGGGTGCGCCGGTCCCGTTCAGGCCAGAGGTCAACTTCTGCCATAGCGAAGTGCTGATCTATGTCCGGTTTCATGTCGAGGATCAGCTTCTTGTTGCAGCGCACGCTGGCCAAGGCTTGTTCGATCTGGGTCTCCGCAGCGCCAATCGTCAGTCCGTTGTCGAGAGTAACTGATTGCAGTTCCGCCGTCTCAGTCGCATCCACTCCCGGGAAATAGAGCTTGTTATAGGCCCCGGAGACAGACTTGGAGAACCGACCTTGCACGTCTTCCAACCGATCACGGGCTTCTTCGTAAAGAGTGTCGCCCGGCTTCATCTTCTTGGCGATCTGCTCAGTGGCGTACAGGTCGCGCAACCGTTCCTCTACTGCGTCAGCGAGGTGGCTGTCCTGGCCGGATAGGACCATGAAGTTGTTCTTTTCGGTCTGGTGTTGAAAAAATTCCTTGAGCATGATCGGAGGGATCTTGCCATCCGGACGGATGACAATCTGCACGCGCTGGCCGCCAAGTCGCAGTTCGTCGAGCTTGGGCAAGACGCTAACCTCCTGGTAAGCTTGCTTGCTGCGTGGTTCCAGAATCGCCGACATGTGGCGGATCAAAGCCTCGTCAATCTTTGGCTGAGGAATATCGCGAGCGTTGCGCTCAATCTGCCGGGATAAATTTTCCGTTTCTTTGATGAAGTAGCGCTGGTCTTCTCGATGTAAATACCAAGCAGCCTCCTTAAGTTTTTCCAGCGCGGTCATGAACTCGTCGGGCTTGCGGTTCGGGGCGGAGAGAAATTCGATAACTTCCCCCTCCGTCAACCCGATTCGCCCACCAACCGAACGAGACAAGGAAGAGGCCAGCAGCAGAGTAACTACCTGCTGGGCTGCGTCATCGCCCATTTCTGCGTCTATTTCTTCAGCAACCGCATTCCCCTCGTCACAAATGTCGTGTGCACAAGCAGGGATCAATTTCGGGGCGATGCGCCGGATTTCTTCACGCACGGTATCGTCATTCAGGTTCAAGTGCTGCGTTCCTACCAAAAACACATCGTCGGTCTCGCGCTCGTCCACACTCTTGAGTAGCCGGGCGGCGAACTGCATAAGTCCGCGGGTCTGCCGGAAACCTTCGTTCTCCTGGAATAGGGCAACCAGGTACTTAAATGATGGGTGAAAGGGGTATGTCTCACGAACCTGCTGTGCCACCTGCTCTAGGCTGGCCGCGACTATGTAGCCGCCATCGGCCGCCGCCTTGATACGCTGGGCGTATTCTTCGGCCACTTGGTCTATCACGCTTTCACTAGGCATCTCATCGATCAGGCGCTTTTTCAGGATTTCGTAAATTTCGTTTCCGGCCAGCTCGACCGGGGTGACCCGCTTAGCCTGGCGACCTGCTTCTTGTTGCAGGTTGGAAACCGCCTGGGCGATAACCTTTGACTGGGTGCCGTAGCTCCCCGAAAGGTTGGCGATAACCACCAGGCAATTGTCCATCTCCAGAGCCGCGCTCATCAGGCAACCAAGGGTGTAAACGGTGGTGGTCGCCAGAGTGCCGTCCCCGAGTTTGATCGTGCTGGCCTGCTCCAGGTAGGGCGGCAGTTCGTCCAGCATGATGAGGGTTGGCTGGTCGCCGATAATCTCCTTCCACTTGCCTTCGTCAACCGGTCGTGGCCCGTTCACCCAATAGGGCTTGATCTGTTCAGCAGCCCCGAGCTGTGTGGCGATTTCCCCCCAAATATAATGATCGGGATTGTTCCTGCCGTTGAAGGCAGCCACTCGCACTGGGCCAAGGTCGGCCACCTTCTGCGCCAAATCGAAGGGGAGAACATCCTTCCGAAGTTCAGGATACTTGGCCAGCAGGCCGAGCGCCACCATCAGGTGCGTCTTGCCGCCACCCATAGCCTGGGCTAGTTCGAAAACCGCTTGGTCAGATTGCCCCTTGAAGCGCAACATCCCCTCCCGGAACAACTGCGCCATACCTTGGGTGACGTAGTTGCGGTCGAAGAAGGCTTTGCCGTCCCCTTGATTGTTGATCAACTCAGAAAGGTTTTCCACCCCTTCGGACATTCTGTAATTTTGTATGACCGGGTTGAACCTACAGGATTGCTTCACGGTCTTGAGCATTTCAGGTCTCCTATTGAATATCGTTATGTGTTCATATCAAATTGTAACTATGCCCAAGGGATGAACTCTCGGCAGTAATCAACAGTTTATTCGTATTGTACAATTGCCTATGACACGGGATCTACCAGCGTATCGACCACGATTTTCCTTCCCTTACCTGAGTCGTCGAGCACTACATCTGTGCGCATTGATGGGAGTATAGCGTCGACACCCTGCGCAGTGAGAGAATCACGGGGGAGATTGCATCCGCCAATCACCTAGGAGTGATTAATCGAAATCATTAAAAAAACCTTCTCATGGTATCATGCGACGCATCTTTCCCCAATCTTTTTTCTCGTAGGAAATTTTGTGAGCCTTTGTTGGTTCTAGAATTTTAATAAATCAGACTAGTTGCTAGTAGTGATAGGACGACGGGGTTCTGGCCCAGCAGTGGAATGGAATGAAATCTTTCACCACGGCTTCGCAGTCATTCTGCGCCGTCGTCTTCTATATGCTTTATTAAGCTAGGAGGTGTGTCCCATATGGTTATCGGAATTTATTTTGATGGTGATAACGACGAGAAATTGAAAATGCTCCAGCATGGGTGCTATTACGATATGCTTCGTGAGTGGATCAATATGGCGGGTACACGAAGACTTAGGTACCGCACATCGCCGGATTGGGCGGAGGTCACCCAGATGTGGGAACGATTCCGTGAAGAAGGGTTCTTTGACCACCGAAGTATCCAGATGCCTCACGATCTGATTGCTGCCCGGTTCAGGCGGGTGGCACAAGATTTGGCTATACCCGACCAAGAGAAAGAGGAAGCGTGGTATCTGTTCTTTAAGACTGAGGGCACTGCATGGTTGGTGAGCGATGATTACCTGCGCTGTTTCATGATTGCGGTATCTGCGAAGGACAGTGCAGGGTATGATGCAGAAGATGTCATGATTGAGATGATGCGTAATCACTACCAAGACCTGGATTTTGCAAAGTCAGCGCAGCATGTTACGACTGAGGAGGAAAAGCATGGAACCGATTAAGATCGTGGAGGTAGGTGCAGAAGGCGGCTGCATCACATTGTTCGGCTGGAAAACTAATAAGGGGAATTGGCGCTTTTTGCGTGAGACCGACGAGCGTACTCTGCTGGGAATGATGCCAAAAGGCGATGCCACAGGGCTGATTTTCCGATCCAGTTCTGAAGCAGTCACCGGTTGGAAGGCCGCCTTAAAGATTCTCTCAAAGTATCCCTGGCGGGAACTCTACCCTCTCTTTGTGCATCCGGAGTTTGCTGATCTGGTGTGGAAAGAAATCGAAAATTTGAACGAGGAGTGCTATAGCTTTAGCAAATGGGGAGAGGTTTGTGGGAGAGGGTGAAAAACTAGAAGGATCCTGTGACCTGTCTTCGCAATAGAGGACACGAAAATTCCCCCTAACCTCCCGCGAGTTCCCCGTGTTTGCTATGACAAGGTCTCGAAGAAGCTTGTGTCTGCGATCGTGGGCGCTCACGCAGTCTCTCGTGACATCCCATGGCTGAAGCGTAGATCCTGCTGCCGCCCGAACGACCTCTAAGGCTGTTCCATGACCTTGCGGGGTGTGTTCCCACAGTGAGCAGAGGAAGGGTTTGCTGTGAGAAAAGACTATAACCTGTGCAGCTCTCTGTGAATGCCGCCGGATTTCTTGCACCGTGGTAAGGCAGCGGTGTTCGTCAAGGCTGGAGACAGGATCGTCGATCACAATGACCTTGTTTGCCAGCAAAGGACACTGATCTAGTGACGCAAAGAAAAAAGCAAGCGCAAGGGTGTTTCTGTCTCCAGCACTGAGGGTATTACTGAAGGCAGGCGCCCCAGGAGCAGGGGTGCCACCAGCCACTGCAACACGGGTATTGTTGACTACCAGGTTGTAGGTGCAAGCAGACCCAGCACCGGAGTTGGCAGACGCTACCGTGTCCAACCGAAACCCCGCATTGAACCGTCGAAGGTATTCGTTGATGGCGGCCTCGTAAGCCGGAAACACCGTCGTTCGGTACCCGTCCAACGCTATCCGAGCCTGATCACGTAGCGCTTGCGTCGCCGCCTTCGCTACCTTCTCTTGCAGGTACTCGGTGCAGAGGGCATCAACGTCTGGTGTGTGCCGGGCCTTGACGGCTTTCAATCTAGAAACAGTCGCTGCGAGAGCTGCAGGGTCAGCAACTGCGGCTCGTGCCTTGACAGCTCGGATTTCCTCGTTCGCTTGATCCAGCTGTACATTCAAAGCCTGCAAGATCTGCCGATGTCGCTCGTATCTCTCAACTGCAGCCGTTGCCTCGAGTGTCAGAACCACCCTTTCCAGCGGGGAAGCCTTCTTCGTATTGAGGACGCCTACAAGGGCCTCCAACATCGAGTGCCAATCTCGGACTATGGAAGCAGTGTCAAGTGCCAAATCCGGGACCTGAGTGAATTGGGACCAAAAGTGCCCACGCTCTCCGTTCAATCGTACACTACGTTCGAAATCCGCAACGACTTCTGGACCGTGCACACGAGAAAGCTCGTTCCTCAGCTGCGAAACCATACTCTTCAGACCCTGTAGGCATCGCTGAAGAAAGCTGCGTAGTGTCCCATCACCGCCGATGCCGCGAGGTCTTGTGCACAGAACGGGCATGGCCCGACGGATTGTCCTCTACGATCTATCGGGAGGAGATGCAAACCCTCAGCCACCCACGCTTCGCCTTCCCTCCCGAAACCCTCGAGGTGGGCCTGGACCATCACTGCGGCTGCTGTGTCTAGGTCTGGCAGGTGTCGTTGCAGAACGCCCTCGACACCTGGAAGGTCAATGGCGGGTATGGTCAGAGTTTGAAAGATCACCCCGTTGCGAACTGGATCTTGCTGTCTGGCCGCGGCGAGGGCTCGTTCTGCCGCTTCAATCACAGCATCAACGCCAGCCTGGGCGCGCAGGCCACAGAATGCATCAATGCTGAGGTCTCCACGGGCTTCGACAGGGATGGCGTCGGCCTTTCCTCTCAAAGCCGCGTTATGCTCACTAATCCGTGCGACCTGAGCTTGCAGTCGTTGGTGTAGGTGTACCCCTTGCGACCCGACTACAAGCTCGTGCAGGTTCTGCCTGTGCCCAGGCTCGACAGAAAGCCCGGAGTAGACGTTCTCGTCAACAAAGGTGTCGTCGAAGATCGCCATATTCGGCCGAGTCCCCGACCAAGCGTCGTTTTGAAACACCGCCGGTTGCCGAAGTGAAGCACTCTCAATAACTATGTGAGGTGGATGTTGCGCACCGAGCCAGCGTCGCTCGTGGATCGGAAGAGGATCACCCGTTGCAAATGATCGGAGGATTGCCGTCAGCGTCGTCTTTCCTCGCCCGTTCTCAGCATAGACCACTGTGAGACGCTGATGCTGAATGGTGTTGGGTACAGTTACCGAATCGAACTGTCCGACATTCCGCAACAAGGAAAACTGATCAAGCTACCAAAAGCTTCGGCATCCTCTTGACTGTTGATAACTGAGAATTGGCCGCCGCGCTTTCCTTGATAGGTAGCAAGGCTTTGTCACGCCAGGTTGCCACCCTGTCACCTGTCGGAATACACCTGATTTACGACAGGTATCCCGGCGGTCTGAAAACGATTCAGATTTACCTGCAATTAATGACTGGAAAACCCTGTCGCTTTATGGCATGACACGACAACTTCAAAGAGGGGGTTTTTCGTATGTTAATCGGATACATGAGGGTTTCGTCAGATGGTGACAGGCAGACGACGGCGTTGCAGCAGGATGCACTGGTCGCTGCCGGGATAGATGAGCGGAACCTGTTCCAGGACAAGGCCAGCGGCGCCCGGGATGATCGACCAGGGCTTGCTACAGCACTTGAGTTTGTTCGGCCAGGAGATTGCCTAGTCGTCTGGAAGCTCGACCGTCTTGGCCGTTCACTGCAGCATTTGCTTCATATCGTAAATGATCTACGGAAGCGCGGTATCGGCTTTCGGAGCCTGACAGAACAGATGGACACGACGACACCACATGGGGAGTTCCTGTTCAGTGTTTTCGGTGCCCTCGCTCAATATGAAAGGGCACTGACGCGAGAGCGAGTTATGGCTGGTCTCGCTGCCGCTAAGCGACGTGGACGCACAGGGGGGCGACCATTGGCAATTACGGGTGAAAAACTCGACGCTATCGTAAACGCAGTAAATGGCGGGATGTCGAAGGCAGCTGCCTGTCGGACCTTTGAGGTGAAAAGATCGACCTTAATCGGGACGCTTCTGCGGGTAGGGAGGGCGGTGTTATAAAATCCACCACTATTTGCGCTTCCACTCCTCATGCACCATCTGATACCTACTGGCCAAGTTACTACTGAGATTACTCGGCCAAGAGGACGGCTGCTTTGACAGCGGCGCCCTCACCCAGTTTTCCAAGCATATAAGCAGCATTCGCTACGGAAGCGGTGGCACTATATAAAATATTTACAAAAAAATCTTTATCACCAATTTTAATTTGTGTACTATTACCTGTCGAGCTGCTGATATCAATCAGTCTTGTATTACGGCCTGCTTTATCGAAAATAGGCAAGGTATCCAACAATTCAGGTTTTACGGTTAAGCAGTAGCAACAAACTTCCGAAAGAACTTGCCCCCATCTATTGACTTCAACCGTTTCATCATTTGGTAGCCGAAGCAGACTGGGCCTTCGATTCTTCGGGTCCCAACTATTACCTCCAAAACTTAGCCAGGGTAGATCAGGCTGAGTTGGCTCACCTGGTTCAATGATTCCCGAGTGTCCAGCTGAATGGGTCCTAAACGAAATCCCTAACTCTCTAATCGTGGTTTCCAGACCTTCAATCTTTTCTAGGAGTTGCTTTTCCCTTTCGTTTTGCTTAGTTTCCGTCAAACCACTGACAAACAGCGATGAGTCGAGGTGCTTAACTAGGTAAGCAGCAACGACGGGCAAGTCGACATCTTCAGTCGTCCCAAGATGTATTTCAATTGGTATTAAATTTGACGCATCGAAATTAGTAAAATGATGCCACTTCAAGCCATCTGTTAAAAAAATACTCTCTGATTTAACCCTATTAGCGTAGTAAAGAATTTGCTCTTTGTTGTCTAAAAGATCACCTAACTTTTTGGCCTCAACAATTATCGGCTTCCGTGGTTTTTTTGCCTTGAGAATATAATCTGCGTAGCGAGGGTTTCTTCCAGATTCAAGGTGTTTTTCTACCTCTACCAAATGTGGATTGGCCACATCCCAACCAAGCGCTTTCAGGACAGGGTCAATGAGCATAATCCGGGTATGAGTTTCATTCTTTGGAGAATGCTCCCTCGCAAGCCTTTTAACTTCCTTTAACACCTCACATAAACCAGACAGCGGACTTTGCATACCTCCCCCCTAACCCAAAGCGATCGTTAATACCCATATGTGCCATTACATACCTTAACTAGCACGTATGCAGGGTTTAAGACAGCACAAAACACACCTATAATTCCCAAATGATCGAATACATAGCACTTAGACAGTTGGTAGGGAAAAACATTCGGAATCTGCGGAAGGCGCGGGGTTGGAGCCAGGAGGAGTTGGGTGAGCGCGCCGATTTGAGCTATAAATTCGTCGGTGAGGTCGAGCGAGGGTCAGTAAATCCGAGCCTTGAATCATTAGGAGGGATTGCGAATGCTCTGAACGTGGAGGCCGCGGAGCTATTGCTGAGAGAAGGACTGGTCGTTCTTTCTGACTCTAACGTTGCCAATGCCCGTGCGGCATTAAACGTCTTGAACAATGTCATGGGCAATGCTCGATTGCTTGATTCCTAAAAATCTTCTATTCCACAGATGGAATGCCCTGCCTGGATCATCTCCACGTGGTGCTTTTTTTATGTAACACCTTGACGATGATGTCGCACTGTTCGCAAAGGTGGCGTTGGATTGGAATGCGGTGGCCATTCGTGCTCGAGAGCGATACCGGACTTCTTCTTACCTTGCCGTACCTACCGAAGGCGCCTGGCTAAGAAATAAACCGATTCATTCTGGGAATTAACACGCCACACTTCGATCAGTCCAACGCGTGGCGTTTTGGCCGGTTCTAGTGCTTGGGGGAAACCTATTCCCCCCTCTCATTTTAGGGCCTTTTTAATGGCGTCCGAAAAGTCCGCGTCAAAATTCATAACATACCTATATCAATACAAAAAACTCAGAATCATGAAAATGATGAAAAGTTTGATTTCTGTTCGTTTAATTCGTTTTTCTCCTGGTGTAAATTTGGCTACTGTGTTTTGGCCTACTGGTTCAAAAATGGGATACGACTCATGTGCCACCGTGATCTAAATTGCACCTGTAGCCGCATCTTACCCAGAGTCCCTGTGATCATTTCTGCACGGTACATATATGAGCCATATACTCACGTAGATTTCCCGAGTTGTTTCAATAGATTCAGGTCCTTAACGGTCTGAAGCCCCCCCCAGGTTCTCCATCGTTCCGCGATCCGATAGACACTCGATGTCCTGCCCTGGCTGCGTAAGCCCCCCCGGACGACGATTTCAATGAAGCCCCTTTTTACAAGGTCTTGAACAGCCCGCATTGTCGTAGCTCGAGCAAGTCCCAGTCTTTCTGCTTCAGTGAAGGTTAAATTGAATCCACCCGAATATTCATCGCCGTCTTTCCAAGCGAGAACCTTATCGATCCGATGCAGATGTAGCAGCAATATGACTGCTGAAGGCTGCAGGTCTCGAAATGCATTTGAGAGCAGCAAATCATCTTCGATTGGCACCCATGAGCCTTGCACGTACGGCCGTAAATAACTTTTTTTCCTACCTCTCCTTGCCATTTCACATCCTCCCTTAGGTGCCATTTGTGGGGGATGGCCGCCGCACCACCAGAAGTCATGAGCTACCATATTCCCCGAAGACTATTCAGTCTTTCTCAATAGCAACATGGACAAATCCTCCCTAATGTCAATAAGATAACCCCAAGATTTTCTATTTTTGTTTAAAAGCACAGAAAGAATGCATAGACGGTTAAAATGCGAGGTCGCTTGGTGGCCGACGTTCCTGTTTGTGGCGTTTCCTTGCCAGCCCCCTTGCCCTGGTGTGGGCCTGGTTGCGGTTGCCCGCTCAAAACGGAACTGCTGCTCAAAGGGGGGCTGAGGTGTGCCCCCCTCGTTGCTGGTTCCGGTTCGGTGTCATCTGACAGTACGGATCCGACCAATAACCAGCGGTCTTGCATCTGTTGACATGGTGGCTATGTTCTCGCTAAGGGTACCGGCTGCCATGTTCGGACTTTCAAAACGTCGTCCTGTATTGGCATAGGCGGTTACGTTTTGGGGCGGTTCATCTGATTGTTTTTAATACCATTCTAACGAAGGCCTCGCCGGCGAGCTGTTCCGGTGGTGTTCTCCCCGTTTCCCGACTGCACTAGCAGCCCATTTGAGATTGATCCGCTGCCCCATCGCCATCGCCGTCACCGCTCCAGCCCTTCCTGTCAGCCTTCTTCAAGAATCAGAAGGAGTTCCTCGTTACTCATATTTTCGAGATCGTTGTTGACCTGGATGCTCTTGCCCCAGCGGCATTTGAATCGCCGCTCGAGAAACCAGGCGTCGGCTTGCCATGTGTCTTTCCCATGGTTTCTGAGCCTGGCAATGCCTTGAACCTCCGAATCCGCGAGTGCCTTTTTTACGGCGTCCGAAAATTGCCTAAATTCTTCCCCTTCGTCGCGAGCTCCTTTCCGCAGCCATTCGTACAGGGTATCCTTGCTGATGCCCGCATATGCGGCTGCAGTCTCCATGTAGGACCCACCTCGGATGGCGTTGCAGATGTCCTCCAGGACCTTCGTCGTCAGCTTGGTTGGCCGGCCGGTGGCCCCTCGCTTCCCCTCCTCCTTCTCTTTCTCGGCGAGGATCTTCTTGTCGGGCGCCCTGGGGGCTCGTTTCTTCTTCGGCTTGGCCGCTGCCTTCCCCTCGGCCGGATATGCGTTTGATAGGTCGAGCTTCTTATCCCTGAGTTTCACGGTTGCCATCACTTTCTCCTGGTTGTCGTCTTTGTTGCCCATGTCAGCCTCCGATGCGCTTCTAGGAAGGCCTGCAAGTCAATGTCCGCCTCGAACTGGCGCCGGGCCTCCCTGAGGGCCTTGCTGTTATGAAAGGTGTAAGTCACATCTCCACCATCGGTATCAGGGGAGACTCCGCACTCGTGCCCCTGCAGCATGAGCCTGCTTGCTTCCTATGAGCAGTTGGTTGCGATTCTCACAGATTAACCTCCTTTCTAGGCTTGCAGAGACCTTCTCTACGGAACTCACTCAGGTCAAGAACCGACCGTCTTATCATACCGCCGTCCTACGCGCCGGTTTCTCTTTCTCTGGATTCACGTAGTGGATCATGTCTTGGAACTGGAAGGACGGTTTATCGATGATCACCTTCAGACGCCAGTCCTTTGGGCCGTTCCGGTTCTTCAGCCCTTTGCAAACTAGGTCGCCCTGCTCGTCGGTGTAGAATCCGAGCATAAAGTCAGCACCCGCCTCGATATCGCCTCCGCCCTTGGCATCGTAGGGCTCAATATCGTGCTTCGTTTTAGCTCCCTCACGATTGATCTGGCACAGAAGGATGATCGGAAGGTTCAGCTCCTTCGCCATGTTCTTGACCTCTGCGGAAATGTGCGCGGTTTTGTCGAAAAGAGTCTTTCCTGGTGCATCGAGCAACCCCATGTAGTCAATCCCGATAGCGTTGATCTTCCCGTACTTCTGACTGGCTAGCTCAGTGAGGCGGGCAATCTTCCCCAGGCTAAGGCGCGGCTTGTCGCACACCAGGAGGCCCATGGACCCGCCGCCAACCATGCCCGCACCAACCGTGCCCGCCATAACCTCGCCGGCGCTATTGAAGGCCCCCTCGACCGCACGGCCCGTCATCCCTGTGTTTATCTGGACCTCTCTTTCAAAGACCTTCTCAACCGGCATCTCCAGGGAAAAGAAAAGATGGTAGTAATGGGTTCGCCTCGCGCCTCCAAGAAGGAGGTTCTGAAGGAATGCCGTCTTGAAGCTCCCGGCGTAGGCGATGATTGTCATGACCTCACCCGGCGCCACGCCGCGGATATAGCCGTCTAGTTGATCGAACCCCGTGACGAACCTACTTTTCTGAATCGTCTTGGTCTGATGTGCATACCGGGCTGCCCGTGCATCCATGTCGGCAATGTCAGCGATACTCACCCCACCGAAGGAATCCATATTTGATGCGATGGAGGCGAGGCCCTCCTTGGCGCCCTGGAACCCTTCGGCGATCGGCTCCCCGTTGTGAGCCATGGTGATAAGAGATTGAGCGTAGGCGATGACCTGCCGCTTCACGGAAGCTTCTTTAACGAGTTTGCAGTAATGAGCGACGTTGGCGCTCATGGGTACGAAGTCGATAAGGTCCGCGATATAAGAAGCGCCGCCTATTTCTTCCAGCTTCCCGTTATCATGCAGGTGAGCTGAAACCGTCACCAGGTCAAAAGGGCTGCCTACCAGTTGAAGGGAAAGAAGGGTGTGGAAGATTATCCGGTGCGGCTGCCGGTAGAAGTCGGCACCGTCGATAAGGGCTTTGACCTTATGGAAGCATTCGTTGTCGACGAAGGCCGCTCCAAGCACCGACATTTCCGCTTTAATGTTCTGTGGGAGCATTTCATGCTGCATCGCTTTCTTCCTCCGGTATCCAGTCCTGCCAGTTGTTGAACCAAGTCGAACCGTTTTTAATGAACTGGGAATCCTTACCTTCGACATGGTTCAGGTAAGAGCCCAGGGCCAGGTTGATCATCATCTTGTCCTTCTCTGTCTTCACAGATGCCATGAAATGACGCCGAGCTGCCTTCTTCCCATCTCTCCGCTTGGGAGGGTATGCTTTCCAGAGTTTTTCAAAGAAATCCGACAATACAGGTTCTTCTTTTAAGTCTTTTCTTTCTATTCCTTCTTCCTTGTGTCCAGTGCGCGTATACGGCGCGTTACTTTCTGCCGTTACTTTCTCTTTGCTATTTTTGTTGTAAATATGCCAATTAGTTATGGTTATAAGCGTTCCCTTGCTGTTACTTTCCAGCGTTACCATTTCACGGCCAGTAAGCCACTCAAGAATGGCGCTGATCGTTTTCTTGTTGGGGACCTTTTCTTTGCCCCACTCAACCCACTTGACGCCCTCGGCAATCTGTTGGAGGCTCGTTATCCGTTGTCCCGGAAGCACCCATATCCCGAACTTGCCCTGGGTTGGGAAAAGAAAAGTTTCGTACTGTACGTTCATGCGGAGCCAGTACCACACACGGTGGTAGAGGGGGGACATGAGCCAGATTTCCGAATCCAGTTCCTTCCGGTACGATTTGGCAAAGCCGCCAGGTATAATGAGGGACGGAAGTATCAAGGGAGCGAAATGTCCTTGTTCTCGAGAATGTCGGAGCGATTGGCCGGGATCAAGCTCTCCCTTCCGATGTGACGATCCCACACCACAACGTACCAACCGAGGATTTCACCATGTCTCGGCGTGCGATACCCTTTCTGCTGCTGCCTAACTTTTTTAATAGCCACGTTCATGCCTCCTTAGGCCGCTACCTGCAAAATGATCTCGTAGCAGTAACTCACAGCATTCCAATCTTCACGAAGGGAAAATAGCTTCCCTGCTACCGGTGCTCTAGGCCTTATTTCCGTCCAACCACTCAAGGTACGCCGATTCTTCGATAAGGATCTTACGGCCCAAACGGCGGACGCAATTCTTAAAGCCAGGAGGCTGAGTAAATAGCAGCCAACGAATTGAACTCTGCGAATTAGCCGGGTGCTTTTCGGCCAACTGCCTTACAGTCAAAAAATTCTTTACGACCATTTTGTGTCTCCCTGTTTTTGTTTGTTTCGTTGCGACCGGTGATTGCCATCATATGTGATTTATCGCAGTGTGCAACAAAAATCTAGTTATTACAGTATGTTATGTGTACAAAGTTATTTGAAATAAAAATGTACATACGAAAAAAGCCGCTCCCAAGTGATTGAGAGCGGCTTTTAAATGTCTATGTTTCAGAAGCTATTTGATATTTTGGAACTTTCTTATGAGGGTTTGTGCTGCCAAGGATAGTGATTCGTAAATCTGTTGCCTTGTCTCTTCTAAATTTATTACTCCGCTATCGACTCTATGTTTGAATAGCTTCTTATAAGAATAGTGTTTGTTTGCTAACTTACTACGATTAATAACGTGCACTTTACCAATACGCTCTTTTGTTTTACCTAGCCCTTTTCCCTCTTTTGTCTGAATTGAATTCAGACCGCTTTCTTCAATAACAGCGATTGCCTGTGCTCGGTTCAATCCAAAATTTTCCTGAAAATGAAACGTGAGTCTTACTAATTCCACTTCTCTAGTGGCGGTATTAATCCTTTGAAAAGCTCTATTAGTTTTAAAAACTGTATCCAACGAAGATTGACCCTTTAAGCCTTCCGCTGTATTCTCACGCCAGTAGTCACTGAACCGTCGCCCAATTTCTTTCATCGCCCAATCCGGCACCTCCAAATTTAACTCCCACGCAAGAGCAAACGCCTGTATGGCACACATGCCTTGGTCCTTTTTGTCGCCATGCTGGTAACATCCGGACAAATATTTCATATTTAATTGATTGAGCAACTTACTGCCCCCCAAAAATCTTCTGATTCATTCTCTCCACAACAGAAAGGGTGTGCTGTTCGGACAGGTGAGCGTATCGCTTAACCATCTGCAGCGTCTTGTGGCCCAACACCTCTGCAATCTCTGCCAGGGTTGCGCCGTTCATTGCGAGGTAGGATGCGCAGGAGTGGCGCAAATCGTGGAAGCGGAAATTTTCTATCTTTGCATTTTCGACTGCATAGTCCCAGGCCTGCCTGATGGACATTGGCTGAGTACCCTTTACACCCGCACGAGGGAACACAAGCTGGGTATCAATCCGGCGTACTTTGGAATGGTCCTTCAACAGGCTGAATGCTTCCCCTACTAGGGGGACGGCCCGAGTCTCTCCGTTCTTGGTGTCCCGCAGGATCAACCGACGCTGATCGAAGGAGACATCATCCCAGGACAGCCCCATGACCTCACCCTGCCTAGCTCCGGTGGACAGTGCGAGCATGACTACCAGATAAAGCTGCTGGTTCCGACTCCCCTTACAGGCTTCGAGCAACCGGCCTCTTTCATCGTCAGATAGGAAGCGTACGCGGCCCTGTGACTCCTTTTCCCGGCTAACCTTGGAAAGCGGGTTTACATCCATCCACTCCCACTCCGTGCTTGCTTTGGTGAAGGCATGCGAAAGAGCGGCCATGTACCTGTTAGCCGTTGCGCCGCTCCTTACCGTGCCACGGTAGGTCGTACCCTCCAGCAGACGCTCTTTGCACTCTGTGAGGACCGGTGCGGTCATGTTGAGAAGGGTCTTTTGTCCAATCTGCTCTTTCCACCACGTAAGCTGCGCCTTCTGCTTATCAAAGCTTTTCGGTTTCTTGGGGAGTTCAGTCTTGATGTACCGATCTATAAGGTCGGCAAGGGTATGCTTCTTGGCCTCTATGGTTTTGAAGTGCTGCCCCTGATTAATTGCCGTTTCTGTCTCAGCGGCCCAGCGTTTAGCATCGGTCATCCTCTTGAAGGTCTCGGTCTGGGTCGGGTAGCCCTTCATCCTGATCGTGACCTTGTAGGTGGTTCCCTTCTTGCCTTCCCGCTTCGTAATGCTCGACATGACTCACCCCTCATAATAGGCATATCAGCACCTGTCAAAAGAGTACAAATAAAGGCCACGAATGTCAACAGGGGATATTTAATCACATGATAAATCCTAGTAATATACTGTTTTTACACATACAAACAAATCTGACAATAGCTTTCGGTGCAGTTTTGGTGCACGTGGTGGCAAATTTGGTGCAATTTGGTGCGGTAAGGTCGCATGGCTTAGGCTCTGGACAGGGTGAGAATCGGGAAGGGGAAAAGCGGATCGTTGGTGGTTTGTTGACAATTACTGCACCAAAACTGCACCAATAAATTTCAGACACAAAAAAGGGCTTACGGTAATAAGCCGTAAGCCCCTGATTTTATTGGTGCCCGGGACCGGAATCGAACCGGTACGAAGTCGCCTTCGAGGGATTTTAAGTCCCTTGCGTCTACCAATTCCGCCACCCGGGCTGATGCCGGTAATCCGATTGCTACAGGTTGTTCACCCGCTCCCGAAGATCCTTGCCGGTCTTGAAAAACGGGGTCTTCTTGGACGGAATGCTGACGATCTCACCACTCTTCGGGTTTCTCGCCTCGCGCGGCTCGCGGTCCCTGATGGTGAAGCTCCCAAAACCGCGGATCTCCACCTTGTCTCCGGAGGTGAGCGCCTCGCTCATGGCATCGAAAACCATCGATACGATCGCCTCCGAATCCTTGCGTGTCAGGACGCCGCGCACTTCCACCAGCTTGTCGATCAGTTCGCTCTTAGTCATATCTACACACCTCAATCAGCTATTAAATTACACCTATCGGCGAATGTGAACGACCTATTCCTCGGTGTTTTTCTTCAGTTTCTCTTTCAGAAGATCACCGAAGCTGGAAGTAGCCTCACCCTGGGTTCCCATGTACGAGGCGAGTTCCGCCTTGTCCAGGGCGCTCTGCAGTGATTTTACGGACAGCGCGATCTTCTTCTCGACCATGTCCACGCTGAGTACTACCGCGTCCAGCTCGTCGCCCACGTTAGCGAAGTCCTTGGGGGAAGCGACCTTCTCGTGGGAAAGCTCGGAGACATGAACCAGCCCTTCGATCCCTTCCTCGATTTCGAGGAACACGCCGAAATCGGTCACGGAAGTGACGCGACCCTTGACCCTGGAGCCGGGACGGTAACGTCTCGGAATCTCGTCCCAGGGATCGGGCGCGAGCTGCTTGATGCCGAGCGACAGTCTCTCGTTCTCGACGTCGATGTTGAGAACGACCGCCTGCACGGTCTGGCCCTTGGTGAACAGTTCGCCCGGGTGCTTGACGCGACGGGTCCAGGAGATGTCGGAAACGTGCACCAGGCCGTCGATGCCGTCCTCGATACCGATGAAAACACCGAAGTCGGTGATGTTCTTGATCTGTCCCTCGATCTTGGTGCCGACCGGGTAACGCTCGCCGATCACGGTCCAGGGGTTAACCTCGGTCTGCTTGAGGCCCAGGGAAATCCTGCGGTTGCCCGGATCCACGCCGAGGATGACTGCTTCCACTTCCTCGCCGGTCTTAAGGAGTTCCGACGGATGACGTACCCTTCTGGTCCAGGACATCTCGGATACGTGAACCAAGCCTTCGATGCCGTCCTCAAGGGAGATGAATGCGCCGTAGTCGGTGAGGCTCACCACCTTGCCGCTTACCCGCGCCCCTTCCTGGTAACGATCGCCCACGTTCAGCCAGGGATCCGCCACGGTCTGCTTGAGGCCGAGCGAAATCTTCCCCTTCTCGCGGTCGTACTTGAGCACCATCACGTTCAGTGTGTCGCCAACCTTGACCATCTCGGACGGATGCCCGAGCCTGCCCCAGGACATGTCGGTCACGTGCAACAGGCCGTCAACGCCGCCCAGGTCGACGAACGCGCCGTACTCGGCAATGTTCTTAACGACGCCTGCGACGATATCCCCTTCCTTAAGTGTCGCCAGGGTCTCGGTCCTCGCCTTGTCGCGGTCCTCCTCGAGGAGCGCGCGACGGGAAAGCACCAGGTTGCCCCGCTTGCGGTTCAGCTTCAGGATCTTGAACTGGTAGGTCTGGCCGATGAAACGGTCCATGTTGCCGCCGGGACGCAGATCAACCTGGGAAGCAGGCAGGAATGCCTCGACGCCTACGTCGACGGTCATGCCGCCCTTCACCTTGCCGGTGATCTTACCCTCGATGACTCCGCCTTCTCCAGCCGCGGCGATCGTTTCCCAAGCCACCTGGGAATCGGCCTTCTTCTTGGAGAGGACCATGTGGCCGCGGATGTTCTCGCCGCGCTCGAAGTAAACGTTCACTTCGTCGCCCACCTTCACGGTCAGCTCGCCCGCCTCGTCGATGAACTCACCGATGCGGATGCAACCCTCGGACTTATACCCGACATCAACCAGAACCACGTCCTGCTCGATCTGGACCACCACGCCCTTGACGACTTCGCCGCTCTGCGGCTGCCTCAGGCTGTCCTGGAAAAGGTCGGCGAACTCACCCTGTTCCGGCTGCTCCAGCTCCTCGTCGGTATCGTGTAACCGCCTAATCGGCATGTCTTTTTTCTTAAACGTCCTTTTTTCGTCACCCATCGAAGCCCGTACCCCCTAAAATAATCTCCATATAAAATCGGCCTAATTTATCACATCTGTGAAAAAAT
>Ga0209125_1000969_pt1 | contig 30991 bp, 24 predicted proteins | sample BarGraIncub1131A_FD_184503 | JGI IMG/M metagenome (GOLD analysis project Ga0209125, IMG submission 184503) | Arctic peat soil microbial communities from Barrow, Alaska - Barrow Graham LP Incubations 11-31A (SPAdes) (version 2) | ecosystem: Environmental > Terrestrial > Soil > Wetlands > Peat... | reverse complement strand
GCGATGTACTCCGCCACCTCCTCCCGGAGCTTTTGCAGCTGCGCCAGAGAATCAGCATCAACTGCCACCTGAAGGCACTCTCCCGGGAGGAGGTGGCGGAGTACATCGCGCACCGCATGACCGTGGCGGGAAACGGGGAGGCGCTTAACTTCCCCCCCGACACCTTGGACTTGGTCTTCCAGTACAGCAGGGGGATCCCGCGGCTGGTCAATATCATCTGTGACTTTCTCATGCTCTCAGCCTTTGCTGAGGAAGTGATCACGATTTCCCCTGAGTTGACGCACGAGGTGTTGGGGGACCTTGATTTCGAGCAGCATTTCTGGGGCGGGCGTGAAGCTGTGAAAAGTGTACCAACTGGCGGCTCAGCATTGCCGGATACAGTCGTCAGCCGCGGGCAGATCGACGCCGTAGACGAGGGGGACTCAGCCAAGCTTTCGGCGGCTATCAACGACGTCTGCGCCACCCTTACACAGCTCAAGCAGGATTTCGGCACGCACGTGGTCAAAGGTGACGAGAAATTAGTCGAACTCAGCAAAAGCGTCGCGACCCTGGGCGCCACCCTTGAGCGCATCGGGCTGCAAGATTCTCAGGACCGCCCCGCCGAGTCAGGCTTTGTGCGCAGGCTTTTCGGCGCTACCGCAATAAACGGGAACAAATGAATCCGGTACCTATAAAAAGCAGTTCATTACCGCAAAGACGCAAAGTTCGCAAAGAAATCCAGATGTTAGCATGTACTCTGTGAATCATCATTTGGGTGCGAGGTTTAATCGTTTCATCACATTGATTTTCTTCGCGTCCTTAGCGTCTTTGCGGTTCAAAAGCCGTTTAAAGATCAGCATCAATCAGATCATAAAATGAGTATTTATGCTGAATAGTTACAAAGTGGCAGCTCCACTTTTTATGATGTTCGGCATCCTGTGTGCGGCCGGGGGAGCCGCTCGGCCGGCCCTGGCTGGCGACTTCAAGTTGACGCCGACTCTTTCGCTCAGTGAGGAATTCAATGACAACATACTTGAATCGGCGACCGACAAGCGCAGCGACTTTGTGACCCGGGTTCAGCCAGGGGCAGCACTTCTCTATCTGGCTCCCTCCCTGAACGGGGACCTGAGGTACAACTTCGACTACCGCAACTACGCCCGAGGCAGCAGAGGCGACGAAAAGACCAACAACCTGGTGTTGCACGGCAGCGCAGAACTGAAAGAGAATTTCTTCTATGTCGAGGTAAGCGATAGGCTAAGCCGCGTGTCGCTGGACGTAGCCCGGGATGTGACGGCGGATAGTCTCTTCGTGAACCAGACCGATCAGAACATAGCCAGCGTTTCCCCTTACCTGCTCTGGCGCCTCGGGGAAAAGACCGTGCTCAAGACCGGCTATCTTTTCACGGACACCCGTTATTGGAGCTCTTCCGGCATTGACAAGCAAGCGCACAGGGCCTTTGCGGATCTAAACCATGAAATCAGGGCGCGCCTGAACCTTACCGCTGGATATGCTTTCAGCAGAGTTGATACCGAGCAGGTCCAGTACGACCAGCACGACGTCTCCACCGGGGTGAGGTACGAATATGCCGACAAGTCCTTTCTCTATGGCCGTATCGGCAACAGTTGGCAGGCCTTTTCCGACTCACGCAGCGCGAGCAACCTTTTCTGGAATGCCGGAGTGACCAACGACTTCGGCTTCATGGTGGCGACCGTAGATACCAGGGTGCAATATACAGAGGACCCCCTGACCAGTTCCACCAAAGAGACGAGCTACAGCGCGAGCCTTACAAAACCCTTGCTGCACGGCGCGGTCGGGCTCTCCGGCTCCTATTCGGAGTACGTCGCCACCCAGACCGGCGTGCAGGACCGGCGCAAGGCAGCTTTCTCCGGCTTTGGGCGCTACGAAGTCTCGCCGCGCTTCACGGCGACAGTTGCGGCGACCGGCGACAGGGTGAGCCGGATAACGACTGACGGCTACCCGTACCACCTCAGCGGCAGCGCGGGTGTGAGCTATGGTTTCAACTATGACATCACCGCTGCACTCACCTATACCTACGTGGATTACCGCCACGAACTGGACAGCGACGCGGGCGCCAGGCAGACCAACCGCGTGATAGTTCAGTTGAGTAAGGTTTTCTGACCATGATCAATGCCCTGACCATAGATGTGGAGGATTACTTCCAGGTCAATGCCTTCGAGCCTTATGTGAAGAGGGATAGCTGGGACGGCTTTCCCCTACGTGTGGGGGACAATGTGGCGCGGCTTCTGGACCTGCTGGACGAGTTCGGCGTCAAGGCAACCTTCTTCGTGCTGGGGTGGGTGGCGGAGCGTCTGCCGTCGCTGGTCAAGGAGATCCAGGTGCGAGGGCACGAGATAGCCTGCCATGGCTATGGCCACGAGCTCATCTACCGGATCGGTCCGCTGGCTTTCAGGGAGGACCTCCGGCGTGCCAAGCAGGTCCTGGAGGGTATCACCGGAGTTGCCGTCAGGGGGTACCGCGCCCCGACCTACTCCATAACGAGCAAGTCGCTGTGGGCCTTCGATCTCCTGATAGAAGCGGGGTTCACCTACGATTCCAGCGTTTTCCCGGTGTACCATGACACCTACGGCATTCCGGACGCGCCGCGCTTTCCCTACACGGTACAGCGCATCGGGGGGAGCATCGAGGAGTTTCCACTCAGTACGCTCCCGATAAAGCTCGCCGGCCGCAGCTTCCAGTTGCCGATTGCGGGGGGAGGGTATCTGAGGCTCTTGCCGGTGGCACTCATCAAGTGGGGGATAGATAAGATAAACCGCTGCGAAGGAAAACCGGCCGTGCTCTATCTGCACCCCTGGGAGATAGACCCGGGGCAGCCCAGGATAGCGGCGGGGTGGAAGTCGCGCTTCAGGCATTACAACAATCTCTCGAAGACCGAAGCCAAGCTGCGCTACCTGCTCAAAGGGGTGCGCTACGGCACCATGGGGCAGGTACTGGGGATCTGAAGGGACAGGCGGGCTGAGCCATGCAAAACCACACCGTAACTACAGAGCTCGATCAAGCCAGTTGGGACGCTTTCGTCGAGGCCTCCCCGAAGGCCACCCCCTATCACAGCTACGCCTGGAAAAAGGTGATAGAGGGAAGCTTTCAGCACCAGACCCATTATCTGGCGGCACAGGATGAATCTGGCACGGTGCGGGGGGTGCTCCCGCTGGTGCATATGAAGAGCGCGCTCTTTGGAAACTTCCTGGTATCGGTGCCGTTTGTCAATTACGGCGGGCTCCTGTGCGAAACCGAGGGAGCGCAGCAGGCGCTGCTCCTTGCGGCGGAGAAACTGCGTGTTTCTTGCCGGGCCGAACACGTGGAATTGCGCCACTTGGGCTTTGGCATAGAGGGGCTTCCCTCGCGGGAGCACAAGGTCACCATGGTGCTGCCGCTGGCGGTTGATGCGCAGACTCAGTGGACGGGATTCAACGCGAAGCTGCGCAATCAGGTGCGCAAGGCCGAGAAAAACGGCCTTAGCTGCAGGGTCGGACAGCTGGAGCTTCTGGACGACTTCTACGCGGTATTTGCCAGGAACATGCGCGATCTTGGCACCCCGGTGTACGGGAAGGATTTCTTCCGAAACGTGCTCCTTGGCCTCCCCGATACCACCAGGATCCTCGCCGTCACCAAGGAAGGAAAGACCATAGCCGCCGGCATCGTCTCCTGGTACCGGGACACCATGGAGATGCCGTGGGCCTCGTCGATCGGCGATTACAAGACGCTCTGCCCGAACAACCTGCTCTACTGGGAGGCGATCCAGTTCGCAATAGGGAAGGAGTGCACCGGCTTCGACTTCGGGCGTTCTACACCCAACGAGGGGACCTACAACTTCAAGAAGCAATGGGGAGCCGAGCCGGTGCAGCTCTACTGGCAGTATCTCCTGAAAAAGGGGGAAGCGCTTCCCGAGCTGAATCCGAAAAACCCGAAGTTCGAATTGGCAATCAGGCTCTGGAAACGGCTGCCGGTGAGGCTCACCAGGCTGGTCGGCCCCGGCATAGTACGCAATATTCCGTGAGGGTGCATGCAATTTTCCGTGATCATACCGGCCAAAAACGAGCAGGCCAATATCGGGCGCTGCCTGGACTCGATCCTCCAGGTGGACTGGGACCCGCGCGAGTTCGAGATCATCGTGGTCGATAACGGCTCCAGCGACAGTACTGCGCAGATCGCCAGCCAAATGGGCGCGGTCGTTTTTGTCCAGCCAGGACTGACCATCTCGGCGCTACGCAACTTTGGCGCCGGAAAGGCAAGCGGCGAAATCCTCGCTTTTATGGATGCGGATTGCACCGTGGACCCCTCCTGGCTGCGCCAGGCCGCCAAGTATCTCTTCAAAAGCGACATCGTCTGTTTCGGCAGTCCTCCCCAGGTGCCCCCTTGCGCGACCTGGGTGCAGAGGGCCTGGTTTCAGGTGCGCAGGAAGAAGGTTGCGCAGGGGGAGACCCCGTGGCTTGAGTCGATGAACATGTTCGTACGCCGGGAGGCGTTTTCCCGGTGCCGCGGCTTCGACGAAAAGCTGGTGACCTGCGAGGATTACGACCTCTCCCTGAGGCTCCAGGCCCTTGGCAAGGTGTTCACCGACACCGATATCGTTGCGGTCCATTTCGGGGAGGCCTCGAATCTCCCCCATTTTTTCCGCAAGGAACTCTGGCGTGGTATCGGGAACCTGAAAGGTGTACTGCGCCACGGCGTGAAGCCCTCCGAGCTTCCCAGCGTCTGTCTTCCAGTGCTGCACTGTCTCGTGCTCCTGGCGCTGCCGGTGGCGCTCCTTGTTAACGGATTTTCCGAAACCCGGGCGCTACTCTATGCCGGGGCGCTTTTCCTCTTCTGGCAGGCTTTTTTGTTACTGCTCTCCTTCTTGAAGTATTACCGGGGCGCACTGCGTCATGTGGCCCAGATATTCGTTCTCTTGAACGTCTACTATCTGGCCCGTGGCGTCGCTATCTTGAGGCAATCGTGATGGCCTGGACCGAAGTGACAATGATCGCGCTCATCTTGCTCCTGGCCTATATTTACCTGGGCTATCCCCTGCTGCTCGGCCTGCTGGCGCACCTGTTTCCCCGGTCGCACCGCACCGATGAAGCATACCTGCCCACGGTCACCCTGATCATCTCCGCTTATAACGAGGCCGCCGTCATCAGGGGGAAGATCGAGAATTCTCTGGCCTTGGACTACCCGCATGACAGGTTCTCCATTCTGGTTGTTTCCGACTGTTCCGACGACTACACCGATGAAACGGTGCTCTCCTTTGCGCCGCGCGGCGTCGCGCTGGTGCGCTCTCCCGAGCGTCGCGGCAAGACTGCGGCGCTCAACCTGGCCCTGGCAGGGGTGCAGAGCGAGATCGTGGTTTTCTCCGATGCCAACGCCATCTACGACAGAGGCGCCATCCGGCATCTGGTCCGGCATTTTGCGGACCCCGGCGTGGGCTATGCGGTTGGGCACGCCCGCTACCAGGAGAAGACGGTCAGCGCGGCCGGCGGCAGCGAAGGGGCCTACTGGGATCTCGAGGTTCTGTTGAAGCGCTGGGAGTCCCGCTTCTCCTCGGTGGTCGGGGGGGACGGCGCCATCTACGCCATCCGGCGCACTCTCTACGAACCGATGCTGGACACCGACATCAACGATTTCGTGAACCCGCTGCAGATCGTGGTCAAGGGGTACCGGGGGGTCTTCGACGAGGAGGCCTGGTGCGTCGAGCGTCCGGCGGGGCAGTTCGGCAAGGAGTTCGCGCGCAAGGTGCGCATCGTGAACCGCGGCTTCAGCGGCTTTTTGCGGGTGCCGCAGGCGTGCAATCCGCTTCGCACCGGGCGCTTTGCCTGGCAGCTCGTGTCGCACAAGCTTTTGCGCTGGTTCTCCCCGTATATACTCTGCCTGCTCTTCGCCCTCATGTGCCTGGACTGGGTGCTCGAACCGATCCGGCTGCCGGACCAGCTTTCCCTGACGATCTGCGCGCTGGGGCTGGCCCTGGCCCTGGCGGGGTGGCTCCTGAACCGGAGTTCACGCGCACCCACGCTGCTTTTTCTTCCTTACTACTTCGTGCTCATGAACTTGGCCTCGGCGCTCGGCGTCTTCTACCGCCTGCGGGGAAGGACCATATCGACGTGGGCCACGGTGCGCGAGGCAGAAGCCGCACCACCGCCGGCAGCCCCCCTGGCGCCCCGTCTCCTGCTGCTGGCCGGGGCGGCTTTCCTGGTGCTGGCCGCTTGCGGATTAATACAGTGCGTGCAGCCCCTTGGCGTGACGGCAACCATTTTGATCCTTGCCTTGGCGCACACCTTCGTGGGCTACCCGTTCCTGCTCCGTCCCCTGGCGCGCTTCTCGGGGAAGCCGCTCGACCATGACGAGCGCTACTGTCCCAGCGTCACCCTGCTGGTGGTGGCCTACAACGAGGCGCAGGTGATCGAGGAGAAGCTGGAGAACTCCCTCTCCCTCGACTATCCCCGCGAGCGCCTGCGGATCGTGGTCGCCTCGGACGGCTCCAGCGACGGCACAGACCGGATCGTCTCGCGCTACCGCGAGCGCGGTATCGAGCTCCTCTCGTTTCCGGTGAACCGCGGCAAGATCGCGGCACTAAACGACGCCATGGAGAACATCAATTCCGAGATCGTGGTGCTCTCGGACGCCAACGTACTCTATATCCCGGGGGCCATCGGGAAGCTGGTGCGCAACTTCGCAAATCCACGGGTGGGAGCGGTTTCCGGCAGGGTGGTGCTCAAAAACGGTACACTGAGCTACGGCGCGGCAGAGGAGTCGTACTACGGCATTGAGCGCCTGATCCAGGAGCGCGAGGGGAATGTGGGTGCGCTGATCGGCGCTGACGGCGCCATGTACGCCATCCGCAGGTCCCTCTTCATCCCCCCCGTCACGGATACCATCCTGGACGACCTGGTGATTGCCATGGGGATCGCCCGCCAGGGGCACCTGGTTGTGCACGAAAAGGAGGCGCTGGGATACGAGGAAAACCTCCTGGAGCTGAAGGAGGAATTTCGCAGGAAGGTGAGGATCATCGCCGGGGGGTACCAGTGCCTGTTGCGCGCCGCCGTCCTCCCCAGGCTCTCCCAGCCGCTTTTGCTGTTCTGCTTCGTCTCCCACAAGCTTTTGCGCTGGGTGAGCGGTTTCCTGCTTCTCTCCCTCATGGGTGTGCTGGTGCAGATCCAGGCGCGAAGCGGCTCCCCCTTCTTCGGGACGCTGCTGGCCGGACTCTTCGGCGCTTTGCTGGTCGCTTTGCTGGTACAGTTCTTCCCGAAACTGAAGAGCTTTAAGCCGGCAAACCTTTGTCACTACTTCTTCATGCTGATGGCCGCTTCCCTGGTGGGATGCTACCTGGGGGTGACCGGCCGGCAGAAGGTGACCTGGCGCGGGGGGGCTGCTTGATATGTGCGGAATAGCAGGATATTTCAGGTCTTGTGCGCCGCAGGCCAAAGAGAATCTCCTGAAACGGATGGGGGAGGTGATCAGGCACCGCGGTCCCGACGCCTCGGGGGAGTACCTGGACTCAGAGATGGGGCTCGCGCACCGCAGGCTCAGCATTGTCGACCTCTCCCCATTGGGGAATCAGCCGATGCACTCCCCGGATGGCAGGTATGTTATCGTCTTCAACGGTGAGATCTACAACTTTCTCGAGCTTCGCGCCGAACTGGAGCGCTCCGGTGTGAGCTTCAGGAGCAAGACCGACACCGAGGTGATCCTCGCCCTCTACGCCCGGCATGGGGTTAACTGCCTGGAGCAGTTAAACGGCATGTTCGCCTTTGCCATCTGGGACAAGGAAAAGCGCACGCTGGTTTTGGCCCGGGATCGCATCGGCAAGAAACCGCTCTATTACTACCACGCCGGCGGAGACCGGCTGGCCTTTGCCTCGGAGATCAAGTCGCTCCTGGAGCTCCCCTGCCTGGAGAGAAAGATTGAGCCGACCGCTATTGCCGACTATCTCAAGTACCTCTACATCCCGGCGCCCAAGACCATCTACAAAAACGTTTACAAGCTTCCACCCGCCCACTACCTTGAGCTTGCCGCGGGGGGGGGGCCGCGCATCGCCGAGTACTGGGACGTCGAGTTCCGCGCCAGTACCGGTCTCTCGGCCGAGGAGGCGGAAGGGGGGCTGCTGGAGCTTTTGCAGGAAAGCACCGCCTGCCGCATGATAGCCGACGTGCCGCTGGGCGCCTTTCTAAGCGGAGGGGTGGATTCCAGCGCGGTGGTAGCGCTCATGTCGCGCGTCTCACGGGAGCCGGTGAAGACCTGTTCCATCGGCTTTGCCGACAAAAGACACGACGAGACCCCCTACGCCCGGGAGGTGGCCGGGATGTTCGACACCGAGCACCGGGAGTACCACGTGCGGGAAGACCTGGCCCGGACCGTGGCACTTTTGCCCAGGTACTTCGACGAGCCGTTCGCGGACTCCTCGGCGCTCCCCACCTTCCACGTGTCCCGGCTGGCGCGCCAGCTGGTGACCGTGGCGCTGGCGGGGGACGGCGGCGACGAGAGTTTCGCCGGGTACGGCAAGTACCTGACCGAGCTCAAGGAGGACCTGGTGCGTCACACGGTGCCCCGGCCCCTCCTTTCCCTGCTGCACGCCGGCGCCGGCCGGTTGGGGCACCCGCTGGGGCGCAAGGCGCGCTCCCTTGCCGCCAGCGCCCTCAGCGATCCGGCGCAGGCCTACTACCGCACCAACAGCTTCATAGAAGACGAGCTGCTAGACGAGCTCCTGGCGGAGCCGGTACGGCGGGCCTGCTCGGGGTACGACCCGGGGGCTTACACCCGGCGCTACTGGGACAAGGTGGCCGGAGCCGACCACGTCACCTCCATGCTCTACACAGATCTGAAGACCTATCTGCCGGGGGACATCCTGGTCAAGGTGGACCGCATGAGCATGGCTCATTCCCTGGAGGTGCGCGCACCCTTTCTCGACTACCGCGTCATCGAGTTCGCGGCCAGGCTGCCGAGCAGTTGGAAAATAGCCGCCGGAAAGCAGAAGATCATCCTGAAACGGGTCTTCGGGCGTCTGCTGCCCGAGAGTGTATTCAACCGCCCCAAGCAGGGGTTCACGGTGCCGTTGGATAGCTGGTTTCGCGGAGAGCTGAAGCCACTGGCGCAGCAACACCTGCTGGCACAGCCGGCCCTGGCGGACTACCTTGCTCCTGGAGTCGTCAGGCGCATCTGGGACGAGCATCAGCAGGGAAGACGCGATTGGGGCACACTGCTTTGGAGCCTGCTGATGCTGGCGCTTTGGCACCGGGAGTATCTGGGAGGAAGGGATGTTTGAACTGGTAAAAGCCGATCTGCAGCGTCTTTCCGGCTCGGAAGCGGTCTCCGCCCGCAGCCTGGTGGCGGGATTGCTGTCACAGGGGTTTCAGGCCATCCTGGTCTACCGTTTCTTCAACTGGCTGCACCGCAAAGGGGTCTCGGGGCAGCCGCTGCGCCTTTTCTGTGAGCGCTTCATCGAGATGAGTGCCGGCATCTCGATTCCGGCCGCGTGCAAGATCGGCAAGGGGCTGCGCATCCATCACTTCGGCGGCATCATTTTCCATCCCACCGCGGTGCTGGGTGCCAACTGCACCCTGTATCACGGGGTGACTATCGGGGACCGCGGGGGAAGCGGAGGGGCCGCCGTGATCGGCGACAACGTGCTGATCGGCGCCGGGGCGAAGATCATCGGCAGTATCACGGTCGGGGACAACTGCGTCATCGGCGCCAACGTCGTGGTGACCAGAAGCATGCCGGCCGGCACCACGGCCCTGGGTGCGGTCTCTCGTCTAAAGTATCCGGACGGGCACATCGAGTGAAACTATGACCAGGAACCAGAACATACCGCGGGTCATGGACCTGCGCGGCACCTACAAGGGAGGGGGGGGGCCGGATAAGACCGTGCTCAACTCGGCGGCGCAGCACGACCCGGAAAAGGTCTACGTGCTGGTCACCTACCTGCGCCAGCCGTGGGACCACGAGTTCCTGATACCGGAGATGGCAAGGCGGCTCGACCTCAACTATGTCGACGTCTGCGACGGGAGCCTGCTGGACTTCGGCTGTCTGCGTTTGCTGGTCGGGCTGCTGCGGCAGCACCGCATCTCGGTGGTGCATGCCCACGACGACAAGACCCTGTTGTACGCCTGGCTGCTCCGCCTTTTTTCGCCCGGCATACGCATCCTCTACACCTGCCACTCCCACGCGGACCAGAGCCGGGAGGAGTTCGCGACCCTGCGCGCCTTCCTCGGCTTCAAGGTGCGTCAGCGGGTGCAGATCTTCCTGATGCGACGCTATCAGAAGCCGGTGCTCACCGTCTCGCGCGACACCCGGAGGCGCCTGGTCGCAAACGGGCTCGCCCCGGAGGAAGTGGCGGTGCTGCACAACGGCATCGACACCCGCCTTTGGTGCCGCCAGGGAAGCGTGCCGGTGCTGCGCCGGGAACTGCGGCTCCCCGAGGGGGGCTTTCTGGTGGGGACCGTGGCGCGGATCACACCGGAAAAGGATCTTGCCACCTTCTACCGGGTAGCCGCGCTGGTGGCGCGGCAGGTGCCGGGAACGCTGTTCGTCATCGTCGGGGACGGCTACGGCAAGGAACTGGAACTGGCCCGACGGGAGGTGGTGCGGCTCGGGCTGGAGGAGGTCGTGCGATTCACCGGTCACCGAAGCGACCTCGCCGACGTCTACGCCTCCTTCGACGTGTTCCTGATGACCTCGGTAACCGAGGGGATGCCCAACACCCTGCTGGAGGCGATGTCCATAGGCGTCCCTGCGGTCGCCACCGCAGTGGGAGGGGTGCCCGAACTCCTGGAACACTGCGAGGGGGGGTTCCTGGCGCCTGTCGGAGCTGCCGAGGAAATGGCGCGGCAGGTGGTGACGCTGCTGGACTCCGCTGAGCTGAGGGGCCGTTTCGGTGCGGCCTGCCGCGCCCGGGTCGAAAACCATTTCGCCTTCGGGCGCCGGGTGCGGCTTATGGAGCAGTACTACGCCTGGTTTGCCGGCTGCGGAGCGCTGCCGGACCCCTCATCTGAACGGAGTGCCCCGTGCCCATGAAAGCCAAAGAGATCTGGATCACCGAGAGGGCCGGCCTGGTGCGAGCCGCAGAGCCGGTGCGCGTCTCGGTGCCCTGCGCCCGGGGGGAGTTGCCGGGGGGGCGGGCGCGGCTGCTCGACCCGCAGGGGCAGGCCTGTCCGGTCCAGTTCGAGGTGCTGAGCCGCTGGCACGACGGTTCTATCAAGTGGCTGCTGTGCGATTTCACCGCCTCGGCGCCGCCCAACGGAAGGGCGGTGTATCGCCTGGTCGCCGCCGAGGATGAACTCGCCCCCGGCGCTGAGGACGTCCCCCCCGCCGGGATCGTGATCGTCCCGGGGCCGGACGCCTGGCTGGTGGACACCGGGGCGGCCCGTTTCCGCGTCGATGCCAGGACCCTGCGCCCCTTTGCCGCGGTAACCGCCCGCGGAGCGGTGCGCCTTGCCGACCGGGGGGGGGAGTGCCTGATGACCCTCTCCGACGGGACCCAGTTCCCGGCGCTGGTGGAATCGGTCCTGCTGGAGTCCCGAGGGGCGCTGCGCGCCACGCTCTGTCTCAAGGGACGCTTCTTGGCTCCGGCCCAGGCGCTCTTTACCTGCCGGATTCACTTCTATGCCGAGCGAAGCCATACCCTCATCGAACTCACGTTGCTCAACCCCGCGGCGGCCCGGCATACCGGCGGTCTCTGGGACTTGGGGGACCCCCGTTCCCTCCTCTTTAGGGAGCTCGCCGTCAACCTGTCCTGGCCGGAGCAGCTCTGCCCCGAGCTTTGCCTGGTGGCGGAGCCGGGGACCCCCCGCATCCGCCCGGTGGCAGGTGGCGCGAAGTTGTCCGTCAGGCAGGAATCGAGCGGGGGGGGGCGGCGCTTAAGTCCCAACCACCGCACGGCGGACGGAAACTGCTCCGCCTCCGCCGCCGGATACCTGGTGCAAAGCGGGGAGCGGGTGCTCAAGCAGGGGGAGCGCGCCACCCCCACCTTTTGGTGCGGTTTCGGGGCGAGCGGCATCGGGGTCGTGCTGCCGCACTTCTGGCAGGAGTTCCCCAAGGAGATCGCCGCCAGCCGCCGCGCCCTGAAAATAGCCCTCTTTCCCGCCGGTGCCGCCGCCCTGCACGAACTGCAGGGCGGCGAGCAGAAGACCACGGTGCTCGGGATCGACTTCGCCGCCCCGTGGGACGGCTGCGACTGGATGCGGGCGCCGCTTTCGGCCGTGGCTGCCCCGCAGGCGTTCCGCGAGGCCGGTGTGGTTCCCGACCTGCCCGCGCTTCCCTCTGAAGGTGCCGACCTGGTCGATGCCTTCCTCGCCTCGCCAGGGGAGCTCGTGGCCAGGCGGGAGGTGATCGACGAGTACGGCTGGCGCCATTTCGGGGAGATCTACGCCGATCACGAGGCGGTGTACCACCGGGGAGAGGAGCCTTTCATCTCCCACTACAACAACCAGTACGATATCTGCGCCGGGCTGTGCCGGAAATTCCTGGCCACCGGGGAGCCGGTCTGGGGGGAACTGGCCCGCGATCTGGCCTGGCACGTGCTCGACATCGACATCTACCACACGCAACAGGACCGGGAGGAGTATAACGGCGGGCTTTTCTGGCACACCGACCACTATATCAGCGCCGGGCTGGCGACCCATCGCTCCTTTTCCAGGGTGCACCTCGACGTCAAGGATCCCCGCTTCTACGGCGGCGGCCCGGCCGCGGAGCACTGCTACACCACGGGACTCCTGCTGCACTACTGGCTCACCGGAAATCCCGAGTTCCGCGAGGCCGTGATCGACCTCGCCGACTGGAGCTACCGCTCTCTGGTGGGAGCCAGGACGGTGCTGTCGGTGCTCAAGAGATCGCTTGGCTACCTGTCCCTGTTGCGCCATGCCGGGGGGGGGCTCTTTCCCCGTTACCCCCTCACCCGCGGCACCGGAAACGCCTTGACCGCGGCGCTCGATGCCTTCCAGGCTGCCGGTGACGGCAAATTCCTGGCCCGGGCCGAGGAGTTGATCCGCGGTGCGCTGCATCCCGGTGACGACATCGAGGCCAGGAATCTGCTGGAACCCGAGCTGGCCTGGTCCTACTCGGTGCTGCTTGCCGCGGTAGCCAAGTTTCTGGACCTGAAAAGGGAGCTGGGGGAGCTCGACGACGGATACGCCTTCGCCAGGGAGTCCCTGCTCGCCTACGCCCGCTGGATGGTTAGCCACGAGTACCCTTACCTGCAGCGTCCCGAGAAACTGCAATACCCGAACGAGACCTGGGCGGCGCAGGAATTGCGCAAATGCGCCGTGCTCCACCATGCCGCGCGCTACGCGGAGAGCGCTGCCCGGGAGGATTTCCTGGGCAAGGCGCGCGAGCTTTTGACTGCGGCAACCGCCGACCTGGACCGATTTACGACCAGCCGCTGCACTCGCCCCTTGGCCCTCATGCTGCAAAACGGCTGGGTGGCGCAGGCGCTTGCCGGCGCCACCCCCGGCGCTACTCCCCCCGCCCCGGTTTTATGTGCTCCCGGCGCCCCGACGCCGCGCCTCGGCCTTCGGTCCGTTTCCTTGAGGATCCTCGTCGAGCTCGGTCTGGCGCTGAGTAAGACCAGCCTGAAGCGGGAGGTCGCCTGGCTTAAAGCGAGGCTGCCATGAGTCGGGGACAGGGGAGGGGCAGTTTGACGGCCCGGCTGAAGGGCGGTCTCCACCGGGCCCAGGTCCTGGCAGGGGTGGACCGGCTCTTCCGTTATCTGAACCGGAACCGGCTTTTGGTGGTCATGTATCACGGGGTGACGGAAGATAGCTTCGATCCTCCGGTCTGGACCCAGCTTCCGGTCGAGACCTTCCGGCATCAGCTGCTTTTCCTGCGCGCTCACTACCAAATCGTGAGCCTGACCGAGGTGGTGGCGGCGCTGCGCTTCGGCGGCACCTTGCCGGAGCGGGCCGCCCTGGTCACCTTCGACGATGGTCTCAGGAACAACTTTTCGGTAGCCTTCCCGGTCCTCGAGGAGCTGGCTGTCCCTGCTGCCATCTTCCTGACCGTGGACCTGATCGGCACCGATCAGATTTTCTGGTTCGACGAGCTCTACCTGCTGATCATGGCCGGGGGGCGGCGGCGGGTCCGGCTCACCCTCCCCGGCGCAGGGGCGCAGGGGCACTATCAGGCTGGAGAGCTTTGTGAGGCCTATCATGCCTGTGTGGAAGCGCTCAAGCTCGTCGGGGTAACGGCGCGCCAGGAGCTCATGGCTACGCTGCGCCGCTCGGTGCCACTGGAGCGGGGGAGAGTTCCCGCCGATTTCCGCCTGCTTGACTGGGACCAGGTCCGTCACATGGAGCGCTCGGGTCTGGTGAGCTTCGGCGTGCATACCGGGACGCACCGGATCCTGTCGGAGCTGGACCTGGTGGGAATTGAGGCGGAGTTGGTGGCCCCGAGGAGGCGCTTCGCAGAGGAGCTGGGGCGCGAGCCGGAGGCGTTCTGCTTTCCCAACGGTCGCCCGGGCCTCGATTTCCACGCAGCCCACCAGGATTTTCTAAGGAGCTGCGGCTATCTCTGTGCCTTCACCACGGAAAACGCCCTGTTCGACTGGCGCGCCGGTGACGGACTGGGGATCGGGAGGATAGCCGCAGGCAACGACGGCTTGTCGGAACCGAATTTTTTCCGGCTCAACACATCGGGCGTCGGCCGGCTCTGGAAGGCGCTGCGGACGCTGGCCAGATGACTTTAGGGGCGTACCGGGAGCAACTTATGTCCGCGCTGCACATTGAGACGATTCAAGAGGAAGGGGAGCTCGCCCGGCTCCAGCCGGAGTGGGACGCCCTCTGCGCCAGCCTGGCTGATCAGTCCTCTGTTTTCATGAGTAGCTTCTGGCACGACTGCTGGTGGAGGCATTTCGGAACCGGCGCGGCACTAAACCTGATCGTGGTGCGGCGCCAAGGGGAGCTGATCGGCCTTTTCCCTTTCATGCGCCGGCGCACCTCGCTGCACGGACTACCGGTACGAGCCATCTGTTTCCCGGAAAACGGCAACTCGCTGCACAACGATTTTCTGGTCAGGGGGGAGCACCGGGACGAGGTGCTGCGGGAGGTGGTATCCCACCTCTACCGGCACCGGGAGAGCTGGGACGTGCTGCAGCTCAACAACATGCCGGAGGGCTCAGAGAACTGCGTCGGACTCCTGAGGCTCCTCTCCGAAGGGGGCAGGCGTTTTCAGCGGCGCCCTTCTCTGGACTCGCCCTATCTGGAGGTGTCGGGGGACTGGGAACGGTTTCTCTCCAGCCGCCCGATGCGGGTACGCAAGACGCTGCGCAACATCCAAAACGGCATGGGCCGGGCCGGCGTCCATGAGCTGCTTGAGGTGACCACCTGGCCGGGGTATCAGGAGGCCAGGGAGGGTCTCTACGAGGTGGCGCGACACAGCTGGACCGAACAGGTCGGCGATTCTCTGGCTCACCCGGTGAACGCCGCTTTCTTCGAGGACCTGGCGCGAGCCGCCTCAGCTCGGGGCTGCCTTTCCCTTTGGCTGCTAAAGCTAAACGGAACCATCGCGGCCTTCGAGTTTCACCTGCGCAGCCACGCCACCCAGCACGCCATGCGGGCCTCCTTCCACCAGGAGCACGCCCGTCTTTCACCGGGGGCGTTTCTGGAGATGCAGATCTTGAAGCAGATCTTCGAGCAACCGCGAGGTATTGGTCGCGTCGATTTTGGCGGCAGCTTCGACCCCTACAAGAGACGCTGGAGTGACAGCTCCAGGAGGCACCTGACAGTGACCGTGTTTCATGAGGGGCTCTATTCCCGCATTGCAGCGTTTCATGAGCTGGGAGCAGTCAGCGCGCTAAGGACAGTCCGCGACCAGGTTCGGGTGGTCCGGGGACAACTGAGGGGGGAAAAACCATGACCAACTCTGGCTTGCGCATCAGGAGGACCTTGGGAAGGTTCAAGAGGGGTTTATTCGCCAGCAACAGCGCCATCTGGTTCTGCGGCGCGCTGGCGGCGCGACCCGACTGGCACCCGTCTAGTGAGACCCGGATCGTCTTCGAGGATTTCGAGGCCGCCTGCGCCTATATCGGCGGCCAGTCGGCGAGGTTTCCCTGGATCGCCTCGCCCGGCGAACTTGCGGCAGCCCGCCGCTGGGGGCACTATTATCCCCTTATCTACCATGCCGGGGAGATCGCAGGCTACATCAAGATTGCGCTCGGCAAGGCGTACGTGGAGGACTTTGACGCCTTGATCGGCCTGCAGCAGGATGAGGCCTTTGTCTGCGATACCTTTATCGACCCCGAATTCCGCGGGAAAGGGCTGTCCAAGGAACTCGTGGGGGCGACTGCGGCATGGCTCAGGGAGAGAGGCATGCGTTACCTGTTCTGCCATATCCCCGAATGGAATGCGGCCTCGCTCAAGCTCTACCGCGGCCTCGGATTCAAAAGCATCCGGAAGGTGAACCATGTCCGGGTCTGCGGCATGCGTTATTACAGCACTCCCCCGGAGCAGGTGTTTGCCGCCGGCCGGCTGCTGCACCGGAGGGCAGCGCCGTGAACCGTGGGGATGGGCAGTTGGGAGCCCTGGGGCGTCGTGCCTTCCTCGGGCTGCTGGCCGGAGCCGCCTTATTCGGGGCCGCACTGAAGGTGCGGATGCCCGGCGCCCGCACGCTTCCCCGCAGGAGCCGGGTCGCCGTGGTGCACGACCCGGGGGCTGCGGCCGCGGGGGCGGGGCTCGACAACGCCGATCTGGACGCGGAGGTGGTCAGGGAGATGGTCAATCGGGGGGTGCTGGCCTTTACCGGTGCACCGGACCTGCACCGGGCCTGGCGGCAGATCATCCCGGACCCGGGCAAGCGGGTGGCCATCAAGGTGAACTGCCAGATCCAAGGGGTGTATACCAAGGCAAAGGTGGTGCAACCGATCGTCGAGGGGGTGCTCCTGGCGGGGGTCTCTCCGGACCGCGTGGTTATCTACGACATGACCGATACTGCCTTCGATCTGGCCGGGTTCCAGCGCAACACCGGTCCCGGCGTCAAGGTCGGCACGGTCGCTGATTTCGGCGGCTATTCCAGGCTGTTGTTTCACCGACTCGCCAACCTCCTCACCGGCGGACACGGCAATTCCGGGCTCAACCTGCTGTCCCGGCTCACCGGAGCGCCGGGGGGGCGCTACGACTGCGGTTACCTTATCAACGTGCCGGTGCTGAAGGCCCTGGACGGTTACTGCGGCGTGACCCTCAGCATGAAGAACCACTATGGGAGCATCGCCAACCCGGGGGAGCACCACAAGGATATCATGGAGCACATCCCCCTGGTTAACGCGCTCCCTGAGATACGGAACAAGACCCGGCTGGTCGTGCTCGACGCCATTTTCGGCGAGTACAAGTGGATAAACGGCCGTGACCAAAGATACGTGACCCGGGTCGACCGGGTGCTTGTTTCCGATGACCCGGTCGCGGTGGATGCCACCGGCTGGCGCCTGATCGAAGAGCTCAGGAGTCAGCATGGGGTGGGGCCGGTGACTCCGCCACCGGTATATATCGCCAAGGCGGCGGCTCTGGGGCTAGGCGTGGCTGACCCGGGACGTATCGAACAGATTGCCGTTGGCTCAGTAACGCCGCGCAGACCTGCCGTCGTTAGCGCCATACCTCAGGAGCCGTCATGAATCTCGTCACAGGAATTTGCCGGGAGTTGGCCAGCGAAGCAGGTCGCGAAGTAGATCACCTCCGCGTCAGAGCTCTCGACTCCATCTGTTTTCTCACCTATCGCTGCACCAGCATGTGCAGGACCTGCAATATCTGGCAGCGGCAGGACGGCGGGGACGAAATGTCCTGCGCTCAGTGGCTTGAGGCGTGCGCCAAGCTCTCCATGTACGGGGTACGATCCTTCGAGATATTTGGCGGCGATGCCCTGCTGCGCAAGGATGCAATTTTTGAGGTCACCCGATGCTGCCGGGAACAAGGGATCGCCACCTATTTCCCCACCAACGCCAATCTTTGTGACAGGGAAACGGTGCGCCAGCTTATCGCTGCCGGGCTTGGCACGGTCTATCTTTCCCTTGACGATATCGAGGAGGCTAATGACCAGGTCCGGGGCGTGCCGGGGGCCTTCGCCAAGGTTCGAGATGCTTTGGAGAACTTCGTGGAACTGCGCGGAGGGGGAGAACTGCCGCACATCGTTGTTTGCACCACGCTGTCGGACCTCAATTTCCGAAACCTGCCACGTCTCATCGAATTCCTCGAGCACTACCCCGTGAACGCGATATACCCCCGGCCCTTGGGGCAATTTTCCCGGGCCAACGTCGAGGCATCCGGCCTGGATGGCAAGCTGCCGGAACCCTACTTTGCCAGCTCGGACGGCGCATCCCACCTGATCTCGAGTTCGGATCTCGGAGCCATGTACCGCATGATAGACGAGATCAAGAAAAAAAAGACCAGGATCTACGTCAACTGGAGACCCTATTACAGCACCACCGACGACACCTTTCTGCGCGGGGAGTACCCGCTCAGGAAGTGCAGAATCGCCACCACCGTCGTCACGGTCAATCCCAACGGCGATGTGGTGCCCTGTCCCTTCTTCAGGAGCTACGTACTAGGAAACCTTAGATGCAGCGAGCTTGAAGAGATCTGGGGGAATGCAAAGCACAGGATGTTTCTGACCGCTCAGCAAAAAGGGAACCTGGCCATCTGTCGCAACTGCAATGCCTGCTCCTACTATACTTCGCTGCCGGAGACCTTTCGCTACTACGCCCAGAGAGCGCTGGAACGGATCGGTCTGTATCACCCGGGAAAGTTCTGAGAAAGGATAGACCAATGACTACTTCGAAGCTCGAACCCCTTTGCATCATGCATTTCGTTTGCTCCATGGGAATAGGGGGGGCGGAAAAACTTGCCTATGACATGATCGGGAGCCTGCCGTCCGAAAAGTTCCGGCCCATCGTCGTTTGTGTCGGAGAAGACGGTCCCCTCGCGGACCGGTTTAGGACGCAGGGCTATACCCTCTACCACCGCGCCAACACCCGGGGCGAGACTTGGCGCATAGTTTCCTGGATCAGGGACATCGTTCGGAAGGAGCGGGTGGCGGTGATCCATGCGCACCAGTACAACCCGATGCACTACTCGGTGTTGGCGACCCTGGGCAACCCCCGGATTACCCTGGTTTACACGGAGCATGGACGGATCTACCCCGAGGTATGGAACTGGAAGCGCTACCTCACCAACCGCCTGTTCGCCATGAGGCTAGACCATATCGTCTCCATCTCCAGGAGTACCCGCGGGTCCATGACGCGTTACGACAACTTCCCCGGGCATCGCATCGCGGTGATCCACAACGGCACCGATCTGGAGCAGTTGAACCCGGAGTTCGACCGGCAGCAGAAACGGCGCTCCTTGGGGATTGGCGAAAAGAGCCGGGTCATCGGCACGGCGAGCCGCCTGGAGGAGGTGAAAAACATTCCCATGATGCTGAGGGGGTACCAAAGGGTTCTTGACGCCTGTCCCGACACCGTGCTGCTGGTCGCAGGTCGCGGGTCGCAGGCGGCGAGCCTCGAGGCCCTGGCCCGGGAACTGGGGATCGACGAGCGGGTGCGCTTTTTGGGACTGCGTTCCGACCTGCCGGAACTATTCAAGCTGATGGAGGTCTTTCTCCTGGTCTCCTTTACCGAGGGGATTTCCCTCACGCTGCTGGAGGCGATGGGGAGCGGCGTGCCGGCGGTGGTGACCAGGGCGGGGGGCAATCCCGAGGTGGTCATCGACGGAGTGACCGGCCACCTGGTGGAAATCGGAGACGATGAAACACTTTCCCTGCGGGTTATCGAGCTGTTGAACCATTCGGAAAAGGCGGCACAACTGGGGGCCAGTGGCCGGGACCGGGTTCGCAGCGAGTTCAGTTTCCGCAGCATGATGGACAGGTACCTGAAGCTTTACCAGGAAGGAAAAGGGTGACCATGAAGTTTGCCGATAAAGCGACGCTTAACATTCTGGCCAAGACCATGGGCTCCTTGCTGTTGATGGTGTCGAGCGTCATCATGACCCGTTACCTGACCAAGCCGGTCTACGGTACCTATCTCCAGGCCATGCTCATCATAAACACAGTGATCCTGCTGGCCTTTGTCGGGTTGCCTCAAAGCATCTATTACTACTTCGAGACGGCTGTGAACAGGAAACTGTTTATATATAAAAATGTCCTGCTAAGTACTGTCATAGGTATTGCCGTGGCCCTGATCATCGTCCTTTGCGACGGCAGTATCTCCAGGCTGGTGGGAAACCGCGAGCTTGAGGAGTATATGCCGTATCTGGCGGCCATAATAGTGCTGCAGGCGCCCACGTGTTTCAGAGATCCCATCTTCTTTTCGTCCGGGGCCCTGGTTGCCAACTCGGTAAGCGCGCTGGCCTGCTCCGTAATCGACTACCTCCCTTTGTACTACGCCGTGACGGCGGGATGGGGTCTCAAGAGCATCTTCATGGTCTCGGCAGCCTCGAAGGCCGTGAACCTGGTCCTTTTCTTCATCCTGCTGAAAAGATGCTGCCTGGATCGCTGTGCGGGTCAGGTGTCGGACCCAGCGGCGAAACCGGTAAGGCTCATGGACCAGGTGCGCTATGCGGTGCCCATCGGAGCTGCCGGTTACCTTGGGGTGATCGGCAGCCAGGTCGACAAGTACATCATTTCCAGCGGATTCTCTCCGTCCCAGTTTGCCGTTTACTCCCGCGGTGCCATGGAAGTACCTTTGATCTCCACCATCACCTACCTGCTTAACGACATCACCCTGCCGCAGTACGTGGCAGCTTACAAGCAAAAAAACATCAGGCTTCTGCTCGACCTGATGCATGCCAACATAGATAAAGTGGCCAAGATCAACCTGGCAGTTTTCGTGTTTCTCCTGGTCGAGGCGCCGCGGCTCATGGAGATCCTCTACACCAGCCGCTACGCCGAGGCCACCCCCATCTTCAGGATCTACCTGTTGTCGCTCCTGTTCGGAGTCACCGTGTACAACATGATTCCGACGGTAAGCGGCAACACGCGCATGTTGTTCCACGCCACCCTGATCAGCATCGTGGCCAAGATCTCGGTCTGCCTGTTGCTGTTGCGGGTGCTGGGACCCATCGGGGTAGCGGCCGGCGTATTCGTCGGCTCCTTTCTCTACATGGCCTACCTCCTGACCTGCTCCGTGCGCATCCTGCAGGTGAAATGGTCGGAAATAATGCCCTGGGCCAGGGTTGCCAAGATCATTTCGGTGGCGGTTGTCGCCGGGGCGGTAAGCGGCCTGTATCACTTTTGTTGGGGAAGGCTCGGCCTATCCGAGAGCCCGGTCACGCTGGGCATCTCGTTTCTGCTGTTTAGCTACGTCTACCTGTTTGGGCTCGATCTGGTCGGCCTGCTCTGCAAGGATGATCACGCCTTCCTGAGGAGGTGGCTTCGCATCGACCCCTTCCTTTTTATGCCGCGCCTGAAAGGCCGGGTTGCTGCAGACCCGCCCGCCGGCTAGTGAAACACGTATCTCGTAGGTCGGAATATCCCGCGTCATGGTGGCATGGGATAATGGAGGTGACCCTTGGGTCTTGGAAACTTTTTGTACGAAAAATCACCTCACCTCATGAAAACGGGTCTGCTCAACCTCTACGCCTACTCCCTGAACTTCGAGCGCTACGGCAAGAAGTTCGAGCGGCTCATGGAGGAGTTTGCCAGAAACGAAAAGCTTTCACGGGGGGAACTGGAGGAATACCAGAGGGAAAGGTTGGCGATCCTGATGCGCCATGCCTACGAGCACGTCCCGTACTACCGCGGTATCATGACAGATCTGAAACTTTGTCCCGGCGATTTCAAGGACCTCAAGGACTTGGCGAAGCTGCCGGTGCTGACTCGGGACGACGTCAAGAAACACAACAAGCGCCTGCAGGCCGACAACGTACCGAAGTACCGGATCCGCCACGGCCATACCAGCGGCACCACCGGCTCTCCGCTCGGTTTTCTCTGGGATTTTAGCGTCTGCACGGCGCATCATGCTGCGGACTGGCGCCAGAAGAATTGGGCCGGGCTTCAGTTCGGAGACCCGTTCGTATCCCTGCAGGGACGGCAGGTGGTTCCGGCGAGCCAGGAGAAAGCTCCCTTTTGGGTGATGAACCGGGTCCACAATCAGCTCTTCATGTCTTCGTTTCATCTAAAAGACGAGCACCTGGGGAGCTACGTGGAGAAGATCCAGCAGTTCCGGCCCAAGGGGGTCGAGGGTTACCCCTCCACGCTCTACATCCTGGCGCGCTACCTGAAAAAAACGGAGCGCTACTGCCCGGTGCCTGCAGTGCTCACCTCCTCCGAGACCCTGCTTCCTCTCCAGAGGGAGTTGATCGAAGAGCGTTTCCAGTGTCGGGTTTTCGATTTCTACGGCATGGCGGAACGGGTGATCTACGCCTCGGAGTGCCTGTTTCATGCGGGCAAACATGTGAATCCCGACTACGGCATCGTCGAGGTGCTCGACACGAACAACCAGCCGCTCTCCGAGGGGACCCTTGGGACTATTGCCGCCACGGGGCTTTGGAACTTCGCCATGCCGCTGATCCGGTACAAGACCAGCGATGCCAGTGCCATCCTGCCCGGCACCTGCGCCTGCGGCCGGAGTTTTCCCCTGATGGACCAGGTCACTACCAAGTTGGAGGACATTATCGTTCTGGAAGATGGCAGGATGATACCGTCATCCATACTTACCCACCCCTTCAAACCGCTGGATAACATCCTCAAGTCCCAAATTATCCAAATTGACAGGAAGACCCTGGAAATCTATGTCGTCAGAGGAAGCAAGTACACCGATGGTGACAGCCAGATTCTGTTGAAGGGGATGAAGGAGAGAGTGGGAAATAACATGGACATCAACATAAAATTTGTCGAGGATATACCAAATGAAAAGTCTGGAAAGTTCAGATGGGTGATATCGAAGCTGGAGAAACTTACCTGACTTGACCGTGTAAATTATAATATTGACCGTCTCCATAATTATTTTGTCTCTGAGATTATCTATAGAATGAGAACTACCGGAGGTTGGAATACGGATATGCAAATGGAAACTACTGTGGCAGCATTGGCGGATAAACAGAAATCCCTTCGACATTCAGGAAAAGAGGTCCTCTCAAACCAAGGCGAGATCTTATGACAGCGGAACATTCCAAAGTATATGTGCGTGCTTGTCACTGTTATGATGAAGAACTGATCGGTTCGCTAATCCCGGACAGGATCTTTCTTCAGATAAATCCGGGCGACAAGGTGGTAATCAAGCCGAACTGGGTATTCGAGTGTCACAGACACAGGAAAGAGGAATGGGACTATGTCATCACTCACCCCTCCGTCGTCAGCGCCGTGCTGCACAAGGTGCTGAGACGGCTTGCCGGCAAAGGACGCATTAGTATCTTGGACGGCCCGATGACCGATGCCTCATTCGACAAGCTGATATCCCGCTACCCGGTGCAACGTTGGAAACAGCTCGCTCAACAAGAAGGGGTGGCCCTGGAGATCATCGATCTGCGGGACGATGAGTGGGAGATCAAAAACGGTGTCATCGTGGAACGTAAAAAGTTACCTGGCGACCCTAGGGGGAAGGTTGTGGTGGATCTCGAGGGTGAAAAAAGCGAATTCTGGGGGCAGGAAAAATCCAGGCGCGGCTACTACGGAGCGGACTACAACCTGAGCGAGACCAATCTGGCCCATGACGGCAAACGCAATCTCTACAGCGTTTCTCGCACAGTGTTGGAAGCCGATGTATTCATAAATCTTCCCAAGCTTAAGACCCATCGAAAGGCGGGAATCACCTGCTGCCTGAAGAACCTGGTCGGGATCAATACCTACAAGAATTTCCTGCCGCACCATTCCGAAGGGGGGCCAGGCGAGGGGGGGGACCAGTTCCCGTCGGACAACATCAATGCGCGCCTGGAAGGGCCCCTGATCACTTTCTTGAAGCAGCACGTGCTGCAGAACCCGTTGCTGGCCCGTGTCCTGGGTCCGCTCAAGGCGGTGGCGCTGGGGTTCTTTGGCGACAGTTCCAGCGTGGTGCGCAGCGGAAGCTGGCACGGTAACGATACCCTCTGGCGCACCATACTCGATCTCAACAAGGTGCTGCTCTACTGCGACCCCGAAGGGAAAATGGATGCCGGTTTCACCAGGGGGAGAAAGCGCTATATAGGGGTGGTGGACGCTGTGTTGGCCGGTGAAGGGGACGGGCCGCTCTCCCCGGATCCTGTGCAGATGGGGTACCTGGTCTGCGGCGTCAATCCCGTCGCCATCGACGCGGCCTGCGCGGGGCTCATGGGGTTCGACCCGGGGAAGATCCGCTCCATTGCCAAGGCCTTTACGGCTCGCGGATTTTTGCTATGCGACTTTGCGCTGGAAGAGGTACGGCTCCTCATCGACGGCTGGGAATGCGGACTCGACGACCTCCCCCTGGACAGGATCGTTCCCTGCAGGGCGCACTCCGCCTGGCTGGGACAGATCGAAAGGGTGCGGCCGCTACCCCGGGATCCGGCTGGTTCGCCTGAAGGCGTTGCACGGGGTTTTGCCCTGCCGAAATAGGAGCCATGATGCTGCCACACGTGAGCTTTATCATACCTTGTTTCAACGAACGCCACTACGTGGCCAGTTGCCTTGCCTCGGTTTCACAGCAGCAGGCGGACCCGGCGAGCTTCGAGACTATCGTGGTCGACAACGGCTCCCTCGACGGCACCAGGGAGCTGGCGGCTTCCCTGGGGGCCAAGGTGCTGGTAAACGAGCGGCCGGGAGCGGCGGCTTCCCGCAATCTGGGAGCCCACGTGGCGCGTGGCGCTCTCCTTGCCTTCGTCGATGCGGACTGCCTGCTCGACCCGACCTGGCTCCCCACTCTGTCGGGTCACTTCGCCAGCCGCCAGGTCGCCGCCGCGGCGGCTCCGGCTGTTCCGGTCGCCGAGGGGATGACCTGGGTGGAAGAGGCCTGGTCCCGGGTGTTTGTCAATCTGGCAAGGCGCTCCCGGGGCGGCGTGACCAGCGTGTCCAATCTGGCTTCCTCGAACCTGCTGATCGTCAAGAGCCATTTCGACGCCGTGGGGGGATTCGACGAAACCCTTTTAAGTTGCGAGGATTACGACCTGTCCCAAAGATTGCTGCAGCACGGCACCCTGTTGCTTGACGAAAACATCTCCGTGGCGCATTTGAGAGAATCCAAGACAGTTCAGGAACTGTTCCGCCGCGAAATAGCCAGGGGCAGGTTTTCGCTGCGTTGTTTCATCAAGAACGGCTGCCGCCTGCGTGAGCTGCCGAGCACTGCCATCCCGTTCATTACCCTGGTCAACGTTGCCGTTCTCGTTCTTGCCGTGGCCCGGCAGAAAGACCAGGCGGCTCTTTTGGCCATATCCCTGCTTGCGGTTCCGATCATCTACCTGGTCCGAAGCGGTCAGAGGCTTCAGGGGGTGAAGAGTTCTCTGCAGCAATACCTCATTGCCGCTACCTATGTCGCTGCGCGAGCGGTCGCCCTGATCAAGGAGCTGTGTGACATGTCCTTGTCCAACCGGAGGAACTTATGAAGAAGATCTCCCTGCCGGGGCTCGTTGCGGCCTACCTGCTCTGTGCCGGATTTCTGACCGCCTGCTATGGATCCGGCGCCAACGTCACCGCAGTTCCCAACGATCCGGCAGCTTCCCTCAAGGGTGCTTTTGACGTGGTGGAAACCTTTGACGATCTGCAGGATTGGGACGGCAGCGCCCAGACCGGCTACCACTACGGGGCGAGCTTCGCCCCGAAACGTGCCGACGGCGGGCCTCCCCGATGGGACTTCTTCACCAACGACCGCGCCACCCTGGAATATCGTGCCGCAACCGGTGCCTTCGCTCCAGGGGACGTCGTTACCGGGATCTCGTCCGGGGCGACGGGAAAGGTGGAAAGGTGCGACCGGGAGGGGGATAAGAGGTACCTGCAACTGATGCCGCCTCTGTCCGGGAAGTTCCTGGCCGGCGAAACGATCCGCAATCAGGCTGCCGGTACCAGGGCGACCTTCGTCGCTTTCCCCAAGTGGATCGCCAATCACGGCAGTGACTACGTGTGGGGAGGGACCGGTAAATCGCTGCGCATCAACTACAACGATTTTTCCGGCGGCATGGCGGGATACGGGCCTTCCCGGCTCGGGGCTTTCCTGGGCGATGGGGCGAGCGGCAAGAGCGGATACCGGAAGATCTACCTGTTCATGATGGTGAAGTTCCAGCCCGGTTTCTTCAAGAAAAATGCCGATGGCACCTTTGTCAGCGTCGGGACGCTCAAGATGTTCGATCTCGATTCTGGATTCACCTCCACGGAGGCCTGGGGGAGCGCGGCGGAGCGCGCCCAGCTGAACCCTGCCTCGGCAAGGCTGGCGCAGTTGCAATCGGCCTACGGGCCAAACGCCTCCATCATGGATATCAAGGGGGGCGGCTTTACCTATCCCCGCAGCCTCTTTTATTACGAATCTCCTTTTATAGCCAAGATGACGCCAGGCGGGATAGACTACGACGACCTGCCCACCCAGGACCTGATAAATCATGATCGCAACGAAAACGATATTGCACCTTATTATCTTTCTGGCGATTGGTTCGGGCTCGAGATGGCGGCGGCCATTGGAAGCGTGGGCAACGCCGATGGCACCACTGACTTTTGGATATACGACAAAAGCGGCCACGAAAAAGGGCACTTCAGCGCGACCGGTCTGAACCGTCTCAATTTTTTCGAGCACCGCTACAATAAGGTAACGCTGGGGGGGAACCGGATCTGCGCCGGGTACGGCACCTGCCCTGCGGGGCAGGACAACCGCTGGTATGCCGACGACGTCATCATTCACCACGACAGAATAGGGCCCAGCTATTTCAAGCTGCTTGCCGCTGCCAGAGCTGCGGCGAACCAACCCGCTAGGTCCGTTAACCCCAAGAAATGAGCGAGAACGCCATGAGCGAAACCCGGAAAAACAAGTTGTTGTTCGTCTCCTTCTACTATCCGCCGGCCGGCGGGCTGGCCCTGCCGGGTTCGCAGCGGGTGGTCAAGTTCGTCCGCTATCTGGAACAGCAGTCTGTCTCGGTGCTCACGCTCGATCCCGAGTGCTACCCCCGTTTCATTTCCAGCGATTTCGACCGAGAGCTTCCCATCAGAGGCGAAAAGATCTTCCTGGCGCGCTCTTACGACGTCTTCGAGCTGCTGCTCGCCTTGAGAGGCAGGATGCGAAGGGTGCTGGGGCAGGGGGGGGGGCGGGAGCGACAGACCATCGGGGATAACTCCGGCTCAGTGCCGTCGCTCCCCATGGGGAAATCCCGGTCCTTGGCGCAGGCGCTCAAGGACTTTGTCTATGACCTCTGCTATTTCCCAGACGGAGCCAGCGGCTGGATTATTCCGGCGCTTGTTGCCGGCCGCTCCATCGTGAGGCAGGAGGGGATCGACGTGGTGCTTGCCACCGGCATGCCATGGTCGTCGCTGGTGGTAGCCTGGCTGCTGCACAAGATCACCGGGGTGAAATTCGTGGTCGATTTCCGGGACCCCTGGATCGGCAATCCCTTTCATCAAAGCAAGGGAAGACTCCTGGACCGGCTGGGCAGATCTCTCGAGAAACGCATAGTACGCAGCGCCGCGCTGATCTCCGTCAACACGGAACCGCTGCGAGACGAGTTCCTCGCCCGGTATCCCGACCAGGACGGCTCCAAATTTGTAGTGCTGACCAACGGTTTCGACCCTGAGGACTTTTCTCACCTGTCAGCGAGAACTGAGAGGGCGCCTGACGCGGGCGCTACCCGCCTGGTTCTGGCGCACGCAGGCTTTCTCTACGGCAAGAGGGACCCGGCACCCGTTCTTGAGGCGTTGGATCACCTGGTAAAGTCTGGGAGGTGCCAGGCTCAGGATTTTCTTTTCCTGCAGATGGGGAACGTGGAGCTGGACTACGATTTCCACCAGCGCTATCGGGAGCTTATGGACCTGGACGTGGTGAGGGATCTGGGACAGTTTTCCTATAGCGACTGTCTCAACGAGTTGCAGCAGGCGGATGTCTTGTTATTGATCCAGCCCAACACCAAGACCCAGGTACCTTCGAAGCTCTACGACTACCTGTGCCTCAACAGGCCCATCCTCACCATCACCCCTCCTGATGGCGCTCTTGGCAAGCTGATCACCGAGCACAGCTTCGGCGATCTCTTCGATCAGGCCGACATCCCCGAAATCGGGCGCAGACTTGAGGAACTGCTGGAGCAAAAAAGGACCTCGGGGGCGCTTTACGCGAACTATACCCAGCGCGACAGCTTCAATGTACAACGCATTGCTGCTATCCTTGACGACCATCTGCTCCGGGTAGCACGGTCTTAAAAGGCGGAGAGATATGCTATCAGTCAGTGCGGTGATTTATATAATCGTTTTGTGCGCCGGATGGCTGGCGACCTTGTCGATTTCGCCCTTTTACGGCGTGCTACTGTACGTAATCGAGTATCTGGTCAATCCCCCTGCCCGCTGGTGGTATGTCGGTCTCCCGCACTGGCGCTACTCCTTCGTCATCATGTCACTGGTGGTGATCAGTTATGTGGCCAAGAGGCCGCAGTTCAGGGAGAACCGGTTTCTTGCCGTGCCCCAAGCCAAGTGGCTGGCAGTCATGGCGGGATTGGTGGTGATCACCTACCTCTGGGCCCTGGATAAGGAAGTTCATGCGGCCTTCACCCTCAGGTACCTCAAGGTGCTATTGTTCGTGATCCTTGCCTTCAAAGTAACCGACACTGCTAAAAAGTTAGAGACCCTGCTAGGCGCTTATTTGCTGGGCACGAGCTATCTTTCGTTTCTCATCTGGCAGACCGGCCGCACGGGAGCCGGGCGGCTGGAAGGAATAGGGACTGCTGATTCTACCGATGCCAACGGTACCGCGTCGCTTCTCTGCACCGTGGTGCCTCTCTTCGTGTTCTATGCGCTTTTCGCCAAGCAAAGGTGGCTTCAGCTTACCTGCGTCACTGGGCTCGCCTTTACGCTGAACGCACTCATTCTGCTCAACAGCCGGGCAGCTTTCCTGGCGCTCACGGCAAGCATGGCCTTTTTTTGCGTTTCTGTTTTTCGGGAGAAGGGTCTACGAGGTCAAAAGGCCAAAATGATAGGGGGGGTCCTTGCCGCCGGTTGCCTCTTTCTCTATCTGGCCGATGATGTCTTCTGGTCGAGGATGGCTACCCTCAAAGAGGTCGGCGCCCCTGCGGAGTCCGAAGTCCACGGCCGCGTGGACTTTTGGAAGGTAACTCCCGAGATGCTGAAGGAACACCCGCTGGGTGGCGGGGCGCGCACCTATCATATTATGAGCCCCCAGTACCTGCCCAAGGAGTGGCTGAGCGAGGGGAGAAGGGCTGTTCATTCGACGTGGTTCGAAGTATTGTCCGAGTACGGCTATCACGGGTTGTGCATCTTTCTCGGTTATGTGCTCTCCGTGTCCCGCCTAGCGCGAAAGGTGCGAAAGCGGCTCAGTGACCAGGGCGACACCTATCATGCCTTTCAGGCGGCAGCGCTCCAATCTTCGTGGCTGTCCCTGCTGATTGCCGCATCCTTTGTGAACGACTTCTACGGCGAGCTCACCTACTGGCTCCCCATGTTCATAGCGGCATTCGCTAACATTCATCTTTACCGGGCGGAAGATCAGCGATCTCAAGAAGTCCCTGTTGAAGTCTCTGCTGTTCAAGACGCCTCTTCCTTTCAAAAAGCCTCTGCCGAATGAGCGGGCTCTCCTGGAACCGATCCGCCAAAACGGCGGCTGCGGTATTGCTGATGCTTTGCGTTGGACTCCTTTTTCTCGGGTACCGCTACCAGACGAAACTCTGGGACCTGCCGCGTCTACTCGGCAAAAAGCTTGCTACGCCTGTCTTGGAGCGCATCTACGCTGACGATGCCACCAAGGCTCGTGCCATCAGTGCCTCGTATTTCCACGGTGCCGAGCGGCTCCAGGAGGACGCCCCCCTGGAAAGCTGGCGCAGGATGGGACAACGCGGCAGGTTGGAACTTCTGGAAGGGAGCCGCAATGAGCCGCTCGAGCGCCGGGCCCCGTTCGTCTTCGAATCTCCCGGTGCCGGCTATCTCGGGGAAATGATGCAAAGGTATCGCTTGAGGCAGCTGGTGGCCCGCGGTGGGAGCGAGTACGACAGCATGCTGGCGCTGTTTGGCTGGATCGGGACCCGGTGGGACCACGGCGCGGACCCGGTTCCGGACGGCGGGCTACCTTTTTGCCGTCCCGCCGAGGTCATTGCCGCCGGTGAGCAGGGCGCTCGATTCTGGTGCGAGGTGTGCGCCCGGGTGACGGTGCAGGCGGCTACCGCCCTGGGTTGGCCGGCGCGCCTCATCACGGCTTCCAGTGACGGCTACCGCTGGGAGCACGCCCTGGCCGAGGTATGGTCCAACCAGTTCAACAAGTGGTTCCTGGTCGATACCGACTACAACATCGTGTACGAGGCGCGGGGCATCCCGCTCTCCGCCTACGAGTTGTGTCACGACGGGCCGGGACTCAGGGTGAGCGGCCTCCTGAAGGCGCGCAGATTGGCGCCGCTCAAGCCGAGCTTGCGGGACGTCGATTTGCTGCATCTCTACCGCTATGTGCAGGTCGACTTGAGGAACGACTGGTACACCAGGCGGCTGCGCCCGGGGAGTCCGGCGGGCGGCGACCTTGCCACCTGGTGGACGGCACGCAGCGATCTGGGGCCGATCCTCACCTCCAAAACCCGTGTGGAGGCACGGGCGCTTTTCGACTGGCCCGTGAATGCCGCTGAGATCCATGCCACGGGTCTGTGGGAGCAGGCCGCCGGCAGCTATCTGATGGCCGTGGGGCTGCGCGGCTACAGCCCGTACTTTAGCCGGTTTCTGGTAAAGGTTGATCGCGGAGCCTGGCGCGACTGCCCGGAGGCCAGGGGGACCTTCAAACTGGCGCGGGGCAGGCACCTGATAGAAGCGCGCATCGAGACGCAGAACGGCGACGTGGGGCCGGTAGCGCGGGTGGAATTTCTTTTGCACTGAAATCCGGGACCTGAGGTTGAGGTTGAGGTTGAGGTTGAGGTTGAGGTTGAGGTTGAGGTTGAGGTTGAGGTTGAGGTTGAGGTTGAGGTTGAGG